>Ga0326728_10016939_pt1 | contig 14733 bp, 13 predicted proteins | sample MB3enrmetagenome_FD_207602 | JGI IMG/M metagenome (GOLD analysis project Ga0326728, IMG submission 207602) | Lab enriched peat soil microbial communities from McLean, Ithaca, NY, United States - MB31MN | ecosystem: Environmental > Terrestrial > Soil > Wetlands > Peat | place: USA: New York...
CAGTGGGTGATGGCGATCTCCACCTCCTGCGGACCCAGCTGGCCGGGGTCGTAGCGATACGGCAAAAGTTCCGCTCCCGCCGCGTGTACTGCAAGTCCTTGAATTAGGGCCATGATCGTTCCGAAGTCCTCGTTGAGGGGATCACAGAGACTGGCGAACCAGGAAAAAAGCTGCCAGCCCGAAAGTTGGCGGGGGATACTCCTGCCTCAATTCTACTTTAACCCGCCGCCCGTTTCCACGCGCAGATTAAGAATCTGAAAACCGTTCAACACCCCGCCGGCGGAAGCCTCGCCCACCACCTCCGCCGACTCCCCATTCAGATTCACATCCTGCGCCGCGCGCAGCGGCTCCAGGGCATTGGCCACTGAAAGCGGAAGGCTTGGAAGCGTTTGGCCGCTGACGCCGGCCTGGGTTTCCGGCACCAGCAGACTCACATAGATGCGGTCGGCGGCGTGCTGCTCCCGGTCCTGCGCGAGGACCGTCTCCAGATCGGGGGGACGGGTGGAAAGCCGGGGCTGGTTCAGAGTCCGGTCCAACGTACCGGAATCCGAGATCAGAAGCCGCAGATTGCCCGCGCCCAGCCTGGCCGGCAAGATGACGGGAATGCGCACATTCCGGGCCGGATGATGCCAGGGACGGATGCTTGCCTCCACGACGACGGTATCGCCGGCGTGAACAATATCGTTTGAAACCAGCCGCGCCTTCTCCAGGTCCACCTGGATGCGCCGGGGAATGGCTTCCACATCGAGATCGATTCCGCGCACCGCGCCTTGCCGCGCGCCATTCGAGTAGAGCCGGAAGAAACGCTCGGCCACCTGGAATGCAGCTTGTAAGGGCGCGGGCATCTGATCGCCCGCCGAGACCCACAGGTCCAGCGGCGCGGGCCGGTATCCCTCCAGATCGATGCTGCCGGTGATGTGATAGCTGGTCTCGAAGGTGCTTTCGTTGGCCGCCAGCAGCGCCTGGTAGAGCGAAACCAACACCGCCTGGGCGGTGACAGCGGGCAGGTCCAGCACCTCGATGTTGACCTTCCGCTCGGCGTCGTTCGGCGTTCCTCCGCCGCCCGGAGAGTGGACCGCAATGTGCACCGGGATCATCCGCGCCTTGCCGCCCAGGATGCCGCGCACCGCGGCGTCGCGGTCCTCGGTGAAGGCGCCGATCGGCTCGCCGGTGTTGACGATCTTGAAGGCGTTCAACGGCGAGGCCAGCGTTGCCACCACCTCGGTCGCGGTCATGGGCAGCGAGACCGGCCCGGCCTGCAGGATGGAATGCCCGCAGGCGAGTAACTGTTTGGCGTCGATGTAAGTTACCGTGCAGGTGGCCGCGATCTCCAGGTCGCCGCGCACCAGTTGCGCGCTGATCGCCGATCCCGGCACGATCTGGGCCAGGGCGGCGGCCGAAAGCTCCGCGTCAGTCTTCGCGCCAAACGCAGCAGCCGGCATGGACGAGGCGCCCATCCCCCCGGCCGCGACCGTCTCCAGGCCCGTGCCGGCCATTCGCTGCTGCCACAGGCGCACGGCTTCGGGCCGAAAACCGCTCATCACCAGCGGCGTCTCCATGGGCTGAATCGACGCCTGGAAGTTGATGCCGTCGGCGGATTGGTTGCCGCCGGGGCTTCCGTGGCCAAGAGCCAGAATCGCAGCGAGGTCCGGGCCTTGAGTAGGAAAGGCCGCCGGCGCGGCAGCGACCTTCTCCGCGCGGTCCATGGGCAGATCGCGCACCTCAAGCATCTGCTCGATGGGCGTGATGCCGGCGATGGGATCCTTGCTGAACATGCCGATGCGGTAGGAGAGCGAGCCCAGCAGCCGGTCGCCGATGTATACCGGGCTGCCGCTCATGCCCGCCACCACGCCGGTGTACTCCGGCTTGGCGCCGTGGAGCTGGACCAGAATCATGTCGTGGCCGGGGCCCCGCGCCCCGCGCAAAACGCCGAGAATCTCAACCTCCATCGGCTCCGGCTTGCTTCCGGTAAAGACCGTCCAGGCGGTCGCGGTCATGCCCCGGCGCACCTCGCTGAGCGGGAAGAATCCTCCGCTGGAGGGCGGCGGCCCAACGGGAGCGGGAGTGCTTTGCGCCGGCAACACAGCGCGGCAAAGCAACAAACACAGACCAAGCACGGCAACCTGAACGAACGGCGCAACGGCCGGCGCCTTGCCCTGGGCGACAAGCACCGCGGGGGGGCGGATCGAGGTTTCCTTCCGGCGAGTTTCCACGTCTATAAGAGTACAGCCCTGAGGGCGCGAGCCTCTAGCTCCCAACCTCGAGGCCTTCGACCGGTCCAACGTGAAATCACCGTTGAAGGTCGTCGATTGAAGTCCTTGTTGGGCCTGTCCGAGACCGGGCCGGCAGAGCTGGGCAAGCCGCTAGAAGCTAAGAGCTAAGGGCTAGGAACTCGAAGCCGTCTTCCCGTATGCTGTTGAACACAGAGGTCGCCATGTCCGCAATATCCAGGAAGAGCCCGTCCCGTTTGCTTATTCGCCGATTTCCGGTTGCCGGTTGGCTGGTTCTACTGGCATTGGCCTTCGCGCCGCTGGTCCGCGCCCAGGCCGCGCCGCAGCCCCAGCAGCCCCAGCAGCAGCCCGACCAGGCCGCGCCCGATGCGGGCGGTCCCAGCGCCGACTCCGGCGTCATCGCCCTGCCCAAGAAGAAGGAAGCGCCGGAAGATGTGCCGCCGCCGGCTCCGGCCGCGCCCAAGATCAAGAATCCGGAGGGGATGGGCAACGTTGCGCTGCGCATCGAGGTTCCCGAAGTTACTGTGGATGTGGGCGTGCTTCTGGAGAAGACCCACACGTTCGTCCCCGGCCTCAAGCCCGGGAACTTCCACGTCTATGAGGATGGAGTGCTGCAGAAGGTCTCCGGCTTCAAGCGCGTCGAGGCCCCCATCACGGCCCTGCTGATCTGCGAGTTTGCTTCGACCAGCTGGTACTCCATCAGCGACATGCGCAACATCGCCTTCGCCTTTGCGCAGCAGTTGCGGCCGCAGGATTACGTGGCCATGATGACCTTCGACATGCGCACCCAGATCGTCACCGACTTTACCCAGGACAAGCGCCAGCTGATGGAGGCCATCAACTCGCTGGTCATTCCCGGCTTCCGGGAGACCAACCTCTTCGACGCGCTGTACGAGGGCATCGACCGGCTGGAGCGCATCGAGGGGCGCAAATACATCGTGCTCGTCGCTTCCGGGCGCGATACCTTGTCCAAACTCACCCTGGACAAGATCCTGAAGAAGGTGAAGGCCAGCCAGGACATCACCATCTTCAGCGTCTCGACGGGCGGGGCGATGCGGGCGATGACCGAAGGCCGCGGGGGCATGGCGGGGGGTATGCGCGATGTGACTAACCTCCAGGCCGACAACGAGATGAGGACCTTTGCCAGCCTCACCGGCGGCATGTGGTTTGAACCCCGGTTCGCCGGGGAACTGCCCGAGATCTTCCAGCAGGTCAACCAGAACATCCGGTCAAAATACGAACTGGTCTACCGCCCCTCGAACGCCAAGCTGGACGGGACCTATCGCAAGCTGCGCGTCGAACTGGTGGATGACGAGGGGCAGCCTCTGCGCATGCAGGACGAAAAGCACAAGGCGCTCAAATACGAGATCATTGCGCGCGACGGCTACCGCGCCAAACAGGAAGTCGAGTAGCCGGGACCGGGTCCGGGTTTCCGAATACACTTTGGAATGCACAGCGGCCGGCGGCTGGCCCATGCGCCGCCGCCGGCCAGAAGCGCGATTGCGCCAAAAACACCGGAGCCCTAGACGAGGTGGAGAGTGATCAGAACGTCCCGGACGTAGTACACGATAACGACCAGCGTGGCCGCCGCAACGAGCCAGAAGACCGTCCGCAGCACGGGTTCCAGCTTGGCGACCTTGGCCATGATAGCCGCCTGTTCGGCTTTTACGTTATCGAAGGAATCGTCCAGAATAATCTGGTCGTCCTCGTCGCGGGTCAATCTCCCCGCATAAATCTTGAGGCAGATCATCAGCAGAACCAACGCGCCCCAAACTGACCACATCACCGGAACAAATCCCGTCATACTCCACCTCCGAAGAATCTTCTGGTCCCCGATACCTGCGGGTCCGTAAAGGAATCGCGGTCTCGTGGGTAGAGAGGCCGTACGGTTGATTATGATAGCCCCGACCCGGGCCGAGTGTCGTGATATGAATCACAGGCATTCCCGCGGGATCGAGCCAACTCTTCAGCCCCCAATTCAACTTGCGCCACCGGCCCAGGCAAACGCGGGGACGAGGCTAAGGTAGGAGATAGCATCCCCGGCGATGCGCGAACATCCCGCAAAAGGGGGAGCCGATGCTGCGACTTTCCGGTCTGCGCCGCATCGAATGAGATGAAACCGCGATTGGGGGCTTGTGTCCGCGCCCCCGGCGAAGTACAGTTACGGATATCGGCTCGCATTTTACCCACTGGGAGAGATCATGGCCACAGCAACCGCCGCACCCGCATTGGAAACCGAAAAGAAAGCGCCCCTCCAACTGACCCCGCAGGCCATTGCCAAGGTCCGCGAGATCATGGCCACGCAGGATCCACTTCCCGCCGGGCTGCGCATCGGCGTAGTGGGCGGCGGCTGCTCCGGGTTCCAGTACTCCATGGCCTTCGAGAACCAAAAAGGCATGATGGACAAGGTCTTCCGATTTGGGGATTTGCAGGTCTTTGTCGACGCCACTTCGCTGATGTACCTGAACGGCTGCACGGTCGATTACGTCGAGACCCTCGAGGCCGCCGGCTTCAAGTTCGACAATCCCCAGGTGAGGAGCACCTGCGGCTGCGGCTCCTCGTTCAGCGTGTAACAGCCCCGGTTTCAGACGCGCATTCCTGTTCGATTTGCTGGTGCGGAAAGCCCCGTCCTCTTCCTGAGGGCGGGCTTTTGTTTCCCGCGCTCTCCCTGGTTCAGGTCATCGGGGAAGAAACGGCCGCTCTACGGTTGCGGCTGCTGCGGGGATGGCGGCGTGGGAGAACCTCCGGAAGGATTGGCTCCCGGGTTTGAGCCGCCGAAGCCCGAGTTGCCGCCAATTCCAGGGCCACCGCCACTTCCCGGGCCGCCGAAGCCGGTGTTGCCGCCGAAGCCGGTGTTGCCGCCGAGGCCCATGTTGCCGCCGAAGCCGGTGTTGCCGCCGAGGCCCATGTTGCCGCCGAAGGTGGAACTGCCGCTCATGCCGCTGGCCGGCTGGCCGATCATTCCCGTGTTGCCTCCCTGCATCATCATCTGGTCGGCTATCGGATCGTAGAAAAACTCCCACTCGTTATAGTGATTCATTTTTTTGTAGACCAGGATGGACTGCTTGGGGCTGTTGGGCGAGACGCCGATGATTCCTCCGCCGCCGAAGGTCTGGCCCGTCAGGCCCATACTCGAACCGGGAAGTGAACCGCCGGCGGAGGCATTCGCGTCGGTTCCACTAGCGCCGCCCGCGCTGCCTGCCGCGTCGGCGGGATTGCCGGTTGTGCCCGCGGAGGCGCTGCCCGGGGGAGCTGTCCCGGAGTTGGGGCCGCCGAGGGGCGAACCGATCCCCGCGCCTGCTGAGCTGCCCGTGCCGCCGAGTCCAATGCCCGCCGCAGCCACGCCCGTACCGCCGATGGGCTGGCCGAAAAAGCCCATCGTCGGCGTCTTGTTCTGGCCAAAGCGGATGATCTTCCACTCCTCTTTGCCCGTGGTCGGATCGACGTACTTCTTGCGCAGAAAGCGGATCTGGTTGGTGTTGACCAGGGCATCGACGGTGGGCGGATAGGCGCCGAACTTCTTGTAGTACATCTTGACGGCGCGAACGTACTGCTTGCCCCGGTGCATGGTCTCGATCTCGCGGTCGCGCTGGATATCCTTGCGGATGCTGGGCGCCGCAACGGCCAGGGCAATCACGAGGATGGCCAGAAAGAAGATGACCGCAATCAGGACGTAACCCTCTTCCGAGGGGTTGCGGCGGCGTATTGGGTTGCAATTGCTCATCGCGGGGCGGTTTCAGTTGGCCGTCAAGGGCAGGGTTTGCGTGTTGTTGTAACTCAGATCGGTGACCTGGACGCCGGCTGGCGTGATGGCCCCCACCTTGTAGCGATGATCGACAATCTCCCCGGTTTTGGCCATGAAGATGTCCTCCCCATGAACGAAGAAGGCCTTCAGCGACTTGTCCCTGGCCTGCGCATAGCCGAAGTACTTGAGATCGATGGCCGGCGCATGAGGCTGCTGAGGAGCGGACGGAGTCGGGAGTCCAGAGGTCACATTGGGTTCGCCGTTCCGCCCGCTCTTGACCGGAGCTTCGATCGATGCCACCGGCAACGATTCGGCGGAGAAGATATTCCTGCCCGTTCCCTCGTAATCCACGTCCTCGCTCTGGGCCAGCTTGTCGAGGTGCAGTGTGGGATCAAGGCCCGCGTTGGTGAGCTTCTGCGCATTGCCCGCCTGTTCGTCGTTTCCGCTCCCACTGGCGGACGGCATTCCAGCGGCCGGACGAACGTTCGCGGCCGGCGATGCAACTTGAGCGGGAACGGGGCGAGGCGGCGTGGAGGAACGCCCGGACGAGCCGAAGAGCTCCCATCCTCCGACCACCGCAATCACCGCGAAGAGAGCGATGACCAGATAGACCTGGCGCTTGTTCTCCGTTCCCAGGCGAAGGGCCATGGCTACTCGCCCTCCTTTCCGCCGCTGGGGGATTCGGCGGGCGCGGGCGCCGCTTCTCCAGCGTCCGGAGTCGGCGGCAATCCGCTGGCCGCGGCATCGGCCGGCCGCAGCCAGGTTGAAACGCGCAGCCGCACGTTCACCATGCCGCCCTGCTGGCCGGTCAGAGCCATGGCCCGGATTACGAAGAAGGTCCGGTCGCGCTCCAGGCTGTTGACGAAGCGCATGATCTGGGGGTAGGTGCCGCTGATGCTGGCGTCCATGGAGATTTCGGTCAGATCGGAGCCGGCGGGGCCTTGCGAGTATTGGACCCTGGACAGGCGCACGCCCGAGTCGACTTGAAGGTCGCCGATGCGGCTGGCGATGGAGGAGTAGTTGGGCGGGATGCGCCTGGAGTAGAAGGCCGCCACCTGTGCGCGGGACTCTTCGACGCGCTTGTCCAGGCCGCGCAGAGGCGCGGTTTGCAGGTCCAGCGCCTTCAATTCAATCTGCTTGCCGGCCAGGGCGTCGCTGGAGCGGCCGGTCATTGCCGCCCAGTCCAGTCCCAGGCGCACAGACAATCCGACGGCCAGCACAAGCAGCACGGCGAATCCGGCGTAGTGCCAGGTTAGCGGAGAGGTCAGGTGTTCGCGCCAGTTGGAGGAGGAACGGCTGCTCATTGCGGGCCTCCGGGCGGTGGAAAGGGCGAGGGGCCGGGATTGGGCTGCGCCGGGCCGGTATAAGGCGGACGCACAGGCCGCGAGAGTCTATCCTGAGGCGCACCCTGGCCCATGCGCGGCTGGGGAAGGAAGACGGGGCCGGCAGGCGGATGAGGCGCGGGCGGCGCGGGCTGAACGCGGGAGTCTTCCCGAGCCGGAGCCGGCTTTTTGGCCGCTTTGCGCTCACCGGGCAAGGCCGGGTTGTACTCGGCCAGCACGTCAAAGTCCACGCGGTTGGAGGCGCTCACTGGCTGCAGCCGCTCGCCCGGTCCTCCAGTCGACTCCGCGTTTTCACCCACGATCCGGGGCAAGAGAAACCGCTTCGAGCGCTCCAGATTCCTGACCAGCTCGACGGCGCGGTCGCGGGGCCCATTCACGCGCAGGTGCAGGGTGAAGTGGCCGTCCTTGGCGCGCACCGGCTCGATGGTGGAAACCTGCACGCCGCCGGGGAGCACAGTTTCCAGGTCCTCCATGGCCAGCGTCCAACTGAATGCCTTCTCATCGAAGAGCTGGTTGAGCGTTGCCACCTGCTCCAGCAAGCGGGCGTTGGGCGGCTGCGCCATCAGGTTGCGGTAGCCCTGCCGTTCCTGGGTGATGCGGGCAATCTGACCGTCGAGCGAATGATCGCGCGCGCGCGCTGCCTCGGCCTTACGGTCGAAGGCGCGCAGGCCGAACGCCAAGCCGATCGAAGCCAGGGCGAGCAGGGCCATGGCGATGCGCAATCGCTTGGTTGCCGGTCCCAGATCGGCGAAGGGCCGGCTGGCGAGATTGAGAGTGATGCGCATTATCCCGCTCCCGCCTGTCCGCCGTGGTGGGCTTTGCCGCCGCGGAGGGCCAGCGCCCCGGCCACGCCGGCAAGGCTGGCCTGTCCCAAAGTGGTAACTGCTCCCGTCTCCGGCCGCGGCGCCAAATCGACCACCGTCAACTCGGGGTCGTCGAGCCAGCGCGCGAAGGCTCCCACGCCGCTGTAGTTGACCCCATCGAACTCCGTCCCGTAGTTGCCGGCATAATACAGCCGCCGGGGGCCGACGCCCAATTTGTCCTCGTAATACGCCGAGGCCACGGCGATGCCGCGCTGCACCTCCTGCAACCGCAGGTTGGGGTCGGCGGGCAGGTCGAGGGTGCGATAGAGCAGCAGATCCTGGCCATTGACGATGCAGGTGGTGAGCGCCTGGGAGCTCAGATTGGCGATCAGCACCGCCTCCAGGGGGTCGACTGCCTCAAGAGCCGCCAGGCTGGACGGCAGCACCGCGCCCGGCTCGTAGCCGGAAGCGCGAACCGCGCCCTCATATTCGGCCAGCACGGACCCCGGCATCACCGCCGCCAAAACCTTGCACTCGTCTTTGTTCTCCACCAGCACCTGATAGCTGAGCCCGGCGTGCTCCACTTCGAAGGGAATCATCTTGCGCAGGCGGAAGCGCAGCACCGGAAGGGCTTCGGCGGCCTTGGGGGGAAGGGAATCGAAGTCCAGCACAAAGACGCGCACCGAGGAATCCGGCGTCACAACTGTCACGGAACGGGTGCGCGGCGAAACGCGGCCGAGGGTGGAGCGAATCGCGGCCGCGACCGCCTCCGGCGCCTTCAGGTTGGCCTCGGCGATTCCCGGCATGACCGCCCCCGGCGGAAGCGGCTGAAAGGCATACACCGGCGCTTGCCCCGGCCCCGGCAGCGCCGCCGCCAGCACCCCCTCGGGCGAAACCTCCACCGCCGCCGGCGGACGCCCGCCGGCCACGGAACCGCCTTTGCTCGCCATCGAACTCATCAGCGCGAAGCCTCGATAAAGGTAACCTTGTTGATCTCCTTCAGCGTCGTTATCCCGCGGCGAACGCGCTCCAGCGCCGACTCGCGCAGAAAGGTCATCCCCTCCTGCCGGGCCAGCTTGCGCACCTCTGAAGTGGGTCTTTTCTCCAGAATTACCTCGCGGATGGGGTCGGTCAGATCAAGCAACTCGTGGATCGCCGTCCGGCCCCGATAGCCCGTTCCCCCGCACTCCATGCAGCCCGCGCCCTCGCGGAACGCGAAGCCGCGCCACTCGTCCGGCTCCATGCCGCAGGCGAGCAGAACGTCGTCGCCGTAGAACACCGTGCGCGAACAGTATTCGCAGTTGGTTCTCACCAGCCGCTGGGCCAGAATGCAGTTCAGCGCGGAGACAAAGTTGTACACCTCGACCCCCATGTTCACAAACCGCCCCAGCACGTCCACCACGTTGTTGGCGTGAACCGTGGTAAATACCAGGTGCCCCGTCAGCGCCGAGTTGATGGCAATCTGGGCCGTCTCGTTGTCGCGAATCTCGCCCACCAGAATCTTGTCCGGATCGTGGCGCAGAATCGACCGCAGCCCGCGCGCAAAGGTGAGACCCTTCTTCTCATTCACGGGGATCTGCGTGATGCCGCGAATCTGGTACTCCACCGGATCTTCGATGGTGATGATCTTGTCCTCGTCGCTCTTGATCTCGTTCAGCGCGGCGTACAGCGTGGTCGTCTTGCCGGAGCCCGTCGGCCCGGTCACCAGCACCATGCCGTAGGGCTCGCGAATGTAGCGCCGGAACCGCTTCAGGTCCTCCTCGGCAAAGCCCACCACGTCCAGGGTGAGGTGCTTGAACTTCTCGCTCATCGACTCCTTGTCCAGCACGCGCAGGACGGCGTTCTCGCCATAGATGGTGGGCATAATGGAGACGCGGAAGTCGATCAGCCGGCCCTTGTACCGCACCCGGAAGCGTCCGTCCTGCGGCACCCTCCGCTCGGCGATGTCCAGCTCGCTCATGATCTTGATGCGGCTGAGAATAGTGGAGTGGTGCTCGCGGGCGATGGGCGCCATGGCCGCCTGCAAGACCCCGTCGATGCGGTACTTCACCATCACCGAGTCGTCCATGGTCTCGATGTGAATATCCGAGGCCCGCCGCTCCAGGGCGGTGAAGATGGTGGTGTCCACCAGCCGGATGATGGGGCTGATGTCCTCCTCGCTGGTCAGCTTCTCGATGGAGATGTTCTCGTCGGAGCTGTCCTCTCCCGTCAGCACGTCGAAGGTCAGCCCCTCGCTGGCCTCGTCGAGCACCCGCTGCGACTGCTCGGTCTTCTTCAGCAGGTCGGTAATCTGGGAGAGTGTGGCCACGCGCGCAATGATGCGGTGCCCGAGCAGCCCGGCGATCTCGTCCAGCACCATGAGCCGCGAGGGGTCGCTGACCGCGATCACCAGCGCGTCCTCCTGCTGCTCGATGGGCACGAAGTTATAGCGGAACATCAGCTCCACGGGCACCGTGCGCAGCAGGTCGTGCTGAATCTTAAAGTTCTTCAGATCCACGAAATCGGCGTGATAGCGCCGCGCCAGCGCTTCGGCCTGAGCCCGCTCATCCTGGCCCGTGGGCAGCGGAGGCGCAATCAATGTGGTGTCGGCCATGGTCGGTTACCCCTGTGCCCCGCCGGTCTGTCCCAGGGAAAAGATGGGCAGGTAAAGCGAGATGAGAATGAAGACTACAACCACGCCCATGACGATGAGAATCGCCGGCTCGATGAGCGCCAGGGAGGCGGTGAGCGCCGTGGCCACGTCCTCCTCGAAGAACTCGGCGACCGAGTTGAGCATCTGCGGCAGCGCGCCGGTCTGTTCGCCCACCGTGATCATCTCCGCCGCCAGGTCGGGAAAGACCTTGGTCTGGATCAGCGCCTCGGCCAGGCTCTTGCCTTCGCGCACCGTCCCGATCGACACCATGACCGCCTTTGAAACCCGCCGCGAGGAGATGGAGCGGGCCGCCGTCTCCAGCGAGGGCACCAGCGGCAATCCCCCCGTCAGCAGCGTCGACAGCGTGCGCGAGAACAGCGCCACCTGGTACTTGAGCCAAATCCTGCCGAAAACCGGCATGCGGATGCGGAAGCCGTCCACAAAATCCCGCCCCCGGTCGGTGATCGAGAACCGATACGCCCCCGCACCCAAGCACAGCGCGGTCAGCAGTATCCACAGCAGATTATGGTTCAGCCACTTGCCGAAGGCCAGGAGCGTCACGGTCATGGCCGGCAGCTTGGAGCCGATCTGCTCGTACAGTTCCGCAAACTGCGGCACCACGTAGGTGAACATGAACATCAGCAACAGGCTCACCAGCGCCATCAACACACAGGGGTAGATCAGCGACGTGACCAGTTTCTTGCGGAAGGTGAGCGAGACCCGCTGGAAGTTCACATAGCGCTCCAGCACCTCGAGCAGGTTGCCGGAGCGCTCCCCGGCCAGCAGCGTGGTGGTGTACATTACCGGAAAACCGCTCTGCGCTTCGAAGGCCGAGGAGAGCGATTCGCCCGTCTTCACGCGCCCCGAGACGTCGTCCAACTGGGCGGCAAAATGGGCATTTTTCTGGTTCTTGGCCAGCATCTGCAAGCTGCCCAGAATTGGCAATCCAGCGCGGATCAGGGTCAGAAACTGCTGGTTGAAGATCAAAAACGGCTCCAGCTTCACCTTGCGCCGCTTGAACCCCCCAAACCCCGACCGCGCCCGCACGCTGAAGACGTGGTAGCCCGCATGGGCAAAGCGCGCCCGCAGCTCCTCCGCCGTGGCCGCCGTCTGCACCTGCTCCTGCACCCGTCCACGCTCATCGGCCAACTTGATGACGAACTCCGCCATGCCTCGCCCGCCGGCGGCTTGAGCCGGCCTCTCTCGGAGAGTTTCTCTCAGGATTCAGGTTACCAGCTTCAGCCGTCAGCGTCGCAGCGGCCCGCTCCCATGGAAGTAGACGCGCCAGCGACAACCAGCGCTCAGAGCCGGCGATCTGCGCAGGCGGGGGAAGAGATCGGGCGACAAACCGGAGCTTCAGCCGGTCATCAAGCCAACGGAGAAAGCGGGGCTTCAGAGGCTGGGGAGGAACTCATGCGGGAGAATGGCCGGAATCTGCTAAGGCTCTGGCGAGGAACGATACCGGGCGCGCCTGGTCTGGATTCCCGGCCCTGGGTAACAAGGATGCGGGATACCGGCAGCGGCGCGGGCTACCTCAGGCCTCGTCGTCGAGACCCGGGGCTTCCGCCGGCTGCGCGCCCCACCCTCCATCGCGCGGCCGAACCCGCTCCCGCTCTCCGCCGCGCGGCTGCGGCCAGAGGCTCCCGGAGAGAGGACGCGAATTTCAGGCCGCGGGCTCCGGCATGGGCCCGATCCGAGCCCGGGCCTGAGGCGCGGACGGGCCGTTCAAGGAGACCGGCCGGAGCCTGAAGGAGTTGTTTCCCGCCGGGATCATCGCCAGAGGGATCGGAGTTCGATCCGATCTGTCGCGGAGATGCTTGGACTCTAGCCAGGCGCAGAGCCGTGGATCGTGGATTTCAGGCTGGCCCTGCCAAAAGTCAGGGGCCAGCCCACACTGAATCTGGAGATGATCCAGAAGCAACTCGATTACCGGAATGTGGCTGGGAAAATAACGGCGGACATTGGAAACGCCAACATGCAATCCGGTCACCCCGTGACCCTTGGAATGTGTTTTGACGACCATCGAAACCTCCTACCGGCTGCGGATGATGGATGACGAAAGAGCCAGGCCAAAGAGAACCGCGCGCAGGCCGGGAAAGTGGCCGTACTGGTTCCTGATGTGAGTCTTGCAAACGTGAACGTTCGCTGAGGGAAGATGATGGTTTAGTTCACAGGTCTAGCCTTGGGGAAGTGAGAATCTCTTACTTCCACGCGGAGGACACCTTGTTCGCTCACGAGGAGAGCAAGGAAATCCCCGCCCGGTACTTCATCTTTTCCACGAAATGTCCGGCACGTCTGTTCAGTATTGCACACTTTTCCACAGAGCCGCCTGGAAATGCGCAAATAATTGCGCCTCTTGTAAGATTCCATTGAGACTGCTCGCCGCGGCAACTTCATTTCTTCGGACGTGGAACGTCGGGCGCCGCAACGCACAGCGGATAGGAGTCGATCAGGTACTTGGCCTGATCGGTGTCAATGGCATCGAAATCGATGTACGGCGGAACCTGGCCGGGCATCCCGGCAATGAACCGGGTGCGGAAATAGTAGACCCTTCCTTGCTCCGCCGTGAAATGGAGGAGCGCCACCAGCGACCCAAGGGCGAAGTGCGACTGCACGTTGGCGCACAGGTGATGTTCTCCCGGCGTTACGGAGACCGGGAAGTAGGCATTCTGCTTGTACGCTCCTGCCCAGGCTCCGTCGATCCCGATTCTGAGTGTGTAATGCTGGTGCTCGCCCCCTGAGACTCCGCCCCAGAGGCCGTTGTCCTGAATGAAGTAGACCAGCGCTCGTCCCGGCTCGGGCTGAGTCAGCGGGTTCCGAGCCGGGATTTCATCCGCGTCCGGCACGTCGAAGGTGACATTTCTTGGACCGCAGGCTGCGGGAAGAGGGCCGTTCGGGTTCTGAGCCAATGCCGATGCGGCAACGACCAGCGCGCAAACCAGCAGCATCGTTTTGCAGGTTGTAAAGGTGCGATCCGCAGGATTCATCTTCGTTCTCCCCGGCTTCCAAGTATCTATCGATTAGAGGGGCGGCGCGGGGGTCCGGTTAGGTCCGAATGAAAGAACAAGAGCGGGATGGGGTTGAAACCCACTCCGTTCCCGCGGCTGCCGCCGTTCCTCGTTCGGGGAGAAGCTACGCGTAGATGCCGCGCTGCTTGATGGTGAAGGCCACGCGGTCGATGGCCAGCATGTAGGCGGCGATGCGGTTGTTCACGTTGTGGGCGTCGGCGTAGCGGACCACGTCGTCGAAGCTGTCGCGCAGGATGGATTCCAGTTGCTCGTTGACGATGGCTTCCTTCCAGAAGTAGCCCTGGCGGTCCTGCACCCACTCGAAGTAACTGGCGGTGACGCCGCCGGCGTTGGCCAGGATGTCGGGCACGACGAAGATGCGCTTCTCGGCCAGGATCTCATCGGCCACGGCGGTGGTGGGGCCGTTGGCGCCCTCGACGACGATGCGCGCCCTGACGCGGTCGGCGTTGCGGCTTGTAATCACGTTCTCAGTGGCCGCGGGGATGAGGATCTCGCAGTCGGCAACCAGCAGCTCATCGCTGGGCATGGCCTCGGCGCCGCGGAAGCCCAGGGTGGTGCCGTTGCGATACTTGTACTCGATCAACTGGTGAATGTCGATGCCGCTGGAGTTGGCCAGGCCGCCGTCCATCTCGGCGATGCCCACGATCTTGTAGCCGCGCTCCATCATCAGGCGGGCGGCGTTCGAGCCCACGTTGCCGAACCCCTGAATCACCACCCGGCAGCCGTCCCGCGCCAGGTTCAGATAGCGCAGGCTCTCGTCGCAGGCCAGCATGACGCCGCGTCCCGTGGCCTCCAGCCGGCCGCGCGACCCGCCGATGTTCAGCGGCTTGCCGGTGACCACGCTGGTGACCGTGTGCCCCATGTGCATGGAGTAGGTGTCCATGATCCAGGCCATGGTCTGCTCGTTGGTGTTCATGTCGGGCGCCAGAACGTCCTTCTCCGGCCCGATG
>Ga0326728_10016940_pt1 | contig 14733 bp, 11 predicted proteins | sample MB3enrmetagenome_FD_207602 | JGI IMG/M metagenome (GOLD analysis project Ga0326728, IMG submission 207602) | Lab enriched peat soil microbial communities from McLean, Ithaca, NY, United States - MB31MN | ecosystem: Environmental > Terrestrial > Soil > Wetlands > Peat | place: USA: New York...
CTCTATCGGGTGCACCAGCGTGTGGCGTCGAAATGGCGCAGCGGACGCGTGCTGCTCGCCGGCGATGCCTGTCATATCAACAATCCTCTGGGCGGCATGGGCATGAACGGTGGCCTGCATGATGCCTTCAGCCTTGCCGAGAAGCTCCTCGCTATCCTGACCTGTACCGGGCAGGAGGGGTTGCTCGATCTCTACGAGCGTCAACGTCGCGGAATCTGCCTGCAGTTCGTGCAGGAGCACACGATCAACAACAAGCGGCTCATGGAGGAGAAGGACCCGGACCTCCAGGCCAAACGGCAGGCCCGGTTCATGGAGATAGCGACCGATCCGGTCGAGGCACGTCAGTTCGTCGTGCGCTCCAGCATGATCCAGAGTCTGCGCGATGCGGCGGCCATACCATGACCGATTCGCTCGGCTGGCGCATGAAATTCGGAGTCATCGCCCCCTCGACCAACACCAGCGTGCAGCCGGAATACGACGACATGCGTCCCCGGGGTGTCACCAACCATTTCTCCCGCATCATCATCCCGGACATGAAGGTCGGTAACGACGAGGAATTCCTCGCCATGGTCAATGCGATCCGCGGCGCGACCGACGCGGCCATCGATGCGGTGACGACCTGCCATCCCGATCACGTCATCATGGGCATGTCGGCAGAGACGTTCTGGGACGGGCAAGGCAGGTCGGACGAGCTGCTGCGCCGAATGGAGTCTCGCGCAGGCGTCGGCGTCACGATGGGCTCGCATGCCTGCGTCGAGGCGATGCGCCGGTACGGCAACGTGCGCCGCATCGGGGTCATTACGCCGTACATGCCGATTGGTGATGCCCAGGTGCACAAGTTCTTCGCGGAAAACGGCTTCGAGGTCGTGGCGCTGTGTGGCCTGAAATGCGCCAGTCCCGTGCTGATCGCCCACGTGCAGCCCGCGCAGCTGCGTCGCGCCGTTCAGGAGGTCGATGATCCCTCCGTCGACCTGATCGTGCAGGCCGGCACGAATCTGGCATTTGCGGCGGTGGCCGCCGAGGCGGAGCGGTGGCTCGACAAGCCGGTGCTCGCCATCAATACCTGCACCTACTGGCATGCACTGCGCCGCAACGGCATCGAGGATAAGATCGAAGGCTTCGGTTCCCTGCTACTGGAGCATTGAGATGCACTACGAGTACGTGCCGTTGCCGCAGCGGGGAGCGCTGCGTTGGCCGGAGGGCAAGCGCGTGGCGCTGCTCATCACGATCAACCTCGAGACCTGGGATCTGGTGAAGGACACCGATCGCCCCTATTACGCCGGAGGCCCGTCGATACTGCCGGACGCGCTGCCCGGCAACGTACCGGATTTCCCGAATTACAGCTGGCGCGAGTACGGTCAGCGCATCGGGATCTGGCGCCTGTTCGATCTGTTTGACTCGCTGGGTGTCAAGCCAGGCTGCACCATCAACGCGGTAACTGCGCTGCGCCGGCGCGCAATGGTGGATGCTGCGCTCGAACGCGGCTGCGAGATTCTTGCGCACAACTATGAACAGGGAGAACTGCTGACCGATGCGGCGTTCGACATCGAACGTGAGCGTGCCATCATCGAACGCACTCTCGCCGTGTACGCGCAGGTGTGCGGCCGCAAGGCCAAAGGCTGGCTTTCCTCGTCTCTTCGCGGCACCCTCAACACCGCAGGAATATTGGCGCAGAACGGACTCGAGTTCTACTGCGATCTCATGAACGACGACCAGCCCTATCTCATCTCCACCGACCATGGGCCGATCGTTTGCACGCCTTACTCCAACGAGATCAACGACTTCACCATTCTGACCCGACGCAATCACACCACCGATGAGTTCCGCGACATTCTGATCGAGGAACTGAACGTCCTGCATGAAGAAGGGGCCAGGACCGCCCGGATCATGAATGTGGGTCTGCACCCTCACGTGAGTGGGCGGGCCTACCGCATTCGCGCGCTGCGCGAGTTCGTCCGCTTTGCACAAAGCCTGCCGGGGGTCTGGTTCGCCACACGAGAGGCGATCGCCGCCTGGTACCGGTCAAATCATCACGCACACATCACGCCAAGAGCTGCATCGGAGTAACGCTCATGAACGATAAAGAGGGCACCATGACGCGCCGCGACGTGCTGAATATCGCGGCCACGGCCGGCCTCGGCGCGAGCTCGCTCGCACTGAATCAACCGGCGGTTGCCAAAAGCGGCGATCGCATTCCGCTGCGATTCGATGATCCCATCTGGAACCGGGAGGCAAGCGCGCGGCTGGCTGCGGACACCGATTCGAAGCGGCAGGTCTGGGGATCGGCCTATGGGGTGCTCAATGCCGTGATCGACGGCCAAAAGGTCCGGCCAATCCTGCGCTTCGACGTCTTCAGCAGCACGCGGGTGGTGCGTCAGCCTGATGCGAGCTATCAACGACTCTCACGCGAAGTCGTGTTCTATCGTGACATCGCAACGAACCAGATCGTCGATGAATGGACCAATCCCCTCACCAATGAGCGCGTGCGAGTCGTCGATATCGCCAATGATCCGTTCAACTACACGATTTCAGAGTTCTTTCCGGACCCTCCGAGCTATGGCGGACTCAACAAGGAGAAGCCGCCGAAGCGACCGTTTCTGCTCAACTGGGGCCTCGCGGGCGACGATACCGTGACTCAGGAGGCGGACATCAACCTGTTCTATCCGAGCGCACTGCAGCCGGACAAGTGGCCGCGCGAGTCACCCGGCAGGATGAGCCAGGTTTCGGAGTATTTCCGCTACGTCATCAAGCGCGAGGATCTCGAGAATCCCGGCAAGACCCACGTGCCTTCGATAGGCACCTGGGTCCGCGTCACGCCCTGGTTGCCCTGGATGCTCATGGACCAGGCCCCGGGTCATATGCTCTACGTGGGGACGATGCTCACGCGTACGAGTCTCGATGGAGTACCACCCGATGTCCTTGAGCGCGTCCGGCAGCGCTATCCCAAATACCTGACGGCGCCGGAGGTGTGGGAAGAGCCGAGTCTTTCGAGCCTCGAGCACTACGCCCGCGAGCAGACGCCTGCCCCGCCGAGGAAGGCGCCATGAGCATTCCGACGCATTTGATCCTGAAATGGCTGCACATCATGGCCCTGGTCTATTGGCTCGGCGGGGAGTGGGGTATTTTCCAGACCTCCTACAACATCGTGAATCCGCGGCTGACGCTCGAGGAGCGCAAGCGCCATCTCGAGACTGCCTACCGGATCGACATCCTGGCTCGGGTCGGAATCATGCTGTTGCTGCCGCTTGGCTTCCAGATGGGCTACAACCTGGGCGCTCAGCCCTTCGAGCATCTGATCGGGCCCGTCTGGATCGTCATGCTCGCCTGGATCGGACTCGCACTCGCAGCCTTCATCAGGCGCGGCACCGCCGCCGGTATCGCGCTCACGCGACTGGACGAGCGGCTCCGCTACGCATTGATCCCGCTGCTCTTCTGCACGGCGCTCTGGTCGCTGATCTCCGGCGGTCCGTTCATGGCAAAATGGTTCGCCGCGAAGGTGCTGATCTATTCCCTGTTGCTGGTCATCGGACTGATCATGCGTTTCATCATGCGCAACTGGACCACGATCTTCATCGAGTTTCACAAGCGCGGCGTGGTGCCGGATCTGGAGGCGAAACTCGAACGCGAGGTCAGCTTCGGTCGAAAGCTGGCCTACGTCTACTGGTTCGGCATCGCCTCGGTGGCTTTCATCGGCGTCACCAAGCCGTTTTGAGCCCGGCCGCCCGACCTGAGCACAATCAGCGCATCCTGCTGGCCCGCAGGCCGCAAGGTTTGCCGGTGCCGGATGATTTCGGGCTGGATGCGACGCCCGTGCCGGTACCCGCCGAGGGGCAGTTCCTCTCGCGCACCGTGTATCTGTCGCTCGATCCTTATTACCGCAGCGTCATGAAGGGCAGTCCCATGTATGCGGATCGACTGGAGCCCGGGGATGTCATGACAGGCGAGACCGTCGCGCAGGTCGTGGACAGCCGACATGGCGATTATCGAGCGGGCGATTATGTCCTCCTGCGAAACGGCTGGCAGCAGTACGCGTTGTCATCGGGGCAGGGTGTGCGCAAGCTCGATCGCGCACAGGCGCCGCTCAGCACCGCGCTCGGTGTGCTCGGCATGCCGGGACTGACGGGGTACGCAGGCACGGTGTATCTGGGCCGCCCGCGACCGGGTCAGACGCTGGTCGTATCGGCGGCCACGGGGCCGGTCGGGAGCACCGCGGGCCAGGTCGCCCGCCACATGGGCGCACGCGTGGTCGGGATTGCGGGGTCGGCGGAAAAGTGTCGTTACGCCGTCGAAGAACTGGGGTTTGCCGCCTGCGTGAACTACCGGGATGCACCCCTGCGCGAGTCATTGAAGGTTGCGTGCCCCGATGGAATCAATGTGTACTTCGATAATGTGGGGGGCGACACGCTTGCTGCAGCGCTCGCCAATCTCGCGCTGCAGGCCCGTGTGGTCCTGTGCGGCATCATCGAGGCCTATGGGGCCGATGTTCCCCCTCCAGGGCCGTTCCTGGGTCCTGTCGTGGGCGCGCGTGCGACCATGAAGGGGCTCGTCGTGTTCGACCATCTGCATCGCTACCCCGAACTGTCGAAGGTCGTCGGCAGCTGGATCCGTGAGGGCAGCTTCCGCTACCGGGAGGACATCACCGAAGGACTGCCGGCGGCACCCGCCGCGTTCTGCCGGCTCATGCGCGGTGAGAATTTTGGCAAGGCCCTGGTGCGCGTCGGCGCCGACTGAATCGGCCGCTCACTGGAGCGCATCGGCCACCTCGAGCGCTGCGCGTTCGCCGGATTCCATGGCACCCTCCATGCCGCGGTTGCTGATCGCCGTATGCTCGCCGCAGAAGTGCAGCCGCCCGTGCGGCGCGCCCAGCTTGCCGGCGAACTCGGCCACCTGCCCTGGACCGAAGACGACCCAGCCGCCGGTAGCGAAGGGGTCCTGTGCCCACGAATGAGCGCCTACAGCCGTGAGGCAGCCAACGGCGGCCGGGCGCAGGCGCTCGATGTCCCGTTGGATCAGCGACGCGGCCTCGGTGGGGGGCAGTCGATCGATATAGGCGGCCATGAGGCCGCGCTGTGAAGCGGAGAGGATCGTCACGTCCTCATCCGTGTCGCCGAAGCGCTGGCCGAACACCATGCCGGCGGGGCCATCGGTCCACATGGAGGGGTTGATGCCGTCCTCCTTCCAGTACGGCCTGCTGACCGCGAAGTAGTGATGCGATACCTTCATGTACGACAGCGTCTCTGTTGCTTTGCGCAGCAGCGGCGGCAGCAGCGGGTCGCAGTCGATGCTCGCGAGCGCCCCCAGCGGTACGGAGCAGACGAGGCGTTTGGCCGTGAAGCGGCTGCCATCCCGGCAGAAGGCGGTTACGGAGGCCGCGTCCTGTCGGATGCCGACGACTTCCCGATCCAGGACGACATCCCCTCGCAGGCTCGCTCGCATGGCCTCCGGCAGGCGCTGATTGCCCTGCCTGACGGCCAGGGAGGCAGCGCCGAACTGGCGCTGGACCTTGCCCCAGGCATCGATGAACCAATACATCAGCGCAGAGAGATCGTGCGAAGAAGTGCCGTAGGGAATGTTGTGCTCGAAGCCGAGGGCAATGGCTTCATCCGACGCGCCGAGCGAACGCAGCACCTCGTACATCGGGCGATCCAGCGGGATCGACTCCGGGGCCACCCAGAGATCGGCGCTCTTGAGCGGGTTGTTGTGTGCGAGCAGTGCGCCGACATACTCGGCCGGAAACTGGCTGCGTGCCGAGGCCGGTTGCGAATTGCGCGCGGATGCCGCCCAGTCGGTGCGCGTGAGCAGCTGCCCGCCGATGCCGATGTGGTCGCCGACGGTGAGCATGAAGCGCTGCGCATAGTCGATCAGATCCAGATTCAGGCGCCTGGCCACCGCCACCGCACGGGCGTAACCGGCGGTCATGTTATTGGCGCCGATCTCGGGATGGCCCGGCAGGTCCGAACGCGTGTAGACGCGCCCCCCGACGCGTGGCCGCGCCTCGAGCACGGTGACCCGCGCTCCAGTCGATTCCAGCAGCATCGCGGCGTTCAGGCCCGATAGACCCGCACCGAGGACGATGACGTCAGCAAGCGGTGCCGGCTTTGCCGCCCGTGCTATCTGCGGCAGAGCGCCGACCGCCGCGCCCGTGGCGAGGGCTGCCAGAAAGTCGCGACGGGAGCATATGTTCATTGGCATCTTCCAGTGCGCGCGACGGCAGCCTTGGATCGTATGCCGCCCCCTCCGATGCAGACCCTGCCGACCCGAGCGAATGACCAGTATGCGGCCGATCCATCGACGATATAGCCGCTGCGCCCGGATATTGGGGTCTCTGCGCGATCGTCGCAACGGCGACGGTCCTATCGTCACATGACCGCACAGTGGCCTGCGATTACAGGAGTGTTCCAATTGCAATCGCCGGCCACGCTATAAGTTGGCGGCACGATTGCACCGAACGGATCTGACGAAGATCAATATAAAACATGGAGTGCCTGGCATGAAGAGTTCTGCGATTCCGCGGTTGCTGATTCTCACCGGAGCGCCCGCATGTCTTGCATTGGCGATGCAGTCGGTGCCCCGCGTGGCCTGCGCCGATGCCGATCCGTCTGTAACCCTCGAGACCATCGTCGTGACCGCACGCAAGGTGTCCGAGGACGTGCTGAATGTGCCGGCCTCCATCCAGGTGCTGACGTCGGCGGACATCGAAGCACGGGGCGTCAACAGTTTCGATGATCTTGCGCTCTTCACGCCGGGCCTGGCCGACGATCAGGCCAGCGGCGGCGGCGCACGTGCTGACCGGTCCTTCCAGCAATTCATCATTCGAGGTATGAATCCATCGAATGTTCTGAACCCCACCACGTCCATCTTCATCAATGGCGTGCCCATTCCGGCCGACATGCTGGAAAACGTTGGCGACGCGGACCGTGTCGAGGTTCTCGAGGGGCCGCAAAGCGCCTATTTCGGCAAGGACACCTTCGCCGGAGCCATCAACGTCGTGACGAAAACCCCGCCCAAGACACTCAGCGGCTATGCGAGTGTCCAGGAAGGAACGCGTCAGAACGAGGATTACAAGTTCAGTCTCGGCGGCCCGATTCTGGAGGACAGGCTGTCCTTTCAGGGATCGGTCGATTACAACAGCCATGAAGGCTCTTATGTCAATGCCGCGAACCCCGGCCAGCACCTCGGCAATCAGTCGACCCTCACGGGCGATTTCACGATTCTCGCCAAGCCCATCGACAATCTGAGCATCAAGGCCTACGGCCTGGTGCTGTCCGACCGGGACGGTCCTCCGGCCACGGGCATCCTCCTGACGACACCGGCCGGAAACATTCCGGGTCAATCGAATTGCCTGGTGGCCGGCAATCCCTGGCTCTGCGGCACTCTGCCTGGCCTGCTGCCCACGAGCCCGGCACAGAATTCGGCGTTGAATTCCAGCATCCAGAGCTTCCTCGCGCAGGGAGGCAAGCTGGTCAATGCGCCCACGGAGATCGACAAGTTCGGCCTGCAGCGCAATGCCTACTTCGCCGACCTGGGCGTCGACTATCTGATTCCCGACGCCGGGCTCACGCTCACGTCCCTGACTGGCATCACGCAGGACGAAGTCAGCGAGCTGTCCGATCTGTCCAACCTGGATGGTCCGGCCGTCGGCCTGGTTTTTGGAGCACCCTACGAGGGCTATCCCTTTCTGACGGAGCAGCGCAACAACAACTTCTCGCAGGAATTTCGCATCGCCACCGATCTCGATAAGCCGTACCGCTTCCTGCTCGGCGCGAGCTACGTGGATGAACTGCAGAAATCCTCCCTTGGCGCGCCCGGTATCTTTGGATTCTACGAGGAGCTCGGTCCCACGGAGACCAGGACTCGCGGAATATTCTTCGGCGCGGCCTATGACATCGTGAAGGCGCTGACCGTCGATTTCGAAGGTCGGTACCAGTATGACGACGTCTCCGCCCTGGCTCCCGGCACGGACGTGCCGCTGCAGGATGCTCACTTTCACAATTTTCTGCCGCGCGCCAGCATCAAGTACAACTTCACCCCGGGGTGGATGACCTACTTTACCTACTCGGAAGGCGTGAACACCGGCTCCTTCAACACACAGATTTCGGGACTGCCCGCAGCCACGCAGCAATTCTTCACCAGCGCCCCCTACAACGCACGCATCGTGGTCCAACCCGAGAAACTCAGGAACTTCGAGCTGGGTATCAAGGGGACATTCCTCGATGGCAAGGCCAATCTGTCGGCTGATATCTATTACGACAAGTGGAGCAACCAGCTCGTCAGTCGTACGTTCACGATCGCCCCGGGTTCGACGAACCCCGTGAACCCGGTCGGGAACTCGCCCGACCTCATCGGCTGGACCGACAATTCGGGAGCCAGCACCGCCAAGGGTCTGGAAGTCACCGGCAACATCATTCCGATCGATCATGTAACGGTCAACGTCGCCGGGGCGATCAACGACACGAGATACGATACGTTTACGTGCCTGCCCTGCGCGTCTTACCCGTCCACGGTCGCAGTCAACGCTGCCGGCAACTACCTGCCGAATGCACCGAAGTATTCCGCCACGGCCGGTCTCGAATATTCGAATCTCGTCGGCCAGTGGGGAATCCACGACTGGTTCGTTCGAACCGACGTCATCTACAGGTCCGGGTTCTACCTCGAAGCGCTCAATACCTCCAAAACCCAGGATACCGAAATCGTCAATCTGCGCGTGGGCCTGAACTGGGAGCAGGTCAGAGTCGAGGGATTCGTCACCAACCTGTTCAACAACAAGGCGTTCACGAGCGGGTTCCCTGACGACAACTTCACCTCGTTTCCAGGCTACTACAATGCCGTCATGGTGGGCCTGCCGCAGCTGATCACCGGGGGCGTCAGATTAAGGTACAGCTTCTAGCCGGTGATCTCTGCGGGTCAGCTGTATCGGCCCCGTGCTGGTCAATGACTGCTCGAGTTGACGTTCAACAGCAGACGTCTCGACAGCAGGGTGGTCATCCTCGGGCGCCTCACGGTGCTTCGGGCGTCACCGCCTCGATGTATGAGGCCACGATCGTTGCAAACCGCGCCGGTACCTCGAGTGGGGGAAAGTGTCCGACGTCCGGCAGAATCAGCTTGGAGACCGACGTCTCAGTCAGATAGCCAGCCAGGACGTCCGCCGACGGTGGCGTCAGCAATGCATCCCGCGCACCCCACACGAGCAGCGTCGGCGCGCGGACACGGCTCATGGCCTCTGCGGCTCTGGCATGATCGGAAACCTTCGCGACGAGGGCGAGTTCGTTGGGGTCTGGGGTGCGTCGATTGAAGTCGTAGAACTCGCGTCGGATGCGCGGGGTCATGCGCGCAGGTTCGCCGGAGAAGAAGTCCAGAAACAGGTCCCAGAAGCGCTGCGACTGAAAGTGCGTTTGCCGAGCCTCGCGTTGGACGTCGAGGAAGTCCTGTGGCTGGTGCATCCTGGAGGTGTCGACCGGATCCGCCGGGGTGTTAGCCAGGACGAGTCGCTCCACGAGCTCGGGATATTTTGCCGCGAGGTAGATGCACAGGGTGCCCCCGCTCGACACGCCGACCGCTGTGACCTTGCTCACCTTAAGCCGCTCGAGCAATCCCGCGGCGATGTCAGCGGGATCCAAGGTTGCCACCGCATCGGAGACGGTTCCCGACAATCCCTGTCCGGGTACGTCATAGCGAATCACGCGGTAGCGCTTGCGCAGAATCGGTGATACGTCGTCATACGTGGTCAGGGTGCTCGCCGATCCGTGCACAAGAAGAATGGCGGGACCGCTGCCCTCGTCCTTGTAGTAGACCTCGACTCCATCGATGTCGGCGATGCGACCGGCGCGGTCGCCATAACGCGCGCGAAGTTGCGACAGCGTCAGGCGCTGGTCTGCAGCGGGCGCGGCGTCACTCGGGAGCCCCGTGGTGCTCGTGGGTGGTACGCCCGCGGCCGCCGCTGCGAGAGGCATCACGCCCGCGCAGAACAGCAGCACCGCTCGACAATGCCGCATCAGATCACCGCGCAGACCGTTTTGAGTTCAAGATAGTTGTTGACGGCCTGTTGACCGCTCTCGCGGCCCCACCCAGACTGTTTGATGCCGCCGATCGGCAGGCTCGCGTCGTACATGAGATGACAGTTGATCCACACGGTTCCGGCCTTGAGCGTGGCGCTCAGGCGATGGGCATGCGAGAGGTCCTGGGTCCAGACACTGGCAGCCAGGCCATAAATGCTGTCGTTGGCGAGCTGCACCACTTCCTCCACGGAATCGAAGGGCGTGGCGACGACGACGGGGCCGAAAATCTCTTCACGCACGCAGGCCATGCCGGGATGAACGTCGAGCAGCACGGTCGGCTCGACGAAGGTCTCTGCCTGCCCTAGGCGATGACCGCCCGTGAGTACCCGCGCGCCACCCGCCACCGCATCGGTGATGTAGCCATGGACACGCAACGCCTGTTTGCGGCTGACCAGCGGCCCGATCTGCGTGCGGGGATCGAGGCCATGACCCAGGGTCAATGCCTCGCCGTAAGCGGCCACACCGGCCACGACCTCCTCGAACACGGAGCGATGGGCGTAAAGGCGCGAGCCGGCCACGCAGACCTGCCCCGCATTGAAGAAAATGGCATTGGCGGCGCCTGGAATGGCCAGGCGAAGATCGGCGTCGGCGAGCACGATTGCCGGTGATTTCCCGCCGAGTTCGAGCGTCACCTTCTTGAGGTTGCCACCCGCTGCCCTGAGGATGAGACGACCCACATCGGTCGAGCCTGTGAACGCAACCTTGTCCACCTCAGGGTGCGCGGCGAGCGCGGCCCCTGCGATCTCGCCCAGTCCCGTCACGATGTTGACGACGCCGGGCGGCACTCCCGCTTCCAGAAGCAGCTCACCCAGGCGCAGCGCCGTCAGAGAGGTGTCCTCGGCGGGCTTGAGCACCACCGAACATCCGGCTGCGAGCGCCGGTGCGAGCTTCATGGCCGCCATGATCAGCGGCGAGTTCCATGGAATGATTGCCGCGACGACACCGATCGGCTCGCGCCGCGTGTACGCAAAGATCTGCTTGCCGGCGGGCTGGTAGTTGATCGAGGTCGGAATGGTCTCGCCCTCGAGCCGGGTGGCCTGACCGGCGAAATAGCGAAACTGTTCCGCCGCGCCGGGGATTTCCGCATGGCGACCTACCCCGAGGGGCTTGCCTTGATCGAGAGTCTCCAGCTCGGCCAGTTCCTCGATGTGGGCTTCGATGAGCTCGCCCACTCGCCAGAGAATTCTGGCCCGGGCCGAAGGCGTCATGCTGCGCCAGGCTCCGCCGTCGAAGCTCTGACGCGCGGCGGCAACCGCCCGGTCCACATCGATCTCGCCGGCCTCGGGCACCTGCGCGAGGACGGCTCCGGTCGCCGGATCGAGGCAGTCCATGCGTCTCCCGGATGCAGCCTGCACCCAGTCGGTGCCTATGAGCATTCCTCTGTGGGAGACTGCGAGGAATCGCCGTGCGTCGGCGTTGGTGGCGGACAGAGCCGCGGCGCGAAAGCTCATGTCGTACTCCTCAACGAATAATCGGGTCTTACCTTCACGAGTGGGGTACGGCCGCGCCGATCGAGCCTTTTCCGCAGGATGCGCTGCCGTCGCTCGTTCAGGGAGAAGTTCCACATCAGGGCAATGCTCGGAATCAGCATCAGGGCCGGTAACAGCGCGACGCCTATGCGAATGCCCTGGAGTGCCGCGGGCGTGTGAGCGCCGGACGTGGTGGTGAAGCCGAACCAGGAGATGAACACCAGGCCGAATGCGCCGCCCGCGAGTCCGAGTTTCTGCACGAACGTCAGGAAGGCCATGTGCGCACCGGCCTGCCGTACGCCGGAACGCCAGTCGTCATAATCAACGGCATCCGCCGTCATCGAGCCGGGCAAGATCAGCGTTCCGGCATTGCCGAACCCACGACACAGGGTACTCAGCAGCAGGACGCTGAAGGCCCCTTGCGCAGTGAAATACAGGCTCGCGTATCCTGCGGCAGTCAACAGATTCGCCCCGCAATATACGCGGTGCTTGCCATAGCGCCTCGCCAGGGCGAGCCATACAGGAATCGACACGATCGGTGCGACCGAGATCACCAGGCTGAGGGTGAGAAACGCGCCCAGCATGTCGAGCGAATACTGCATGAAGAACGGCAGCAGGGCGAAGTGAATGCCCAGCGCCAGACGGTCGAACATGTATGCGACGAGCAGGCGGGTAAAGGGCTTGTTACGCTGCACCAGCATGAACATCTGGGCCCAGGGAATATGGGTCGCCTGCAGGCGCTGCTGACCGCGGGGCACGAACTTCACGCACAACAGGGTGAAGACCGGCAGGCTGATCGTGAAGAACCAGCCGGTAACCCGGGCCTGATCCGCAAAGCTCGGTGCGCTCTGCCCTCGGATCAGCACTAGCACGACGAGCGGCACGAGCGCCGACAGCAGATAACCCACGAAGGAGCCGCCTTCCCGGAAAGCGGCAATTCGCGAGCGCTCGGCAAAATGATCGCTGAGCTCCACGCCCCAGGACTGGTAGGGGATGTAGACCATCGTCCACGCAACGTAAAAGAGCACCAGGCAGACGAACAGGTAGACGGCTCCGATCCCTGAGGGCGGATGCAGCAGAGCGATTCCGCTGATCATGGCGAGCGGTGTGCCCGCGCACATCCAGCCGGCGCGCTGCCAGGGCCCGGGTTTGGTGCGATCCGTGAGAGCGCCGATGAGCGGGTCGGAGACTGCCTCGAGCGCGCGCGCGAATATCAGCGCCACCGAGATCGCGGCGACGTTCAAGCCGGCCTCCTGTGCATACAGGGGCGGCAAGGTCAGCAGAATAGGGACCATCATGGCCTGCAGGGATACTGCGGGCAGGGCGTAGGCGAGCAGCGGGCCGATGGCGATCCTTGAGGTACGAGTTGCCTCGAGCACATCCGACCCCTTTCAACCGCGATGTCGGCCACAGAGTAGCAGCTGACATTGCCTGAATTTTTAGCTCGGGCTCGCCTTGACCGTAATGTGGTCAGTCCCGCTCGACATCGGTGGCTGCTCGTGCCGGAAACACGCTACGGTAGGCCATGTCAGAGCCAGAGCCGTTCGACGGTCATGCCGTGTCGGGGGACACGCTGCGCTTTCTCGGCGGTCCCCACCAACTGCTCATCGGCGGCCAATGGTCGGTCGCTCAGGCCGGTGAATCGATCGAGACCTCGGATCCGGCCACGGGCCTGCCCCTCGCCAGGGTGGCGGCCGGCGATGCCGGCGACATCGATCGCGCGGTGCAGGCGGCCCGCCAGGCCTTCAGGGGTCCCTGGTCACGTCTCGCGCCCCGGCATCGAGCCGCTTGCCTGACGCGCCTGGCACGTCTCATCGAGAATCACGCGGCGACGTTCATCGAGCTGGAGGTCATCGACAGCGGAATGCCTCGCGGCATCGCGGCGCTCACGGTCGGCAACTGCGTCGAGATGCTCGATTACTACGCCGGCTGGGCCACGAAGATCGAGGGCGTGACGACGACACCGCCGCCGCACCTCACCGAGCACAGCGAGGCCTTGACCTATACGTTGCGCGAGCCCGTCGGAGTGGTCGGTCAGATCATTCCGTGGAACGTGCCGCTGTCGATGGCCATCCTCAAGATCGCACCGGCGCTGGCCGCCGGCTGCACGGTCGTACTGAAGCCCGCCGAGGAGACGCCATTGTCGGCTCTGCTGCTGGCCGCACTGACCCAGCAGGCCGATCTGCCCGCTGGCGTTGTGAACGTCGTCAATGGGCGCGGGGAGAGCGCCGGCGCCGCGCTCGCGTCACACCCGGATGTCGATAAGATCGCCTTCACCGGCTCGACCGAGGTCGGACGTCGGATCATCGTCGCGGCTAGCGGTAATCTGAAGAAGGTTTCCCTCGAGCTCGGAGGTAAATCGCCCGTGGTGGTGATGCCCGATGCCGACCTGGGAAAAGCGATCCCCGGCGTCGCGATGGCGACTTTTTTTCTTCAGGGGCAGAACTGCATGGCGGGAACACGGATCTTCGTGCATGCCGCCGTTCATGATCAGCTCGTCGCCGGGCTTGTCGCGTTCACCCATGAGATGCGCATGGGCCACGGACTCGATCCAGGCACGCAGCTGGGTCCTTTGATTTCGCACCGTCAGGCGGATCGGGTCAAGGCGTTCATCGAGCGCGGACGGCGCGAAGGTGCGACGCTGGTCACCGGCGGTGTGGAGGTCCTGCGACCCGGCCATTTCGTTGCACCGGCCATTTTTACCGATTCGCAGCCGCAGATGGCCATCGTTCGCGAAGAGATATTCGGACCTGTGATGACGATCCAACGCTTCGACACCGATGACCTCGATGCGGTGGCGAGTCTCGCCAATGACACGGTCTATGGGTTGTCGGGCAGCGTGTGGACGCGCAATCTGTCGACCGCTCATCGGCTGGTGAGCCGTATCCGGGCCGGGCATGTGTCGATCAATTGTCATGGTGCCGTCGGGACGAATATTCCGTTTGGTGGTTACAAGCAGTCCGGCTGGGGCCGCGAGTTCGGTCGCGAGGGCGTCGACGCCTATCTCGAGACCAAGGCAGTCACCGCGCAGCTCTGAAGACTGCATCACCGGCCCTGGCGCCCGGCGCGTGTCTTCCAGGCCTCCTCGATCAGATACGCATGGATGTCTTCGGCGTCCTGATTCGACAGCACGTCGTCCCAGCGCGCCATGCCTTTGGCCACGTACAGACCTTTGAGCACAATGTCGTTGAACTGCGCGTGTGTCGAGG
>Ga0326728_10016941_pt1 | contig 14732 bp, 11 predicted proteins | sample MB3enrmetagenome_FD_207602 | JGI IMG/M metagenome (GOLD analysis project Ga0326728, IMG submission 207602) | Lab enriched peat soil microbial communities from McLean, Ithaca, NY, United States - MB31MN | ecosystem: Environmental > Terrestrial > Soil > Wetlands > Peat | place: USA: New York...
CGTTCGTAAAAATTGTGAAGCGCGCTTTTTCGCAGCGGCGGAAGATGATGCTGAAATTGTTGAAACAGGATTGGGCGGCGGACAAACTGGCGGGCGCATTTGGGGAATTAAAAATCTCGCCGCAGGAACGCGCCGAGAAACTGAGCCTGGAACAATTCGTGAAGTTGACAGAAAAACTTTTTAACTATAAATGAAACAGAGATCTTCGCTGCGGCAGCTCCGCAGCAAGGATCAGAATTTTTGACCGCGAAATACGCCAAATACGCGAAAAGGGATGTTTTGAAATTTGTTCGCGTATTTCGCGTATTTCGCGGTCAAAAATCTTCTTCAACGACCGGGTTGGAACAGCCAAAGTGGCGTGACGGATTTAATTTGATGTGGCAATCTTGGCCGCATGAACACAGAAATTCTCTACAAGGAGGAAAGCTACAAAATCGTTGGCGCATGCTTCGAGGTCTATCGCGAGAAGGGTTCCGGGTTTCTCGAACCGGTTTATCAGGAGTGCATGGAAATCGAATTGCGGTTGCAAGGAATTCCTTATCCGAAGGCGCAGGTGGAACGCATCGTGGCAGAACGAGGACGCTATCAACAAAAGAACCGGAATTATTGACCGCGAAATACGCCAAATACGCGAAAAGGAATTCTTTAACATTGTTCGCGTATTTCGCGAGGGTTCGCGGTTAAAATTATTTTTACTTCCACAACGAATATTAATTTGGTTTCTCATGCCCGAAGAAATATTTGACATCGTTAACGAACGGGATGAAGTCATCGGCCAACTGCCGCGCCGCCAGGTCCACCGCGACGGCCACAAACATCGCGCCGTGCATGTGCTGGTCTTCGGCTCGGACGGCCGCATCTTCCTGCAAAAACGCTCGATGACCAAGGACACCTTCCCGGGCGCGTGGGATTCCTCGGCCTCTGGCCATCTGGACAGCGGCGAGGATTACGATGCCTGCGCCGTGCGGGAATTGAGGGAGGAGCTGGGCTTGATTGTGGCCGCGCCGCCGCGCCGGCTTTTCAAAATCGCCGCCTGCGCCGGGACCGGGCAGGAATTTGTCTGGGTGTATCAATCGGAATCAGACGGGCCGTTTGCGCTGCATCCGGAGGAAATCGAGCGCGGGGAATGGTTTGGGCGCGGCCAGGTGACGGATTGGGTGGAGAAGAGGCCGCAAGATTTTGCCGCCGGCTTTGTCATGATTTGGAAGAACTTGACGGCGGGCGGCGCATTCCTTAATTTACCCGATTCGCGGCCGGGCCAATCCCACGACACAGGGCGGTAAGAATGGCCCTCCCGGCGCCCGGCGCGATTCGCCCGTATGAACTGAAAGGCTGTTTGTGAATGTATCGGTGGAAATTTTGGGTCCGTGCAAAAGGTTGATGCGCGTGGAAATCGAAGCGGCGAAGGTCGATGAAACCTTCGCGGAAATCATGCGCAAAGTGCAGCGCGAGGCCCGGCTGCCCGGCTTCCGTCCCGGCAAAGCGCCCAAGGACATGGTGGCCAAACGCTACGAAACCGAGATCCAGGACGAAGCCAAACGAAAACTCGTTTCTGATTCCTATCGCCAGGCCGTGGCCGATCAGAAACTCGACGTGGTCGGCCCGCCGGACATCGGGGAGATTGAATTTGCCCGGGGCGAGAAATGCCAGTTCACCGCCACGCTGGAAATCGCGCCCGAATTCCAGTTGCCCGAATACAAAGGGCTGCCCGCCCGCCGCGAAGCCGGCTCGGTCACGCCCGAGGACGTCGAACGGGCCCTGCGCCTGTTGGGCGAACGCCAGACCCAATTCCAAACCGTCGCGCGCGAATTGAGGGAGGGCGACGTCGCTGTTGTCAACTATACCGGATCCTGCGACGGCAAACCGGTCACGGAAACGGCCCCGACCGCCAAAGGCCTGGCCGAAAAGAAGGCCTTTTGGATCACGGTGGACAAGACCTCCTTTATTCCGGGATTCGGCGCGCAATTGGCCGGCATGAAAGCGGGCGACAAGCGGACCATCACGGTGGATTTTCCGGCGGATTTCGTCACGCCGCAACTGGCCGGGAAAAAGGGCGTTTACGAAGTGGAACTGGTCGAGGCCAGGGAGAAGGTGGCGCCGGAGCTGAACGAGGCCTTTGCCAAATCTTACGGGGCGGAAAGCATGGAAAAATTGCGCGAGGGCGTGCGGGCCGATTTGCAGAACGAATGGAACCTCAAGCAGAGCCGCAGCATCCGCAACCAAGTCGTGCAAAACCTCCTGGGCAGAATCCAGTGCGATCTGCCCGAGTCCCTTCTCGAACAGGAGACGCGGGAAATTGTTTATTCGATTGTCAACGAGAATCAGCAGCGCGGCGTCTCCAAGGAGGCGCTCGACGCGCAAAAGGACCAGATTTACGCCACGGCCAGCGGCACGGCCCGGGAACGAATCAAGGCCACCTTCGCCTTCCAGCGCGTGGCGGAAAAGGAGGGGGTGCGGGTGGAACAGGTGGAAATCACCCGGCGGCTGCAGGACATGGCGGCGCAATACAAAATGCCGGTGGACAAACTGGTCAAGGAACTGGAAAAGAGCGGAGGGCTGGCGGGCGTTTACAGCCAGCTTTTGAATGAGAAGGTGATTGATCTGCTCGTGCAGTACGCCCGGCTGGAAGATGTCGCCATCGCGCCCGCGCCCCGGGCCTGAAGCGGCCAATCCTTCTTCGCGGCAGCTAATTGCGTCGGGCGGTCATTTGCAGGAGGAGGTTGTTCAACTCCTGTATGCGCGGCGGTTTGCTCAACACGGCATCCACTTCCGGGGCGGTTTCCCCTTCCGTCTTCATGATCGTGCCCCACCCTGTCAACATGATGATCGGTGTGTGGGGCGATTCCGCCTTGATGGCGCGGGCCACATGGTGCCCGTCCATGTCCGGCATGCCCAAATCCGTGATGACGATCTCAAACGGCTGGCGCCCCCGGAGACTGGATTGGAAGATTTCAACTCCTTCCCTCCCGCCTGGAGCGACAGTCACCTTGTGGTGATGGACTTCAAGCAGATCACGCATCAGTTGCCTCAGTTCCGGTTCGTCGTCAATGCAGAGGATGCGCAGGGAGCGGCAGGGTTGTGGGTGCGCCGGCTGGAGGCGGGCGGATGACATCGCCCGCTCCCGGATGGGGAAAATCAGACGCACCGAGGTGCCCTGATTCGGTGTGCTCTCAATCTCAATGCTGCCGTCGTGCCGCCTGACCATTCCATACACCATTGCCAGTCCCAGTCCGGTGCCGCCGGTTTGGAGCTTGGTGGAGAAGAACGGTTCCAGGCAGTGTTGACGGACCCTCTCATCCATGCCGATGCCGTTGTCCCGGATCTCGATCTGAATCTCCTGCTGCTCCCCGCCCTTTTGTAAATCGGGTCTGGTGACCGAGCGGGTGATGAGGGTGATGACGCCTCCTTGCGGGAGCGCCTCCACGGAATTAAAGATGACATTGGTCAGCGCCTCGCGGAGGTCACTGGCATTGCACACCAGCACGGGCGGATTCGGTTCCGGTTCAATATTGACGCGAATGGAAATTCCCTGGCGCTGCGCCAGATCACGCCAGCGCGGGCGGGTCAGTTCGACCACCTCTTCGACGGCCTTGTTGACGTTCACTTTTTCCAACAGATCGGAATCCAGGTCGCGGCGGTAGAATTCCCGCATTCGCGCCACGATCTGGGCCACGTCCTCAGCGGCCTGGCGGATCTTCTTCAGGCGCTCCCGCGGGGCATCCGCCAAATCCGGCAGCGTGCTCAGCAACAGTTCCGAGTAGGCGGTAATCGGGGACAGCGCGTTATTGATGTCATGGGCCACACCGCTGGCCATCTGGCCCAGGGCACGGAGGCGCTCCTGCTGCACCACGGCCTGCTGGGTCCGCCGCAACTCATCGTAGGCTTTTTGGGTTCCCTCCGTCAGGCGCACCCGATTGTACAGAGTCTGACATTCTTCCTCGGTGGTGATGACTTTGACTTGCAAGGCCTCTTTTTCCCGCCGGACGGCCGTGATTTCGGCATGCGCCTGTTCCGCGTTGTAACGCACCTCTTCCAAAACGAGCACGATCATGCTGACGGCGATGAAGAGTTGCAGCACCGCCGCGATGAAAAAACCGGCGCTGTAGAGATTCCCGTATTGTTGGGAGAACGGGTAGCTCCCGAGGTAAACGCCCCATAACAAAAAGCCCAGGGACAACATCCCCGCTCCCACGAACGCCCTTTGCCTCCGCAACCGAAAAAAACACACTCCGGCAAACAGGCTGCTCAATCCAAGCAAAATGAACACGGGCAATTCGATTTGCAGCGCTCCTATTATGACTTGCGGACTGACGAAGGTCCACACGATCAGGAATAACATGAACCCGCCCAGCAGCCGCTGCGGGACCGGAATACTGAGAAAACGAAGGCTGCCCCACAAAAGGAACACCGCCGAAATTGACACGCAACATTGCTTGATTGCGAAGAGCACGCTCTCCGCGCCCGGATTCCCCATGCGCAGGCTCAACGTCAGCCACAGCGCATAAAACAACCATGCGGCTGTCCAGATGGTGAAATACTCGCGTCGGGTGTAACGGTTGAGGTAGAAGAACAGTCCCACCAGCACCCACACGCTCAGCAAGGAAACCATTAAAGCCGCCCGCAGGTATTCCTGCGGGAATACCAACCCAATGTCTTCAAGTTTCATCGTTATCATCCTTCCATCGGCAGAAAACCGGCTGAGCTTTAGCTGTTGCGCGGGCGGGGTTTTTAGTGTAAGACTTCGTCCGTGGCGATGACTTCCGACGCTTTTTCAGGGCAGGGGACGACGTTGCAACGCCGGCTCAATGAGACGCTGATTGAAGGGATAAATCTGCGGCTGGCGATGACCGGATGTCCCACCTTCGGCGATGGCGCCATGAGCCGGTTCCCCAGCCTGGCCGCACCCATGTTTTCCCGCCAGCAGGAAACCATGCGCCTGCTGGCCGATTATCTCTGCCCGGCCGATTGGCGCATTGACCATTTCCTGCGCGATTATCTCTACGACACCGGCCTGGCCGTCAAATGGCCGGCGCGCACTTTTGTTTTGGACAGCCCGGGTCTGGCCCGGGAGTTGTCCCTGCCGCCGGACCGCGATGAGTTCCTTTCCGACCTTGTCCGCTCTTATCGTCTGCGGCAGGGCGTGTTGCATAATCCGGTCAATGACCGGCGCACGACCCGGGGCGTTTTTCATGTGGCCGAAGGCGGATTGCCGATACCGGATGACAAGATCGCCGTGCCCAAAATGGTTTTTGCCCGGTTGTTGGACCTGGCCTTGCAACCGCCGGCGGAGTTGCTGCGGCTGCCGTTCACCTCCAGCCAGGCCGCCCAGGCCGAATGTTTCGTTTCGCTCCTGCTCAGGCCGGTGGTGTGTCCGGCCGTCCCGGGTTTCATTGAGGAGAAATCCATGGAAATCCGCTTCTTCGCCCCGGGCAGCCTGGTGTGCAACCTTGATTTTATCGAATCGATTTTTGGCAACGCCGGCGATCCGTTCCTGCCGGAGAACGACGCCGGTTTGGATGCGCCGCATTGGACCGGGCACACCGGCTGTGTCATCCTGGCGCCGCACCTGGTCAAGCTGGCCAAAAAAACTCTCGGCCTGCCCCACTGGGACCAGGCCACCGAACGCCAGCGCCGGGATGGGATGTGCTGGAAAGGGGAGCAGGAACTGTACAACAACGGCGCGGCCTTCAAGGTCACGGCGCGCGATGGGCGGGGCGTGATCCTGACGGTCATTGCCGACAATTACTTCGGCTATTGCAAGAAGGAGGTCAAGACGCAGATCAGTTACGCGGCCAATCTCTTCGGCCTCTGCGAGGAGGAACACGCCGGGGGCGCGCTGGTTTATCCAAGCTACGATTTGGGCGAGGAATTTTACTCGGACAAGCATGTGCGCTTTCGCGGCCATTCGTTTGAGGAAGTCCTCCAACTGGCCGGCGCGGCCATGGACTTGCAGCCGGAAGGCCATGCCATTGACAAACTACACCCCGATATCATTTACGTGCCGCGCGATGTTCACTTTGATTTGCAGAAACAAACCGTGAGCTGGTCCTCCCCCGCCGGCCAGCAGACGCTCAAGTTGCTGGCCGACAAAATTTACGTGCGCCCTTCCGGCTACAAGGTGCGCATGGAGCCGCCCTCCGCATCCCGCGCCTGGCGGCTGATCGGCACGGTGGCCGAAGGCACCCTCTGCCACAAGCCCTGCACCGTTTCCGGCGGCGGCAAATCCGAAATTTCAAAGTCCATCAGCGACGCCATTATCCACGGGCCGGTCTTCACGGCGGATTTTAAAAAGGACTTCGACCAAGTGGCGGCCCTCCTCCGCCGCGATTACTCGGATCGTTTCAAGGACCCGTCGAAAAAAGGTTCGGACACCCGCCCCATCCTCAGTCCGGAGCGCTCGCTCGGCTCGGTCATCAAATTATTCACCCCGTCGGACCGGGATTACTCGGACCAATTCAACCAGTGGCTCCACTCGATTCCCCAGTACCTCCTCGAACTCATTTTCGTCGTCAAACGCTTTTACAAACCGGACTGGGGCGACAACTGGCGGGAGCATTTCGGCGTGGACATCATCAATGGCACGCCCGGCAATGAATTGAAATTCAACAACCGCAAGCTCGTCTCCAATTTCCTGCGCGTCGGTTATGACGCCGACGGTTCCTGGCGGGTGTTTGGGTTGCGCAAAGATTACCATCCGGCCGCCAAGGTGCAAATGGAGGACGACATTACGGCGTCGGTCGTTGTTCCGGCCGAACGGCTGCAACATTTGAACCCCGATTACTCCAATCCTTCGCTCAAGTTTGTCCATAATTGCGAGGCCCGGCTCTTCCAGCGGCCCGATGAGGCCATTCATCGCGGCTATGACAAGCAGACGGAACAGGACTTGTCGGAGCCGGGTAATTTCCTGTCCAATTTCGAGCCTTTGCGGCAGGCGGACGCGCGCGCGCTGGCCGAGGATGCCATCGGTTTTGTCAAATATACAGAGCCGATGCGGCGCCTGATCCTGGAAGCGGCCGGGAACGGCGGGGAGGAGTATTTCGCATCGTCCTCCCACCCGCGAATCATTGATGGCCAGCCCTCCAAAAACCCGCGCTACCTGCAAAAACGGCCGGATTTGGCCCATCCGCGAGAGACCTACGTGGCCGAAATGGCTGCCCGCCTTCAACGGCGCCTTCCCCTCGACGCCCCCGTTTATACGCCCGTCAACGCCGTCATGCCCGGCCGACGCAACAATCCGCCCGACCCGGTTTCGCATATCCGGTCGCTGGCCGTTTTCAATCCCATCCATTACCTGGAACTGCCCGAACTGTTCATGGAATGGATCTCCAGCATGACCGGCAAATCGCCCTCCACCACCGGGGCCGGTTCGGAAGGGGCTTTGACCAAAGGCCCGTTCAACGCCCTGCCGCCCATCATTGATTTGAACGCCGCCCTGGTCTCTTACGCGCTGACCGGTTACGACGTCTTCATTTCCTCGGCGGGCCACATCGGCCCGAAGGTGCGGGTGGATCACGACATCAGCCTCCTCATTCCCGAAGTCTGGTGCCGGATGTCGCCGGCCGAACGGCAGCCGGCATTTCTGATCGAAAACGGTTATTTTGAAAGATGCGCGGATTTTGAATTTGACGGCAGGAAAGTGTTGTCCAGCCGCTTGGGCTGGCGCATGACCGCCAGTTTCGTCCGGACATTTTTCGGGCGCGTCTTCAATTATCCGCACGTCGTCTTCACCGACGAGATCCTGCGCCCCGAGAAACAGGACATGGCGGTATTCGCCGACGGGATGGACAATATAGTTGGCACGCACAAGGAAGCCGCCCTCCGGTATTTTGCGGACGGCAGCGTGGCGTGGGCCTGTCCGCCGCTGCAAGCTTTGCTGCACATCATGGCCCACGGGCAGCACGAGGGCCGCGGCCTGGACCATCCCGAATTCCGCGCCCTGTTCACGCGCCAGAACGTCCTGGCCAGCGATTGGTATGCCGCGCGCCTCGCCGCCAAACAGGAGCACGACATCCGCTTGTGGCGCGATCACGCCAACTACCTGCAAAATTTCCTCAAGAAAAAGAATTACGCTGAAGAGGCCAAACGCCTCGGCATCCCGGCCAGGCTGGAAGCCGCGTGGGAAACGTATCACAAGGTCAAGTCACCCGCGTACCTGGCGGAATTGAAAGGCACCATCGGCCTCCAACCCCTTCCGGGAGATTAAGAATTAAGAAGTCGGAATTAAGAAGTCACAGGGATCGAGTCAGTGTTTTCTTAATTCATAATTCATACTTCTTAATTCTCTTCAATGCCGATTGCTATTTTAAGGCGGTGCGGGCAGGTTTTCAACCTGTGAGCAGGAAATTCAAGCAGCCCCCGCGCTGGTCAGCGCCGGCCGGACTGTTTCTGCTGGCAGCCGGTTTGGTGACGTTGACCAACGCGCAAACGGAAAAGCCCTCCGGCGCAAATGTTCTTGCCGAACAAAGCCCCGCCAGGGAGAAAACCAACTCCAACTTGGAGAACGCCATGCGGCACGACCAGGCTGCCATCGCTGCCTACGACAGAGACCGGCAGCAAGCCGCCACCGCCATTTTCGACCTGGGCGAATGCTTGCGAAAGCTCGGAAAGACCGACGAGGCCAATGTGCAGTACCAGCGGATCCTGCGCGAATTCCCGGAACGGACTGAGTACACAGCGCTGTGCCAGCAATATGTGCTGGGACTGCCCAATCCTCCGCCCAGTTACGTGCTTTCCATTGGCGATGTTCTTTATCCCGGCGGGGTGGCGGTGGATTCCGCCGGCAACGTGTATGTTTCAGACACGCGCAACAATCGTATCAGGAAGTTCACCGGGCAGGGCGTTGCCGTGACCCAATGGGGCAGCGCCGGGAGCGATGCAGGGTCCTTCAATTATCCCCAGGGCCTTGCCCTCGATGGCAGCAATAATGTCTATGTCGCAGACTGCCAAAATCAGCGTGTGCAAAAGTTCACTGCCGATGGAACCTTTATCAAGCAGTGGGGCGAACTGGGATCCGGCCCCGGGAAATTCAATCGCCCCTATAACGTGGCCGTGGACAAGGCCGGGAACGTCTATGTGGTGGACAACGAGAACAATCGCGTTCAAAAATTCACCAGCGACGGCGTCTATCTCAAGGAGTTTGGCACCTTGGGAACAGGCCGCGGCCAACTGCAACATCCACAGGGTGTGGCGGTGGATGCAAGCGGCAACATCTATGTGGGCGATGGCGGCAACGGGCGCATTCAGAAGTTCAGTCCCGAGGGTGCCAGCCTCCTGGAGTGGCGTTGCGACAACCATGATGTTGCGCTGGACGCGCGAGGCAATGTTTATGTGGATGCCTTCGATTGCATTAAAGTGTTTTCGGGCGATGGCACACTTCTTACGCAATGGGGGAGCAAAGGCACTGGCCCCGGTCAGTTCGACTTCGCGTCCCGCGTGGCGGTTGACCCGGCTGGATCAAAAGTTTTTGTGACCGACGCCAACAACAATCGCGTGCAGATTTTTGCCTGTCCGCCGTTGGCAACGGGCCAGTGAGTTGGACGCCCGTTCCACGGCAGTTCACAAGAAATTAAGAATTAAGAAGGCGGAATTAAGAAGTCGGAGGGATCGAGTCAGTGTTTTCTTAATTCATAATTCATACTTCTTAATTTCCTTGATCTTCTCCCACAGCGGCTCCAAATCCCGGTCCTCCAGCGCCATCAATTTGAATATTTTTGGATCTCCGATGGCGAATGCCTTTTCCAGCCACGTCCATGCCGCCTGCAAATGCCCCAGTTGGCATTCGTAGCAACCCAGATTATACGGGATCAGCGGCTCCTGGGGAATTAACTGATGCGCCTTGCCGAGAATCTCCCTGGCTTGGGGAATTCCGCCGCCCGGCCTGCGTCTCGTGGCATAGGCATGCCAAATCCAGAACTGCGGCTTCTCCGGGTGGATTTGGACAAGCTCACGCGCAATTTCATCCGCCCTGTCCCACTTCCCGCCCGCGTTGGCGCAGACCTCATACTTGACCGCCAGGACGGCTGGATGAGACCGCAATGCCGGGGCGATCTTCTCCAATTCCTCGTCCGCCTCCTGCCAGTTGCCGAGGCCGATCCAGCCGATGGCAGCCGAAAGATGGTGGCTGTCGGGTGGTTCAATGGGTTTCATTTCAGCGGGCATTGGAATTTATCTAACGTAAGGAAGCGCGGCCCACAACAAAAAAGCCGGCAAGAAATGACGCCAGGCAAAACAGCAGCATTTGTAAGTGCCTTTCCAACAATTGTTTGTGACAATCTGGCGGATAAAATGCCGAAAATTTCACGGTTTTTTTCGGGGCGGATTTTCTTGAGAAAATTAAAGCTGCCTTTCAAACTGAAAGGCAATCCAAAACCGCCTTGCGCCCTGAAAGCGTCACATTGACTGGCCGGAGGAATGGCGTAGGCTCTCCTGCAATGAAAACGGCAAAAGAGATGGGCGGCGCCATGACCAAACACCTGTTAAACAGGACCAAATGTTATCTGTCCGGGAACATCGAAAACAGCAACGCCCCGAGTTACTGGCGGGACGTGGTCAAGACCGAGTTGAAGGATACCGGCATCATCTTTTTTGATCCTCTCAAGAAACCCTTTCTGGATTCGGTCAACGAAGACAAGGAACACATTGTCCGGCTGGCCAAATTGCGCGCGGAAGGCGGCTACAAGGAATTGTCCAAGCTCATGCGAAAAATCCGGGTGCAAGACCTGAGCCTGGTGGACCGCGCCGATTTTCTGATTGCGTCCATTTCCGCCAGGACCGCCTCATGGGGCACGGCAGAGGAGGTCTTCTGGGCCAATCGCATGAAGAAACCGATTTTTCTGGTGGTGGCGGAAGGCCGGCGCGCCTGCCCGTTCTGGATTTTTGGGACGCTGCCCGACGACCAAATATACGACAACATGGAAGACGTGGTGGCGGTCATCAAAAAACTGGATTCCGGGGAAAAGACCATGGACCTGTCGCGCTGGAAAATTTTCCGGGAAGAATACCGCTGAAATATCCGGTTTGATTTTGCGGCTCAGCGTTTTCTTTGCGCCAGCCGGCGCTGGAATTCCGCCATGATCAGCCGGTTGGTTTGTTCCGGAGTCTGGCCCGATGTGTCAATAAAAACCGCGCCCAGCCCGACCATGAGCGGCGCCGCCGCGCGCTGGCTGTCGCGCTCATCGCGGGCGGCGAGGTTGTCCTGCACCCCCTCCGCCTGGCGGCGGCGCTTCCGCTCCGAAAGCGAGGCGTCGAGATAGAACTTGAAGTCCGTTTCCGGGAAAACGTTGCTGCCGATGTCGCGCCCTTCCATGACCAGATTGCCAAAGCGAACGCACTCGCGCTGTTTCTTTTTCATCCACTCGCGGACCTTGGGGACGGCGGCGACGTGGGAAGCGGCGATGGTGATTTCCGGCGCGCGGATCTCCTTTTCCGGGAAATAGCCGCCGACCAGGAAGCGGACCCGGCGCGCCGGCCCCTCCTCGCACAGCAGGGTTGTTTTCCAGCGGCGGCAGGCGCGCGCCACGGCGGCGGGGTCGGTGACATCCACACGGCTTTTAACGCAATACCAGGCCAGGGCGCGATACATGGCGCCGGTGTCCACATAGGTGTAATGGAGCGTTTTGGCCGCCAGCCGCGCGGCGGTGCTTTTGCCGCTGGCGCTGGTGCCGTCAATGGCGATGATGATGGGCTGGTTCTTCATGGGGAAGCTCCCGCCGACGGCGGTTCGGGGCGGGCGACATGGGTCACTTTGCCCAGAATGGTCAGCATCAACACCCCGCCGATCAGGCCAAAGGGAACCATGAAATAAAAGTAATAGTTCATGCTTTTGTCGAGCAGTTTGCCCAGGAAATGGCCGGCGAGGCTGGACCCAAAATATTGAAAGGAATCAATCACTCCGAAGACAAAGCCCGCGAAGCGCCTTCCGCCAATATCCATCGGCGCGGCGGCGCCCAGAATGGAATGGGTGGAATTGACCGCAAAGGAAATGAGCACGAAAAATAGAATGGCGCTATCGGCCGTGTGAGATTGCGCCGCCAGCAAAATGATGGCCGTTTGCAGAAAATACAAAATCGCGGCCACCGGCGCGCGGCGGCCTTTGAACACGATATCGGAAACATACCCGGACAGCAATGAACCCGTTGAGCCAACGAACGGGATCAGGAACCCCAAGTATTTGAAACGAGCGGTATGGAAATCCAAATGGTATGCGTCCTTTATGTAGATCGGCCACCAATAATCCACTGACGACCGCACCGCTCCCGTGCAGGCATAGGCGCAAGCGGTGACCCATACGACTGGATTGGTGACGGTGGCGCGGAAAACCTGGCGGAAAGTTGCTCGCACTCCATCTGTGTCATGCCCAGTATCGTCGGCAATGACACCCACCCAGCCAGCTTCTTCCGGGGTTTCCTTCACAATCAGGGCCATGCCGATGGCGACGACCGCGCAAATGATGGACGGCGCCCAAAACAACCAGCGCCAATGCAATGGGGGAATACTCATCAAGCCGAAAACCGTAAATCCAGCCAGCAGCGCCGGCCCCAGGCTGTTGATCCCGAAGCGGCCGAGATTAATCATAAAACCGAAAATGCCGGAGAAACGTCCGCGCTCCCGATGAGCGAACCATGCGGCATTCATCTTTATCATGCCGGGCGCGCCAAAGGCCTGGAGATAACCATCGACCCCGCGAATCGCAATAAATAATCCCAACAAACTCATAAACGAGGCAACACCGAAGAGGAAATTCATCGTCACTGTTCCAGCCGCTCCAATCAGCATCGCCCGTTTGCCGCCAATTCGGTCCGTGATAAGCCCGTTGACGATCTGGCCGAAGGCGTAGGCCAGGGTCGTTGTTGAGATAATATCTCCGATCTGTGCCAGCGAAAACCCATATTGATTCCTGATGGCGTCGCTGGCCAGCGGCAGGTTGTAGCGGCACATGTAGAACGAGGTGTACAACAGCCCGATGAAACCCCAGTTCAATCCGCGCCGCGCGCGAAACCCCTTTGGATGTTGTATGGAAAAGGAGGACACGGCGGCGATTAAAAGAAGTTCAGGACATTGGCGATGCGCCGTTGCCGCCCGGCATCCACAGGTGGTTTCAGAGTTCGTTCCACGCCCGGAGAATAACGGCTGCCCCCGCAAATGCAAATCCATCCGCGAAATCCCGGAAGGCGCTGAGGGCAAAGTCTTTTAAAGTTTGAACTTTCGGGGGTTTCTGAGAGTTTTGCCCCGTGGCTTACCACCCAAACCCATGGATGATCCTGCCTTTTGCGCTGTGGCTCAGTCTCATCGCGCTGGTTCCTCATTATCTTCCGCAATGGTGGACCAGGCATTATGGCAAGCTGGCCCTGCTCTTTGCCGCCGCAACCGTCGGCTATTACCTTTTTGTTTTGCCGGCGGAAGCTTCCCAAACCGTCCTCCGCGCCGCCCGCGATTATTTCAGTTTCATTGTCTTGATCGGATCGCTCTATGTCGTTTCGGGCGGCATTCAGATCACGGTGCAGGGCGAAGGAGGGCCGTGCCGGAACGTGTGCTTTCTGGCCTTGGGCGGCCTGGCCGCGAACGTTCTCGGCACGACGGGCGCTTCCATGCTTTTGATTCGTCCGTGGCTTCGTCTCAATGAATCCCGCCTGGCGGCCCGCCATGTGGTTTTTTTCATTTTCATTGTGGCCAACATCGGCGGCGGGCTGACGCCCATCGGGGATCCCCCTTTGCTTTTGGGATTTCTCAAAGGCGTTCCGTTCTGGTGGGTCTTGAGGCACTGCTGGCCGGCTTGGCTGTCGAGCATGGGATTGTTGCTCGGCGCGTTTTACGTCATGGACCGCCGCCATTCTGTTCCCGCGCCCCGGCCGGCCCCGGGCGAATCGAGCCGGCGCTGGCGCTGCGACGGCCTGTGGAACCTCGTTTTCCTGGCGGTCATTGTGGCTTCGGTCTTTCTCACGCGCCCCTGGTTTCTGAGGGAAGGCTTGATGCTGGCGGCGGCGGCGGGTTCGTTTTTAACGACCGGGAGAAAAATTCATGACGCGAATCAATTCCACTTCGAACCGATGCTCGAAGTTGCCGTTTTGTTTTTTGGGATTTTTGCCACCCTGATGCCGGCCCTGGATTGGCTGCAAGTCAATGCGCGAAGCATCCTGGGGCCGAACCCATCTCCTGCCCTTGTCTATTGGAGTTCAGGGGGCCTTTCGAGCGTGCTGGACAGCGCCCCGGCCTATCTGGCCTTTGCCAGCGCGCTCTCGGGCGTGTTCGCCGGCCCGGCGTCCGGTGACCCCGCCAGCCTGGCGTTCCTGGCGCAAACGGGCGCCGCCCATCTGGCCGCGCTCAGCCTGGCGACGGTTTTCTTCGGGGCGGCCACTTACGTTGGCAATGGCCCGAACCTGATGATCAAAGCCATCGCCGAGCGGCAGGGAATCCGTTTGCCCACTTTTCCCGGTTATGTCTTTAAATGGGCTGTGCCGATCCTGTTGCCTCTGCTATTGATTGTCTGGATGATCTTTGTTCGCCAGCCATGAGATTCGGTTACAACATTTTATTCGTCATATTTTTTTGGCTGAGCGCGCCTTACTATTTTTTGAAAATGTGGCGGCGCGGAAACTGGCGGGCCGGCTTCGGCCAGCGTTTTGCCCGCTACAGTCCGGAACTGAAAGCCGCCCTGGCCAAACGCCCGGTCCTCTGGCTGCACGCGGTCAGCGTGGGCGAAGTGGGGGTTTGCTGGCAATTGATCCGCGCCCTGG
>Ga0326728_10016942_pt1 | contig 14732 bp, 12 predicted proteins | sample MB3enrmetagenome_FD_207602 | JGI IMG/M metagenome (GOLD analysis project Ga0326728, IMG submission 207602) | Lab enriched peat soil microbial communities from McLean, Ithaca, NY, United States - MB31MN | ecosystem: Environmental > Terrestrial > Soil > Wetlands > Peat | place: USA: New York...
AGATTTGACGGCGGAGCCGACGCGGTAGGACTCGCGCAGGAGGATGGAGGTGTAGGACTTGCCCTGTTTGCCTTTGGAGACGACTTCAGCGATAAACATGCCTACACAATATATCCATGTTTAACAACTTCAATAGAAAAATCATAATATATAACATGCCTACATTTAGAGCAAAGTTGGAAGTGAAGGGAACCCGCGTCCAATCAGGGTTTCATGAGGGTTTAGGGGCAAAAAACCACTGGAACTTCCGTACCAAAGTCACGGCTCGACAGAGTCTCGCCCTACGTTTCTTCGCCATGATATCGCATCACTTTCAAAATCAAAAGGAATAAATCCGCCGGGAAAGGCTGTGGCGGAGGAGGAAGCAGGCCAGCAGCGCGAAAGCCAGGCTGGACAGAAATACTGCCGCATACAGGGAAGCCTGCGGCAAGCCGGACTGGAACGTACTAGCGAGGAAGGCAAGCGCCGAAAACGCAAAATACGGGCACAGGAACAGCGCCAGCCAAGTTAGCGCCGCCGCCAAAATCAAGTTCTTGACGCGCAGCGCGAAATAGGTGGCGAAGACCGGCAGCGTGAAAAAACCGAGGGCGGTGACGAATATCTGGAAGGCTGGATTGTTAGGTGTGACACGATCATAATATCCGCTGCCGTAGAAACCGATAAAGCGGTTCGAACGTTGCACCGCGTCCGTCAAAGGTGAGGTCAGGAGCCTCCACAGGATTCCGCTGTTTTGAGAATCAGCGTAGTACCCTTGTACGCCGAAGCGGGAGGGCGACACTTGATTTGCGTACACCCAAAGCAGCAGGAGGGTCACTCCTGCCGGCAGGAATTGTTTCCACAATCCCCACACCCGGCCGATGATGATCTGACCGGGCGTGACGGTCGTGACGAGAAGCAATTCCAGCGCGCCGGTTTTTTTCTCTGTCAAGAAACTGCTGACGCCGACAAAAGTATAGGCGCCTGCGAAAATCAGCAACATCAGGTATTGGGCATCCAATAAGCCGGTCGCACTGGTTGCATTCGCCGCGCACTCGAGGAAGACAAGCCCCAGGCAAAGTCCCCATTTGCTCAGGCGCGCTTTCCAGGAATACTGTTGCAGCCAGGCGATGGGGTTCCACTCCAGCGTCTCCTGCATCTGGCGCGCGAAACGCCGCCGCGCCAGCGGCACGCAGAAGGTCTTGATCCAGCTTTCGCGGCGAAGGGAAGGGGGTTGGTCGTGCCAGGAACGCTCCATCTGCCGCGCGGCGAACCAGAGGACTAGCAAAAAGAGCAGCGGAACGGCCAGCAGGCTTTCCAGAAGCAGCGATCGCCAAACATCGCGGTTCGCGGGGGCGGAGAAATAGAGGCTCCAACCGGACGGGAATAGGATCTGGGACGGTCTGGCAGCGCCAAGCATCGTATATCTAATTGGGCCATAAGGGCCATTGACGACCATGGTGTAACTGCCGGAGTAGCCGCCAGCCGGACCGCCCTGAATCGGGGTCGTCACTCGCGGCATAATCGCGCCGGCTATCCAGCCGGAAAATCGGTTGCCATCGGATTCCCCCGTCATCAGCGATTCACCGGAACTCACTATTCCGGCCAGCCGCATGAGCTGTCCTGGTGCCAAGGTCTGCGAGAGGAAACCAAACCCGAGCAATCCCCCAAAAAGACACACAAACGCCACCCCAAAGCACGCCGCCAGAACGAAGGCGGTGCTACGCGCTTTGGCCAGGGTCGAAGCCAGGAGGCCCGCCGCCAGGCAGAGCAGGGTGACGCAGAATTCAATGGTGACGGCGCTGGCCACATCGCCGCCCGTGACGCCTCCCGACAGGAAGGGAATGATGATGACCGGCAGCACCGCCACCCAGAGGGTGAACGCGCGAAACGCCTGCACCACCCCTTTGCCCGCCACCACACCCATCGCCGTCAGCGGCGTCAGGAACAGCAAGCCGAGCGTGCCCTCCCGTTTTTCGCTGGCGATGCAGTCGGCGCTCATGGCGGGGACCATCACGCAAATCAACACCAGCAACATCTCATGCAAACCGGTGAAAAGCCGGAGTCCCTCCGCCGCCTGGTTGCCATTCGTGCCCTGGTTGATGACATAGAGCAGCACCGCGCCCGCCGCCGCGCCGGCCACGCGCAGCCAGTAATTGAACGGGCGCCGCGCGCCTTCGCGCAGTTCCCGCTGGACCACCGTCAGAAAGCCCGCATCAGCAATTCTCAAAACATCCTCCCAGGAATCGCGACCGCAACGGCTTGGTTTGGCAAAGCGGCAACCCCCCAGCGGCGCTGAAGTCGTAATGACCGATTCTAAGTGGCATTTGGCCGCATTGGCAAGCCAAGCCTCAGTTCGGCAGTGTCCTAATTTGTTGTAGCGTCGGCGCTACGCGCCGATTTCGAGCCACAGGCTCGACACTACAAATTAGGACACTGCCGTCAGTTCTTGACGGCGAGACTCCGTCGCGCCCAAACTCGATTTCCGGTGAAATCGTTCCCAGCCCATCCTCCGCCTCTGCGCCCCCCAACTAATAGCAGCCTTTCGGACTAACGACGCAAGTTGCTGATTTGCAACGCTGAGACATTTTGGCGCTAGATGTTAAGATGTTGATTATGAATGACTTACAATTCATCTGACGCCTAATTCCGACAAACTGCCCAGGCGCAACGGTGTCCTCCAGAAATCCGTTCGTATAAGAAAAATCTTTAAGAAGAATTCACTTGCATAATTCTCTGGTTTGAAATAAGTTGTAATTTGTCACTGTGGTTTTGCCCAGCGAATGATCGTGTACTCAAAATTAAGATACTATCAAAATATGAAAAAGCTCATCCCGTTCCTGTCATTAAGTTTGCTCGCGCTGACCGTGGGCGCGCCCACTGGAAGTGTGTCCAATGGCAACTCCCTTCAGCGTAGCGATTCCCAATTGAAACCGCTCCCCGCCTTGGCAAGGCTTAACGTGCTTGGGGGTCCCCGTCTCGTCTACGATGACTCACTCGAATTCCAAGGCCAGGTTCAGTCTCTCAACTGGAGCGGCTACGCCGCACTCGGGGCAGCAGCAGGCAGCGTCACCACCGTGTCGGGAAGTTGGATCGTTAACCCAGTAACCGGCTCCTCGGGCCAATATGCCGCCGTTTGGGTTGGAATTGATGGTTATGACTCCTCGACGGTCGAACAACTGGGCACCCTTGCCGAAATTACCACCACCGGCTTCGGACGAAATGCCAAGACGGTGGTGGAGTACTACGCTTGGTATGAGATGTATCCAGCGGGCATGTATCAAATCCCGTTAAGCATCACTCCGGGCGATTCCATTACGGCCTCTGTGACGTGGACACCCGGGACCACCTCCTACAAGCTCTACATGATAGACAACACATCAGGCAAGAGTTGGTCAGGCACCTTTGCAGGTTCGTCCAAGGCCGAGCAAAACTCCGCCGAGTGGATTGTGGAGGCTCCGGCTTCCAATTCTGGAATCCTCCCATTGGCGGATTTTGGCACGGAGCCTTTTAGCGCTTGCTCGGCCACGATCGGTAACACCACCGGGTCCATCAGCACATGTTCAGCCGGTGATTACGAGGAAATAACCATGGTCTACGAACAGCAGCAAGGCAGGAAGGAGACAGTGACAGTCGAAGCGCAGCCGAGCGGTCTGGATACTACCGGTTCGATCTTCGGCGACACTTGGGAAAGCAGCGGACCAACCGGATTCAGCTTCGGCTTTTAATTGGCAGTCGAGCAGGCTTGCCAGCCGAGGCCCTGGCTTTCACCGTTATCTGGCACGCCCAATAGCCCTGCGTTCGTAATGCGTCAGTCTTCGCTGGCAGGGTGCGCACTCCGTGCGCGCCGCGGCGGGTCCCGATTTATCGGGATCCGCCCTGTCTTTTCCTGTCAGTGACGCATTCCTTGCGTTCTATTCGTAAATTTCGTAGACCACGCCGTTCAGCACAAACTGGACGTTTTGGCCGAGGGCCAGCCAGGGGAGGGCCTGCTGGTTCTTGGCCAGAAAATCAAAATACTCCGGCGAGTTGAATTGCAGGCGCGTGTGCTTGGCCGCCTGGTGGTTTTGCACCTCGCTCTCCATCCATTGGTTGCCGTTCTGGAAGAAGTTGCGCCCATTGACGAATTGCGACTGCTGCGCGTATTGGACCAGTTGTTCCCGGGCTTTCGCCGCGGGCGTGCTCGCCGCGGGTGACGCGCCCCCGCTTGGCAAACCCAGAGATTGTCTGGCGAGATCGCCCCCGCCTCTGCCTCCCCGGCCGCCGCCTCCCCCTCCGCCGAAGCCGCCGCCCGCGCCGCCCATCGCTCTGGATGTCGGTGGCATTGCCGCGGCATTTTTCATGCTGCCGTTGAGCTGCGCTCCAGCAATCGCGCTGCTTCCATCCACCGCCCTGTTCAGGCTTTGCCAGCTTTTCTCGGCTTCCAGGCGCACGCCCGTATCCTTGTCCATGTTTTGCAACGAGCGCAGGTTGACCGCCACGCCGCGGCGCGCTTCGTCTTCGACAATCAAATAGGCCGTGTAAGGGGTGACGATGCCGTACTTGCGCGCCAACTGCGTCACCTCATCGCGCAATTCCGCGTTCTCCCCGTGCAACCGGATTTCGTCCAGCAAATAGCCCACCCGCCGGGTGGCCCAGAGGCGGGGAATGAATTCGTGGTCGGAAGATTCCTCCGGGAACTTCATTTCATAAGGATAGGTCCGGGTCGCGCCGTTGACCTTGCCTTCGATAATGAGGGCGGAATTTCCGCTGCCCGAATAACGTCCGGCCAGCACCAGTTGTTCCCCTTTGAAAAGGTCCGGCAACGGCGACGGATAAAGCCTCGTCGCGCGAATGTCCCCTGTGAACCGCAAAGTCGGATTCGCCAGCACCGGGTCCTTGATCTTGGCGAAAAAGCTGGAAACCTTCACTTCAATATCCTCCTCCGGCAAAACGTAGGTGCTGTAGCCGCGCGATTGTTCGGTCAGCTTGTCCAGCAAGTGCGTGTTGACATCAGTGCCGATGCCGAAACAGAAAATCCGCGTCTGGCCCTCGTCGTGCCGCCTGACGTTTTCCAGAATCTGCGTTTCGTCCGTCACGCCGATGGTCGGCATGCCGTCGGTGAGGAAAATGATGACAAAGGGGCGCGCGCTGTCCATCGGCCGCAACGCGAGCGCCTTGCGCAGGGCGTCGTCAATCGCCGTGGCGCCGTTGGCCGTGAGGTCCTTGATAAAATTCTCCGCCTTGGCGCGGTTGGCTGGCGAGGCGTCCCGCAATTGGTCAAACAACGGTTCCACTTCCGTGGAGAACCGCACGAGTTCAAAACGGTCCCCGTCGTTCAGATTTTCCACGCAAAACTCCAGCGCTTTTTTGGCCTGGGCGATCTTCTTGCCGGCCATCGAGCCGGAAGTGTCCAGCACAAACACCACGTCTTTCAGCACCACCTCGCGCTCCTTCGCATCCACCCCGGGCGAAGCCAGCAGCAGAAAATAGCCGTCTTCGCCGGGCGTCTTATAGGTCAGCAGGTTCAGGCCCACGTCATCCTTCTCCGGCGCGAAATAGAGCGCAAAGTCCGTGTCAGGCTGGACATCGCTGGCCTCGAATCCAACGGTGGCTCTGTTCGGCCCATTGCGTCTTATCTCGACGGAGTGGCTGGGCGAATAGATCGTTTTGAGCGGCTGCCTGGTTTCAAGCTCCACTTTGATGCTCACGTTCCTGATCGGCTTGGCGGAAAATTTTTCCGTGTTGAGCGGATAGACATAGCTGACCAGGCCGCCGTCGGACGGGAGCACTTGGGAATAGGAAAGGGTGATCCGCTTGCTGCGGTTTGGCTCGATCGGGAAAACCCGCACCTTGAAGACATCCCGGCCCGCGTATTCCAGCAGGGCCGGGTCCCGCAATTTGCGCACGATGTCCTCGTAAATGGCGCGCGCCTTGTCGGCCGAGAGCAACTCGGCCTGCACCTGCTGGCCCGCGATTTCCATGGTGAACTTGTCAATCTGGCCCCCTTTGGGGATCGGAAACAGGTAGGTGCCTTCCAACTGCTGCGGGTTGGGATTGTAGAATTCCTGGTCCACCGACGTGGTGGCGATCTGGCCGTCAATCTTGACGTTGACGTGATGGTAGGTGATTTCCAGCGGCGCGTAAGGCCGGGGCGCCGGCCGCGATGGGACGACCACCGCCACGGGCACTCTTTGCCAGTGAATTTCATCAATGATAATCATCCCGTCCGCGAACGAGGACGGGCCGGCGCCAGACAAAACCGCGAAAAGCGGCAATAAAAATAAACGTTTCATAAGCGATTAGACGGAGTGCCCGCAAAAATGCTCCCGCTTTTTTTCCGCCCCGATCATTAGCCTGGATATTTCCTTGCTGTACCATGCCACACCCTCAATGGTAGGGCGGCGCTGCTGCGCTGCCCTGAATTGGGGCGAAGCAGCAGCTTCGCCCTACCAGACAAAAAAATATACTCTAGCGGGACAGGCGGTAGAAGGCCGCGCTGTTTGCAGGGTTGAGCGTCACGGAAACCGTGGTGTTGGTAATCAACCCGGCGGCGGTGACGGGGGACCAGGAAATGGGCGGGGTCAGGCTGGCCGTTTGCTGCAAATTGAAAATGGTCGGGGTCCAAGGCCACGAAACCACCGTGCTCCCGCGGGCAAGGCTGAGGCGGAGCAGGGGAGGGGAGACGGGATAAAATCAGAGGGCGAGGAGCGGGTGAGAACTACTGTTGCTTTGTGGCGGTGACTTTTTGACCGTTCCAATTTCCACCCCTCGTTCCCTGCGCATTCAAGGGGAAGGTAAAGGCTTCCCATGTCTTGCAGCCTTGCTCGACTTCGTCCCATTGCATCAGGACGCAATTGCTCTCCTGCTTCCACTCTCCCTTGAGAGCCGGTTGCTTGGCGCTGGTGACTATTCCGCCTTCCTTGAAGGTCCAGGTGTCTGAGTAGTTGCCGATCTTGACGGCCCATGTCCCCATCAGAATGGGGTCTGCCGATGAGGAATCCTTGCCGGACGCCAGTGCGAACTTCCCGATCACGAACGTTCCGATTAATATGCAGGTCAGGCCAACTAATGTCTTCTTCATATCTTTTTCTTTCAAGTGGTTTGATGGGTTCGAAGCCCAATCCGTTTCCAGACTTTGCCTGAAATTTAACAGAAATCAATAAGGTTCTTTCTCCTCGTCATCGCGATAACCGATAGAAGGCGGCGGGGGTGGGGGAAGGAAGAGTCACGGAAACCGTGGTGTTGGTGATCAAGCCAATGGCCGTGACGGGGGACCAGGAAATGGGCGGGGTCAGGCTGGCCGTTTGCTGCAAATTGAAAATCGTGGGAGTCCAGGGCCACGAAACCACCGCGTTGCCGCCCGAAAGGCTCAGACTGAGCAGGGGAGGGGAGACGGGATAAAATTGGAAGGCCAGGGCGTAGGTTTCAGACGCGGTCAATTCGGAGAGGCCGCCATACTTGACGACCTGGAGATCGTAGTGGCCGCGCGGCAGATTGGGAATATAGACATGCTGCACGTTGTCCACCGTGCTCACGCTGTTGGTCACCACACTGCCGTCCGCGGTGTTGTAAAGGAAAAGCCCCAGATTGTTGATGCCGGTCCGCCCGGCCGGGCGGTTCCAAACCAGGCTGGCGGTCAGGGTCAGGGCGGCGACCGGATCGGCCGAACTGTCGAAGTAATAATGGTTGACGGCATCCTGCAAAAGGCCGGAGGTGACGGTTTGGAAGTCCCAGCCGGCCAGGGAGAAGATGACGGCGGAGGGCGTTCCCGGCGGATGGGCGCGGCCCGCGGGGACGTTCTGGGAAACGCTGAAAGGTTGCTGGCCATTGGTCAATTGCTGCCACGAGTAGAAGAGGTTGAGCACTCCCGCGCCGTAACGGCTGTCGAGCGGCGCGGTGGGCGTGTGGGTCCAATCGCCCGGTTTAACCGCCCCGTTCAGGAGGAGGGCTTTGACCGTGCGCATGTCCCCGGCGGCGGCACTGTTCCCGCCGCCTTCGCCGCGCGCGGCGGACTCGAGGAGCACGGCGGCGGCGCCGGCCACATAGGGGGTGGAAAAGCTGGTTTCGTTTTCCGGCGCCACCAGGTCGGGTTTGGATCGCCCGTTGTCCTGGGTGGGGCCGGCGCTGGAGTTGGCGGCCGCGCCGTAGCAGCCGACCCCGAGGCCGTTGTAGGCCGTGCCGGGCGGGGACGGCGGGCCGCTATTGCCCACCGCGGAACAAAAGAGAATCCCGTTGTTCGCCATATAAGTGTCGTAGGTCGAATCCACGGTCGTCTGCGGTGGTGTGCCGGTAAAAATAAAACTCTGATTGACAACCTTGTCCGTCATGGCCAGCCCTCCCGCCACCACGATATTATAGAAGTAATCGGCCTCGTAATTGTCCACATGGAGAATTCCAGGGGCGACCCCCGCCGTGCCGCCGTAGAAGCAATTTCCGACCTCGTCAGCGTGGAAGGACTCCGTGCCAAGCGAGTTGGGAAAGTTGGTCGAGCTGCCGTTGGTGTTGATCCAGGCGAAAATGCCGGCAACTTGGCCCGCATTGGGGGGATAGACTTCCCAATCGTTGGCGCTGCCCTGCGCCTCGGCTTGCGCCACGGGGATGCCCGTCCCGGTCAGCGTGGCATCATTGCCGCGCAAGCGCGTGACGCCCATCGTGTCCAGATCGCCCGCCTGACACGGCAGGCCGACCCCCGCCAACATTAAAGCCGCAGCCACTATGATTTTCATTCTTGACGAAGATTGCTGGTAAAATGGCACTGCTAACAGCATCGCGCAAATGTTTCCTAATGCGCCTGTTATGGAGGTAGGGACGCCGCGCTGCGGCGTCCTGTCGGCGCCGCGCGCCAACCCTACCAATCCATTTGCACCCAAGACTGGTGCGCATCCCAATTTTTAGACAAGCATCAATCGAAAAGTCAGAGCGGCTTCCGTCAGCGCCGTCAGGCGCGGAATCTTTGTAGTCGGACCATGAAAATAGATTCAAGCTCCGTCAGGAGCGGCATATTTCGCTAACGGAGCTTCAGCCACACGTCCTTCAATGCCAGGATAGGGATTGGGCCGAACAAAAACTAAGATGCTCCCCCAAGCCTGACGCATTGCATTGTTTCATTGAAATCCGCCGCCGCCGCAAGCATCCTGTGCGGCGATGAATTGGCGTCTCCTCATATCGCTTGTCGGAGCGGGATTGTTGGTCGGGGCCTGCGGAAAAAAGGCGCCTCCGGCGGCTGCTCCCCCAGCGGCAACTCCTCCGGCCGCGGCTCCTCTAGTGGCGCCGGCGAACGCCGGCGCGCGGCCGTTGCCCACCCGCGCCCAACCGAAGTTGCGCACCCTCAAGCTCTGGCTGGGCACTGAAGAAATCACAGCCGAACTGGCGGTGATGCCTGACGAGATCTACACCGGGATGATGTTCCGCACAAACCTCGCGGCAAACGCCGGCATGTTGTTTTTCCTGGGCCAGCCCACCCAGCCCTCCTTCTGGATGAAGAATTGCCCGCTGGCTCTTTCCGCCGCCTTCATTGACCCGGCCGGGATTATTTTGGAACTGCACGATTTTCAGCCGCAAGACACCAACCCGGTCGTCGCCACCGCGCTTAACGTGCAATACGTGCTGGAAACCAGCCGCGGCTGGTTTGAGCAGCATCATATCGGCAACGGCACGCTCGTTCGCACCGAGCACGGCACCTTTCCAGAAACCTTCATCATCCGACGCGCCCCGGTCCGATAGTCTTGGCCAACGAAATCAATGAAAATTGCCCTCGCCCAGATCAATCCCACCATCGGCGACTTCGCCGGCAACGAAGCGAAAATCCTGCAAGCGGCCCGCCGCGCCGAGGCGGAGTCGCTCGACCTGGTGGTCTTTCCCGAATTGACCATCCCGGGCTACCCACCGCGCGATCTTCTGCTCAAGAAAGATTTCATCGCCAAGAACCTGGCGGCGCTCCAGCGCCTCGCTGCGGCCAGCGGCAAAACCGCCATCCTGGCCGGCTACGTCGGGGAGAATACGACTTCGCCCGGCCGCCCCTCCACCAATGAAGCCGCCCTCTTGCAAGGCGGAAAAATTGTCGCAGCGCGCCTGAAAACTTTGCTGCCCACCTACGATGTTTTTGATGAAGACCGCTATTTTGAACCAGGGAAAGACAATTTGCCCGTGGAAGTCAACGGCCATTCCTGCGGACTGACCATCTGCGAGGATATTTGGAACGACGAGGATTTTTGGCCGCACCGCCTTTATCGCTCCAATCCCATCGCCAGGCTGGTTTCCGCCGGGGCCGAAATCATCCTCAACATCTCCGCCTCGCCCTGGCATGTCGGCAAGGAGAAATTGCGCCACGACATGCTGGCCAGCCTGGCCCGCAAGTCCCGCCGCCCGGTCCTCCTCTGCAACATGGTCGGCGGCAACGATGAACTTATCTTTGACGGCACCAGCATGGCCTTCAACGCCGCCGGCGGGTTGATCGCCCGCGCCAAGTCATTCGAGGAGGACTTCGTGGTGGTGGACACCGCGAACAGCCCCGTCATCACCCCGCCGGCGGTGGCGGACGAGGAAAACATCTACAAGGCCCTCGTCCTGGGGCTGCGCGATTACATGCGGAAATGCGGATTCAAATCCGCCGTGCTCGGATTGAGCGGGGGAATTGATTCCGCCCTGGTCGCCTGCCTGGCGGTCGAGGCGCTCGGCCCGAATAATGTGCGGGTCGTTTCCCTGCCTTCACAGTATTCGTCCCAGGGCAGCCTCGATGACGCCCGCCTCCTGGCCTCGCGGCTGGGCATCGCCTATGATGTCATCCCCATCGAGCCGCCGTTCGCCTCCGTGCGCCAACAATTGCAGCCGGTCTTCCGCGGCCTGCCGGAAGACACCACCGAGGAGAACATTCAGGCGCGGTTGCGCGGCGTCGTCTTAATGGCGCTGTCCAACAAGTTCGGATCGCTGGTCTTGACCACCGGCAACAAAAGCGAACTCGCCGTCGGCTACTGCACCCTTTACGGCGACATGTGCGGCGGGCTGGCCGTCATCAGCGACGTTCCCAAAACCATGGTCTATCGCCTGGCCCGATGGATTAACCGCGACCGCGAACTCATTCCGGCGGCCTCCCTCACCAAACCCCCCTCGGCGGAACTGCGCCCCAACCAGACCGACCAGGACTCTTTGCCGCCTTATGAAATCCTCGACGCCATCCTCGAACAATCCGTCGTGCAAACCAAGTCCCTGGCCGAGATCGTGGCGCTCGGATTTGCCGAGGCGGACGTGCGCCGCGTGGTGCGCCTGATCGAACTCAACGAATACAAACGCCGCCAGGCCGCCCCCGGCTTAAAAGTGACCACCAAAGCCTTCGGCGTCGGCCGCCGCATCCCCATCGCCCAACGCTACCGCGAGGCGTAAAGTCGCCAGGTGGCACAGGCGAGCCCTGGCCGCCGTAGCCTTGGCGAAGGCGGCGCCTGTCCCGGTCGGTGACTCGCCGACCGGAATGCAGATGCAGGCTAGGCGGCGGCCAAAAAATCAAAGCCCGGTAGGGCGAGACTCGGTCGAGCCGTGACATTTTCCCAAAAAAACGGGCACGACAATTCTCTTCACGTATTCGGTAAGGGCGGCGCTGCCGCGCCGCCCCAAAATCCAAGAGATAATTCGTCCAGGATTTTGAACGTAAGAATCTGACGATTTGGTTGCCTCAAGCGCGCGGATTCTTGCGACAAGGGTCTGGCGATCAGAAGGAGTCGCCCGAAAATCGCTCCCACAATGTTCTAATTATTACACTTGCCACGCCGGTTTGACAAGTATTATCTTGACGAAACATCCAAGCAACAAATTGGCAGTACAAATATGAAAATCAACAAGGACCATCTATACCACGGCGCGGCTCTTACACAGGTCGCTGAACATCGGACATTCAAGGCAATCAATGAGATGTCACCCGGAGGGGTTCGTTCGCGTTGCGCATTCCGCATCAACGCAGACATCTACCTATATTTGAAGTATACCGCAATCAAACCCAGGGGACCTGCAAGGGAGTTCATCTTCAATTTCAATGCCGACAGCCTTGCCGAGCTTCAGGCTCTCCAATCCCCACCCCAGAAAATCTTCATCTGCCTCATTTGCGTGAAGGCGTCCCATATTTGCTGCATCAATTACGATACGTTTCTGGCTCTCATCAAGCAGAGAAAATTGAGGAAGGGCGCCGATGAGCAATCTTACCAAATCATTGTGACCTTACCTGCTGGCAAGCAATTCAGGGTATACATGAACTTTCCTGACCGGCGAAACTTGAAGATTGGGCCGGATACGAAAGTTCCTCGTGACGACTTCCCACACATCATCTTCGAGTGAACAAGAACAATGCACTTTTAAGGATCGGCCAACGAGCCGGGACCAGGGGACACGCTGGCCCATCTCACCGAAGCCAGACTCATTTTGCTCACTCCGCGAGACTAGGCGCGCCCGGCAGTCCGCAAAAGGGCAGGGGAGACGCAACGCTTTCCAACGGCTATCCCACCCAGGAGACGCGACCTGCGCGGCCCAGGAGAGAGGGCAGGGGAATCGCGACGCTTATCATTCACGCGTAAAAACGGATTCAGCAGATCCCCAAACGACCCGAGTTCAACCAAAACCAGGCGGCCCGCCCTCCCATCACGAACCTGGTCGTAACGACGCGACAAAAATCTTGATGGAAATCGCCCCTTGCGGCCAGACCGGTGGCGGCGTAAATTCACTGCATGAGTTATCGAACCGTCGAAGTCGAAGTTGACCACGGACACGTTCTGGCCAAAGGCGCGGAGAGCTTGCCCGAAAAAGCCTCCGGCCTGCTCACCATCTTCCAATCGGATGCGGTGAACTCCTCCGCCATTTCGCCATTGCAGGCTTTGGAATCACTGCAAAAACATCTCCACCTCGATGCAACCCAGGCGGCGGAATGGATGACGTCCGTGCGCGAAGCCAGACGTTGAGCCTCGGATGGTTGAGCATGATTCATTTCGACACCAACTTTCTTATCCAAACCGTGGTGGCCGGTTCGGCGGCGCATGACAAGTTCCGCGGCTGGACGCAGGCGCAGGAAGTCTGCAACGCCAGCAGCATTGTCTGGGCGGAATTCCTGTGCGGGCCGCTGGATGCCCGCGCCGAAGCCATCGCGCGACAGATCTTCCCGAATCCCGAAGCTTTTCTGCCAGCCGACGCCGCGCTGGCCGCCCGCTTGTTCAACCAGACCGGTCGCCGTTCCCGCAGTCTTGCCGATTGCATGATTGCGGCGGTGGCCATTCGCTGCGGGGCGAGACTGGCGACCAGCAACACCGCTGATTTCCAACCCTTCCTGACCCACGGCTTGATTTTGGCCTGAGTCACTCAGAAAACGATAAATTAGAACAACCCCAACAGGACAGGCAGCAACTCATACAGGGCAAAGCCTCCGAATCCCCCTATCATTACCACCCAGAGGCCTTTCTCCAGGCGTCCAGCGGTGCTGCTCTCCAGTTGTGCGGCCCGGCAGAACGAATACAGCGGGCATCGCTGGGCTGAAGGGCAGTCGCATCCCGGCGCTTGTGCTTGCCGTTTTGCCGTTCGACAGAACCGAAGAAACAGCCTCCCCAACAATAGTTTTTGCCATTTCACAAAAATCTTTCTACTTGACAATCTGCCGTTGTCTGATCCATTTTTTGTTCATGTGGCTCCCTCTGCCACTCTCGCCGCGGCCCATCCGCTGCACCATGGCCCGATTGGCGGGCAATCCCTCCGCGATGCCATCCCCAATCCTATAAGAGCCGTTCATACAGAAAAGTAACATTCCTGTAACGATTGTCAACCGGCAAGCCGCAAATCGTCATCCGCCGGGCACATCTCGACACTGCCACCATGTGTTTTCCCAATTCCCCCGCCCCACGCAGTGGGGAGAGGGTCAGGGAGAGGGGTTCGTTCGTTCGATGGTGGTTGTGTCAAGATCCACCCTTATCCGCCGGCAAGCCCGTCTGCGTCGTCCAAGGGGACCCGTCCAAGCCGTCAGCGCCCCATGATCGCATATTTTATGGAAAGAAGGCCGCCGGCAGGCAGATTGCGCAGCATGGCCAGAAAACCCGTTGATGACCACTTTTCCCGTATTCCAGCCGTTTCGACTTCGCCGCCAACGGAGGATTGCGCAGGAGCGCGTTTATTCGTCTCAGCACACCCATTTTTGTCCTGCGCCAAAGCAAATTCGGAGGGCAAATTCTTCTTGCCAGCCAGGCAGATATTCGTTAGAATTAAATTGGAAAGGAGAATGTTGCTGTGAAAACTGAATCGAATCTTTATTCTCTGCAAACCGTCGCTTCACGCGCCCGCTGGCTTTTATCATCGGCGCTGTTGTTTGCCTCACTTTTAGGTATGCAAGCACAACAAGCGGGCTGTGTCCTGACGGACTTTTACGAGGTTGGTTCAGAGGCCGCCTCTGGCAGCGGGCCAGAAGGCGGCCTGGTCCAGGGCAGCGACGGCAACCTGTATGGCGCAATGGTCACCGGAGGGACCAACGGAGCGGGCACTATATTTCAAATTACGCTCAACGGCGTGTTGACTCCCCTGTATTCCTTTGGCGGAGGCACTAACGGTTCCCGTCCTGTCGGCAGCTTGGTGCAAGGCAGCGATGGAAATCTTTACGGCACAACCTCCACGGGAGGAGATACCAATTACAATCCCTATCCTACCTGAATCCGGCGTGAAAAGCGTCGCTCTCTATGAAAAATGGCCGAAAACAGGGGATTTCTTTAATCGGTTTATGCAGCAGTCGATCAATTTTTAGAGTATCGCCTTCAATCGTC
>Ga0326728_10016944_pt1 | contig 14731 bp, 20 predicted proteins | sample MB3enrmetagenome_FD_207602 | JGI IMG/M metagenome (GOLD analysis project Ga0326728, IMG submission 207602) | Lab enriched peat soil microbial communities from McLean, Ithaca, NY, United States - MB31MN | ecosystem: Environmental > Terrestrial > Soil > Wetlands > Peat | place: USA: New York...
AATCATCAGGTCCAGGTTCCCATCGTTATCGTAGTCGATGCAGTGAATTCCCCAACCCACATAAGGGTGCGTCAGCTTGGCGAGACCCGACTGGACCGTTCGCTCCTCGAACGGGAAGTGCCCGGGATTCACAAAAAGAGCATGTTGCTCGTCGCTAAAGGCAGTATGCACAATATCAGGCCGTCCGCTGCCGCTCAGGTCGCATGCATCCACACCCATACCCGCCCGTGCAGCCCCATCCATATTGAGAGCTACTTCAGCGCTCAGCCCAACCTCCTCAAAGGTGCCATTGCGTTTGTTCATGAGGAGCAGATTGGGCGTGGCGTCGCCTGCAACGATTAGATCTGGCCAGCCGTCGCCGTCAACGTCAATAGCGACTACGCCCAGCGCCCGCCCCGCCAGCTTCGAAAGGCCGGCTTGCTCCGTGACGTCGGTGAATGTGCCGTCTCCGTTGTTGTGGTACAGCTTCGGTGAATCCCCCTGATACTCCGTCTGCGCGCAATAGACTGGCTGCCCTTCAAACTCGCAGTGTTGTGGCCCGTCGAACGAGAACTTCGCATAGTTCGCGACGAAAAGATCGAGACGTCCGTCCCGGTCGTAATCAAACCAGGCGGCGCTTGCCGCAAGTTTGCCGGCATTCTTGACACCGGCCTTCTCCGTCACGTCGGTAAATGTGCCATCGCCGTTGTTATGGAACAGAGCGCTTGATGGGTAGCCCGTGACATACAAATCCTGGAAGCCGTCGTTATCGTAGTCGGCCGCCGCCACGCCCATTCCGTAAAACAGAATTCGGTCTACTCCCCGCGCGGTGTTTCCCCGCCAGCTACCAGGAAGATGTCCAATGCCCCATCGTTGTCAAAGTCCGCAAAGGCGACGCCCCCACTTATGGGCTCAATGAGCGTGCGGTCATTCGACTCGCCATTCGAGTGCTTCCATCGAATTCCAGCCGATTCAGTGATGTCAGTAAAGATGTTTTCAGAAGCCTTCACTGAATCGGGAGATGGCATTAATGCGGCGCCCACGCCAAGAAGTGCGATGGACAACAAGCACACATACAGGTTCAAGCAATTTCGGCAGCGCATGGACGGTCGACCAGGGATTCTGCCAAGCGCCGGCTTTCTATTGACGCCCGCGTATTTCATGATTAGCAAGCCCACCGTAACCCCGTACCCGTAAAAACTTCATAGCAACAACGCTGGCTGGTCGCTGATATCCAGGAATCGGTCCGCCAGAATACTACATGGCGGCAAGAGACTCGCCAACACTGTCAGACTCGCACTCGGTCTGCACGGTGGCCGCCGAAAGCGTGAATCGTCCAGGTGCCAGCCACGACTTCGCCGCTGTGCCGCACGCCCCTCGCAATAAAGTATTCATCTCCGGCCTTCAGCGGAATGCGCTGCCCGTTGATGATCAGTGTGTAGCATCCTTTCACTACGATCATATATTCGTCGTAGTCATGGGCATGCGCAGCGGATGGCGCTGTTTGACTGCACGTCCAAAACGCCATTTGGCTCCCGGTTGAAGTCAACTCGCTCTATAAATTATCCTAATGCTAATCGCGAAATGAATAAAGTAATATTTATCAAAGTGTACTACCCATCCCGTCAGTGATTTGAGGCCCCTAGATTACCCCAGTAGACTCGCGTGCGACCCGCGACCACAAATTAAGATAAAATTCGGCGGAGTCATGAACGCTCCGAAGGGCGACGACGATGCGAAAACCCGCACAATTCGGTGCCCGGCTATGTCGGAGTCCACTAGCTCAGTTGACGATCTCGGGCTCACCGGCCAGTTCCTGGTCCAGCCCTTCCACTGCCGCGCGGAGGGATTCGGGGATATTCTGCATATAAATGCCGGCGGTCACGTCCGGTGATGCGTGCCGCAAGTGCGCCTGGATATCTTTCACGTTCCCGTGCTTCTGCATACGAGTCGCGCACGTCCGGCGCAATGCTCGATGATCGATGCCCTCAAGGAAGCCCGGCGGAATTTGGCGGCCGGCGCGACGCATTGCCGCCAACGCCCTCTTTGCTGCAGGCTTCAGGCGACGTGAGAGAAAGTTATGCGGACTGATCGGCGTTCCCCTGGTCGACGGAAACAGGAAGGCTTCGGGCCTCTGATCCGTCATGTTGCGCATCCAGTAATCAAGTTCGACTCGGATCGACCGAGGAAGCCACACTCGCGCGACGCTTGCCTCTGTCTTCGGAATGACGACTCTTTCATCGCCTTTCAGTGAATCGGATACGCTCTCATCGATTCGCAGTTCTCCCGACGCCTCGCGATCGTTGCGGCGGAGGGCGAACAGTTCACCGGGTCGGAGTCCAAGCACGGAAAACATGTGCAGGATGAGATGGTCGCGCCCAGACATCACTCCCAGTAGTTCGCGGATTTCTGCTTCCGACGGCGCACGGTGGCACTGTTCGCGCGTCTCAGGGATTTCAAGTTTCCTGGCTGGGTTCTTCCCTATAAAGTCCAGTTCTGTGGCTTCATCGAGAATTGCCTTCATATACGCGCGGAATTTCAGTACGACCGACTTGGAAACGCACAAGATACTCAATAGCTTACGGGTTGATGCACTGCCTTACAAACAGAATCACACCCCGTAAGCTATTGAGTATCTTGTGTGTTTTCTTCGGCACAGCAATTGCACGTGGGCGCTGTTCGGCGCTAATTGTTCGCAATTCTGTTCGCAAGTTTCTTAACTGCGGTTAAGTCCACACTGCCCCGAGTGGCTTTGGGATGAGAACAGGATAAAGCGTCACCGAACCGGGTACAGCATCGCGCAAAATTAATTCCGCGTGGGTTCTCCTGCCCGCAGTTGAATCTGGCGGGCATGAAGACGTATCGACGCTGCGGAAAACTCTTTCGATGCGCCACAACGTGAAACGGCGTTCCGTCCACCCACGGCTGCGGAACGGTACGGCGAGATCGTGCCGAACTAGACGCCGATCCATTTTGCTGGTTGCTTGGCATGTCATGCAACAGTTCATTCAAATCCCGAATATGATAGGACATACGCGTTTGTATTGCGGGCGTCACGGGAATCGAACCCGTATTCGCCGCCGTCTTGCGTTTCCTTTAAGTTACTGAAACCGCAAATGCAGGATTCGTCGAATTCGCAGGAATCTCATGCCGTTTGTACAAAACATGTACACGAGCCCTACACTCGCCAAATAGCGCCGGCCTCGTTCGTCAGATGCTCAGGCGCGCGCGGCTGGGGCGAAGGACCGCTCCAAGTTTGCGGCCCCTTCGCTGCCGATATAGAGCCCGAGTTGGCGGCGTTCATGGGGACTCTCAGGTCCATTGGGGCCTCGACGCACTCGGCGGGAAGGTGCGGAATCTGCATATGGAAGTCCGGGCCCAGTTGATACCTGGTTTCCGCGGGCGACAAGATGAATCCCGGGCGTGTCCTGGTTCGCGCGGGCACCCCAGTTCGTCCGCATTCCGCCGGGTTCAAGGGCGCAAACCGTCACGCCGAACGGCGACAGTTCCTGAGCGAGAGATTCCGTGAAGGCTCCAACGGCCCATTTCGCAGCATGGTAGGGCGTGCTGCCAGGTCGGGTCAGGCGGCCGCCGACCGATGATATCTGGAGGATGCAGCCGCTTCGTTGCTTGCGCATGTGTGGTACGGCCGCACGGGTGACATTAACGACGCCATACAAATTGGTGTCAATCACTGCCTTGAACCGCTCCGCACTCAACTGCTCGAATGGCGCAATATCGCCGAACCCGGCGTTGTTAACGACGACGTCGAGACGCCCAAACGCATCAAGCGCTACCTGCACGGCGGCCTGAGCCGCGCTTTCATCCGCCACGTCAAGAGAAACCGCGCGGACGCACTCGCCGAATTTCTTTACCAAGTCATCCAGTCGTCTTGGGTCGCGCGCTGTGGCGACTAGTCGATCGCCCGATTCGAGCACAGCCTCCGCAATGTTCCGGCCCAAACCCCTGGCGCTGCCGGTTACCAACCATACTTTGTCCATAAATACCTCCCTTTTGTTGCCTAGTTAACAGGTCGTTTGAGCTCTGCCCTCAACTGGGAGGGTGTCGTCCCTTCCCACGTTCGGAAAGCTCGATAAAAGGAATTCGAATCCTCGTAGCCGAGCAGGTACGCCACCTCTGCGACATCGATATCCGGCCGGTTGAGATACTCGCGCGCCAGTTCCTGGCGCGCCTCCAGAAGCAACTTACGAAAAGTCGTACCGTCGTCGTCGATCCGCCTCTGCAGGGTCCGATCGCTTAGCCCAAGCTCACGCGCCACGGCCGAGACGTCGGGACGGGCCCCGGCCAGCAGGCGTTTAAGAATCCATTTCACCTGCTCGCTGATCGAACGCTGCGCACGTTGCTCTTTCAAAGCTTTGTCGAGTTGTGGGTCCAACATTTCAAGCAACTCGGCATTGTGGGTGAGGAACGGCCGGTCGAGATCGGCCGTGTGGAGGACGAGGACATTTCGGCGCGCTCCGAATTTGACCGGGCATTTGAAATAAGCTTCGTGGACCCTGGTCGCTTCTGCTTTGCGCTTGAGCTCCACCCTTTTCGGATTCACCGGATGCCCCGTACCACGGCGACCGAGTTCAACGAATGACGCAAAGGCGGCGTCCGTCAAGAGGGGCGGCGTTTCCTCCTGCGCGTGTTGCCACACGGGCTCTATTAAGCATTCGTCTTTGCTGATTTTGATTTGCAGTTCCTCGGGCGTACACAGTTGCTTGAAGCGAGCAAGGCGCGAGAGAGCGTCGCGGTAGTCGCGGGCGTAGTAGGCCGCCATTGTTGACGGTGGCCGATTTCCAACGTCGATCTGGGTGGCAATTTTCAGACCTGCGGCGGCATCGGAAGAAAGCTCGCCTACGGCACGCCAAAGCGCGAAGAATTGCGCTGTGGTCACAAGGTTCTTCTTGCCGTCATAGACTGTCACTGGCACCCGAGCTTGGCCCAGCACGGCTGCCGGCGTGAGTCCGATCTTACCGAGCCCTATCCAGAAGGCGTTCGCGGCTTTGAAACGGTCTGGTACGTTGACGGTCATCTTTCTCTCACTACTCAGTTTCGCCTTGACACGGCCTTGGCATTTCGGGACATTTCTCGGGTTAGCTGATGATCCCTTTGGGCTCCAGATACTCCTGCAGTCCGAAGATCCCGCCTTCCCGACCAATTCCCGATTGTTTGAACCCGCCGAAGGGAGCAAACGGATCGTGGCCTATTGTATTGATGAGGACCCGGCCGGCAGCAAGTTTGCGCGCCACACGGTTCGCGCGTTCCGGGTCGGCCGAGCTTACGTAAGCGATGAGCCCGAATTCCGTGTCGTTGGCTATTTCAATGGCTTCAGCTTCCGTCTTGTACGTCAATATCGACAAGACCGGTCCGAAGATCTCTTCCTTCGCGATCCGCATGTCGCGCGTGACGTTGGCGAACACGGTGGGCTTCACGAAATTCCCATCCTCAAGCCCGGAAGGATGACCTTCCCCGCCGATAACGAGTTCCGCGCCTTCCTCGATGCCCGACTGGATGTATTCCTGAACGCGCTTATACTGCTTTATGCTGGCCAATGGGCCGAGAGTCACATCCTTGTGTCGCGGATCGCCCATCTTGATTTGTTCGACGGCCGCTCTCACCAATCGCTTCACTTCGCCCAGCCGGTCTTCCGGCACGATCAGGCGCGAAGCCGCGATGCAGGCTTGATTGTTGTTCAGGTAACAGGCTGCGACAGCCATCGGAATGGCAGTGGAGAAATCGGCGTCGTCCAGAATGATGTTCGGCGACTTGCCGCCGAGTTCCAGCGTCAAGCGCTTCATCGTGTCCAGGGAGTTCTTCGCGACCAGTTTTCCGATCTGCGTCGAACCGGTGAACGCGATCTTTTGAATGTCGGGACTTTTCGTCAACTCCGTCCCGACGACCTCACCGAGGCCGGTCACGAAATTGATAACGCCAGGAGGCAAACCGGCTTCATGAAAAGCGTCCATCAATACTTCCGTTTGCATCGCGCTCATCTCGCTGGGCTTGATGACAACAGTGCATCCGGCAGCGATTGCCGGAGCCACCTTGATCGCGATCGAACCGGCGCTCGAATTCCAAGGCGTAAATATGCCCACCACGCCCGCCGGTTCCATGACGACTTTGGAAGTCCCGACAGTTCTTGCCAGATCGAAGTCCTTGAGAACTTCTTTGAAGTGCAGGAAAATGTTAGCCGCGAGGTTGTTCGAGCCCTTCGCGCGGTCTTGCGGAGCGCCGTATTCCAGAACCGTCGCGTCAACGAGTTGATCCATTCGCTTGGCAACGGCATCATGCAACCGCTGCAAGCAGTCCATGCGGTATTCCTTGCTGCTTTGCGAAAAGGTATTGAACGCCTCCTTGGCCGCGGCGATGGCCTGTCGGGTGTCGATCTCATCCGCCATGGTGACCTTGCCGATAACCGTGTTGTTGGTCGGGTTCACTAGGTCAACGACCTGGGTTCCATGGGGTGTGACGAACTTGCCGTTGATGTAGGCGCGATCAAAGGCTCTTACCAGAGCTGTGGTTTCGTTTTCGTTCATTTGCGTTTACCCTTATGACATTCATCAATCTTTGCCCAACTTCGCCGAGTCTCTCTGGACCCGGCTACAATTTCATTCTGGCCGAATAACGCACGGGAGTAACTAGCAAAAGACGCCACTCCTCTTGCAAAATGTGCCAAACGGAGCGATATGCCTCATTCGCCGTTAAGGTAGGGTCAGCATATGGCCGCGTAATCGCTCGAAGAAAACTCAAGATCAATGGAGATGAAAAGAATGGTTGCTCAAGAGAGTACCGCCCAGAAAGACGAGATCAAAGCAACTCATTCAGTCCCGGCGTGTCGATGGTGCCAGGGCTGATCGCGTTGACGCGAATTCGCCGGTCCTTGAGGTCCGTCGTCCACGTTCGCGCGAAAGAGCGGATGGCCGCCTTCGTAGCGCTGTAAACGCTGTTGGAGGCCAGGCCTTTGCTGGCCACAACGGACGCGTTGAGAATGATCGAGGCGCCTTCAGGCATCAGCGGGAGCGCTTTCTGTACCGTGAACAGCACCCCTTTTACGTTGACGTTGAAAATGGAATCAAATAGTTCCTCAGTGATGTTCCCGAGTACAGCGTATTGGGCAATCCCCGCATTCGCGAAGAGAACGTTGAGATTCTGTTTCTCGCTCTTAATCTGCGCGTAGAGCCGGTCGAACGGCCGACGCGACGAGAACAAGCACCGAGATGGAAAATGGCGAATGCGATGATGTTAGTCCAGTTGATTTTTCGGCCTGCGCGGTCAAGACGTTGAAGACGACCCATAGATCAGCTCAATTGTGCCCCATCGCGTCCAAAAATGCTTTGGACTCGGCGGGTATCGCAGTCGCTAGGACCTCTGCTGCCGTTCCCACTTCAAGACGGCGCACATTCAATGGCTGAACTTGCAGTTCTGGCGATCCACGCAGCCAAGGCATCGGGGTAAAGGACGATCTCCCGACGGGAATAGCGCAGGTAACCTTGCTTCCGAAACTGATTCATATAGGAGGTGACGATTTCGCGCGAGGTGCCGATGTACCGTGACAGCAGCTCGTGAGTGAACGGCATTATTCGGACCGATCCATCTCCCTCCGGAGTGCCCAGCCGTTCGGAGAAGTGGATGAGCGAGCGGGCGAGCCGCCGCGCGATATTGTCGATCGAAAAGCTTTCGATGCGGTGAGCGAAATCGACGGTTCGCTGTGCGGAAATCTGTAGCAAAGACACGGCAAGGCGCGGGCGCTTCTTCACGAGGTCTTCCACAGCAGAAACAGGCCAGATCATTAACTGAGCGCTTTCGAGGGCTGTAGCTTGTTCAGAATGGCGATGACCGTTGACGAAAGCCGACTCGCCAAACAACTCGTCGGGCCGGATGATTTCCAGCAGTATCTCCCTGCCGTCTTTTGCTATCTGCGAGAGCTTGACCTTGCCCGCGGCTACAAGAAAAATATTCGTCGAAGGCTGATCAGGAGCGTAAATGACCTCGCCTTTCGGATACGACACGGTGGCTGATACCGGTAAATGATCTAATACATCCTCAAACGGTGCCCGATATGCCGCTACGAAACCGGATGCCATTGTATTCTCCAACGCTGATTTTGAAGTTCTTACTGATCGTATTGCCGGAGGCAAGCGTTCGCCCAAAACGGCCTCCGTTGCGGCTTCCAAGAGCATGCGAGTCGTAACTGAAGCGAGTCCGTTTCCGCAGTGGGCTTTCCCGCCGATGAAACGGCAGTACTATAACGCACCAACACAGAATAGAGTCGAACCCCCAAAGGAGTCTGTTCAAAATTGACCACTCTCGACTGGTTATTGCTGGCCGAGGACCGGCCGGCAGCCGCACACGTGTACTTGATGCGGCCTACACTCTCGCACGATTTCGGACGCGAAAGCCAACGGCCAAACTGGCTCCGCTTTCAAGCCGTGCTACGACCCCTGAAGAAGTGTAGCACCAAAGAAATCACCGCGAAAATTAATAGAAGGTGAATCAACCCGCCGGCGACGTGGAACGCGAAGAATCCCAGCAGCCACATCACAAGCAGAATGACGAACAGCGTTAGAAACATCGAAATCTCCTTCGTACTGTCAAGCTCCGGCCGAAGATGTGCGGCCTGAGGCTGAGGCGAAAGGCCTTCTGTCCGTTTGGCGCGGAAAGCGACTGTTTTCGGTTGCGGTCGGGGTCAGCGGAAATTCCGCAATCTTTTGTTCTCTATGCAGACAGTTGAAACAGAGAATGTCTCGTACCTGCAGCCAGTAAGTCTTGGCTGGCGACCCACGGAGCCTGGTGATCGTTTGGGCGACATCCTCTGGGCAGTTCATCCATCCGCTCAATTCCTCAGTTTCGTCCTCATGCACAATTCTCAATTGGTATTGGCTACCGTGCTCGTGCGTCATGTGTTTTCTCCCTGCAGCTACGTAGCCTTTGAGTACTCCCTGACTCTGATGGACTCTTCCCTGCGGTCGAACGATGGTTCGCTCGCATTGGACCCGAGTTTATGCAGTGTGGACATCAAGCTCGTAAGGAGGTTCCATCATCCTCGTATCACCGCGATCGGCGGCCTCTTGGCAGCGAATGCAGAAGGGTGTCCAGGGGACAGCCACTAAACGATTCCGGCCAATCGTGCCTTCACAGTTGGTGCAAGTGCCGAAGGTCCCATTTTCAATGCATCGCAATGCTGCCTGAATGTTGCGAATTAGCTCCGACCGGCGATTGAGACCAAGAATGGCAAATTCCCGCTCCGCAGATCGCCCGGTTTGATCCATTTCATCGGCGCTTCTCTCGACGGCAAGAATCTCCCGGTTTTCGCGCAGATCGTGAATCGCGACCATCTGCTGAGCTATCAGTGCGCGCTTGAACCTTTTCAACTGAACCACTTCCATGAATACCCTTTTCTTGGTTTAGAGGCGTCGAAACGCAGCTTTAAGCTAACAGACACACCGTTCCTTGTCTGTTCAAGAGTGCTCACGTCACATCGTTGCAGGCTGATTCAGCGGCGGCGATTTCTTAACGTCGTGGACTTTTCAGTCGTGCAGCACGATGTTCAGCAGCGAGCTGTGCACGTGCAATCCGCCGTTATACTCAATGAAGCCCAGTTTCCGGAACTTGTTCATGAAGAAACTGACCCTGGAGCGGGTGGTACCAATCATTTCCGCCAGCGTTTCCTGGCTGATCTTTGCGATCACCGGCTCCGGTTTCCCTTCTTTTCCAAAGTGGGGTTGGTGCAGCCCGGCGGGAGCGGGTCAACATGCGCGGGATCACTGGTTGTTGCGGAGAGCCATCTAACGCGGCGCGTGTTTGAAGGGAAGCTCGGACGCAACCGCCGCATCCCTTAGCCGGCTCGGATTCCGCCGTCTTTGCCGAGAATCGAAAAATTGTTCACTGTGAGCAATATTGAACAGACGACAAAAACCGAAAGTGCTATTTGTGTTTCATATTTGTGAAAGGCCCAGGGTGGTACGACGGTATCCGAGAGGTGTTCGGAGGTAAAGAGTCGGGACTATCACCGTGGTCCAAACCGCTCGCCGCCTGTGCGCTCCAAATCGCGCCCTGGAGCACGAAGGCATCCGCGTAATAAGTGCTCTCGGGCGCGGCGGCATCGGGCCACGTAACGCATGAGCGCGATGCCGCACCCACCACGTCCTCCTTGAGTGGAAATCCTGGGCCTGTACGGCACTTTGGGCGTGCCACGGCCAATCACAGTGGTTGTCGTCCTTGCGTATCGTCTTCTGTCGTTTTGGCTGCCGACGTTCGTCGGCATCGCTCTGGCGACCTATTTTGAGCACTCCACCACCAAAGCTTAGCCGGTTGTTCGCCATTATTCGTCCGCCTCGGGACACATGCCAGTTTTCCTCTTGTCCGTCTTGCGACTTGTTCGGCTCCTGATGGAAAGGCAGCGTTTGCGGGTTTTGATTTTCTTGCGGCAGGGCGACAACTGCGCCTTGCGGGGGCGAAGACGGCTCCCGAACGGAAGACTGCAATTCGAAGGATCAAAAGATGGCGGCTCGGCGTACACTTACTTCGGGACTCGGGAGTCCGAAATGGAAATTCCAGTCCAGGACTTAGATGACGAGTTGTTGCAGCGCATTGTTGCAGCGCATCGAGGAGATCTCGTCACTATGTGAGCGGATCGAGCTGGCCCTGGATGCGCTGGTTCAACGCCACGGTGATCGAAGTGAGAACGTCGCTTCCGCCAGGGCACTTCAGGTCTCGGTGACGGCGCTGAAGCGCGAACTACTCCACCAATATCTCGAAAACCGCATCGCGGAGGCGGCGCGTAAACTTGGTAACCAAGAATCGGCTGGCTATAGATTATGAGTACTTGACCTTGTCTTGTTTTGGGCGCACAGTGTTCTTGCAGTTCACCCTCTTTCCTTCCTTTTAAGGGTCCCGGTTCATCACCGAACGATAAAGTACTGGACGGTTGCATCGTTATCCGGGAAGTACTCGGAGAAAGCACATGGAGTTTGAATCGAACGAGAACTCTTGTTTCGGACTCATATCCAGGCCTCTTCACATCCGTTTTGGCTGCACCAACGTGACTGCCGGAAAGTCGGATGGCGAGCGACCTAATACTCAGACACAAATCCTCTGCTCTTGACGGAGGATCTCGACGCCTCCACCTTAGCCCGCCTTGGATAGGGGTACTACTAGGTCACTACCCAGGGAGGGCAAGCTCAGATGGGCGAGGGCGCGGTGCAGAAGGTCCGCAAACTGTTGGCACTTGTCAGAACGACCAGCGAGATTCTCATCGACCAGCGTGGCAATGGTGTCCAAAAGGCGTTCCGGATGCACGAACGCGCGCTTGATCAATACGGGATTGACACACTCGAGAACCCGCCTTACTCTGATAGTGGATTATCAGGTCTCATTATTTATTTCTGGCCGGTTTTTGGCCGTGGTTCTAGAACGGTCTCGGATAGGAAGCATGTCATGAAAAAACCTGCATTGCCGATAGCCGCAGAACTTGTCACGTTGCCCAATGGAATGATACTCCTGCTCCCAGGTCGGTGGAGCAGGAACTCGGCATACTCGCCTTCGAGTTCTGGCAACGCGCGCACTGTCCAGAAACGGTAGCCGACCAATGCTGGTCGGGCGAGGAAGGAGCGCTCCGATGCCACGCCAGTTGACTGTAGGCGCTGCCGGTGCGAGCGGGAACGCAGATCGTGGCCGCCGGCGAGCTACTCGCCGGTCGCGCGGAGAAGATGGCCACGTGGCCACGGAAGACTTTGCTCCCAATAATCGCTTGTCCGCCGTAGACGCCGCTTTCCTCTACCTCGAACGCAAAGAGCTTCCCTTGCACATGGCGAGCGTTTCCCTCTTTGACGGTCCCATACCGTTTGACGAATTCGTTGCCAGCATCGACTCGAAGTTGCATCTGATCCCACGTTACCGGCAAGTCGCGGTGGTGCCGCCGTACCACCTCGGGGAGCCTACGTGGCAGGATGATCCGCACTTCGACATCCGCCAGCACATTTTCCGGGTGAGGCTCGATCCTCCCGGCGGGCAGGGCCAATTGGAAGTGCTGGTTGGGCGCATTCTCAGCCAACTGATGGACCGCAGCAAGCCGCTGTGGGACCTTCACGTCGTGGATGGTCTGAAGGACGGTCGCGGGGCCTTGATTGTGCGGATACATCACGCGCTCGCCGATGGCATCTCGGGTACGGCACTCGTGAGAGTGCTGCTGAACTCGACGCCGGAAGGCTTCCAAGCCATCCGCAAAACGCGCTTTCGGCCACCGAAGCGCCTACGATCCGAGGGCTCACTGACGGACGCTATCGGCAAGGCAGTTCAGGGCACATTAGAGAGCTTGATCGGCGCCGAGACGTTCCTGGCGGGTTTCGCGCAAGCCCTTTTGAGCGACTCGACCCGGAACGACCTCAAAGGATTTCTGGATTTGCTGCCAGAGATGGTGAAATCCGTGGAGAGACTTCCGTTCAACGAGCCGTGTAGCGGGGATCGGATGTTTTGTGGCGCAGAGTTCGACTTCGCGGATGTGCAGGCCATCCGACAGGCCGCGGGCGGCACAGTGAACGATGTCATCCTAACGGTGTTGACCAGGGCGTTGGCGCGGTACGTGAAACTGCACCGGCAGAGCGTCGTGAATCGATTCGTGCGCGTTGTTTGCCCGGTCAACCTGCGGCGGGGGAACCAGCCGGAGAGCGTGGGCAACCAGGTCTCGTTTTTGCCGGTGGCGCTGCCCATGGACGTGCAGCACCCGGTCCAGATGCTGCGGACCGTCGCCAACAGGACGGAGGCCATGAAGCGCGGAAAGGCTGCCGACCTGGTCGCACTTGCGGCCAGTTGCATTGCCACCGCTCCGCCTGTGTTGCAGGCGCTGTTTTGGAAGGGGATCACGCAGATCACACTGCCCCTACCGCTCTTTAATATCATCTGCACGAACGTGGGGGAGTTGTCGCCAGTGCCTCTTTTTGCGGCCGGGAGGCGGATGATTGCGTATTATCCACAGGTGCCCACCGGCTATGAATTGGGCATCGGGTGCGCCGTGCAGAGTTATGACGGAAAGCTCTTTTTCGGGCTCAGCGGAGATGCTCTCGCAGCCCCGGACGTAGGCCGCTTGCGCGATTTCCTCTACGTGTCATTCCGGGAACTGTGCCGGTCGGCTGGGGTGAAAAAAACACGACGCCGGGTCGGAGCCCGAGCACAATCAGCGCAACCGGCCGAACCGGTTCCAGCCGTGGCTTCTGAGTCCCCGGCGGTGACGATATCTGAAGCGCCAACTCGGGAGCCGCCTGAGACGCCACCTGATACCGCGCCCTTGGTCATGCCCTCCAGGACCGCAAGGTTCCAGGCGCCTTTGCGTGAGCCGAGGCACGGTGTACGCCTGCCACCTGTGCTTATCGGTACTCGGCGGCCCGCAGCCAAATAGCTCCTTCTAAATGGGCTACTCAAATTGTAAATGGGCTACTCAAAGTTGAGCTCCGCCAAGTGCAACGCCTCGTATGCGCTGTTCGCCTCCAGAACCCGACACCCGTGGTCTCTCAACAGAATCGCCGCCAACGCGACGATCGCCGTGCCGTCGTCGGCAATGATGATAGTCGGGATCGGAGGTTGGCTCAGTCTCCTTCCTCGCCCAGCGCTGGTTCTCATGATTTCCTCGGCCGCAGTGGCGCCTTACGCCGCGCTGGTTTGTGAGGTGGCTGTCACGGGTTCCCAGTCCTCGCCCAGAGCGACGGTCTCATGACCCGAGCCGCCCTGTAGCACGCGCACACGCTGGCCCTCGCGAAGGTCTTGCAGAAGAAGCCGATGACCATTGAGAAACCTCACCGCGTCGCGGTAGCGGTTCGCGACAGCTGTAATCTGCGTGAACGTGACGTGCTCGATGGGATTGACTCCGATACGGTTCTGAAGGTCCTCCGGGATGTCCCTTAGCAGCAGGCTCGTCCCAGGCGGAACGCACATGGCGAGAACCCGCTTCTGATGGAGGGTCAACAACTCCATCACAGCCGACCAGATCGTTCGTAGCCGACCCGCTGGTTCGTCGGGGGCGGCCCGCAGGTCGCAATATGAGGCCCAAGCCTATCGCTCCCGTTTCGAACCGGTGAACGACCAATTCTTCGCCCTCACTTGCCAGGCGGTTCGGAATAGACATTAGAGAATAGTCACACATGCGCAGTCTCCTTCCTTGAACTTACAGTTGATTGTTTCAGCACCTGGACGTGAATCGTTGGAAGAGCACCTTGATCCTCTCCCACGGGTGAGCCTCACCGTCTGAAAGAATCGACGATCACCAGACCGAGAACCAATTTGCGCCACAGATTCAAGACCTGCAAACCGAAAGAAGCGAGTGGGAGACCGCCATTGTCGCTCTGGGCCGTCGCGCAAGTTCCGACCAGCCCCGGCGGGGATCTGGGTCTGGCCGACAGCTTCACGTTCGACAAGGAAGGATCGACTGCCGCGGCAAGCTGCGATTGCAGCCGAAGGTATCTCAACCCATGTCCGGCTGGAAGCGATGGGCGCTGAAGCCGGCAGACTTGTTCTTCGCTAAGGATCGCGCGGGGAACGCCACTCCAGGTCCGGATCGACCGCACGCGCGGACAGCCGCACTTCGGGCAGGACCGGGAGAAATAGCGGTCATAGGTACTCTCGGCTCGACGAGACCAACTCTTGAATCTCCTTCAGCAGTGCAGCGACTAGCGAAACCACCAGGGGGCCCAGAAGAATTCCCAGAACGCCAAATGCGTACGTGCCACCAATTGCCGCCAGCGCGATGAGCATCGGG
>Ga0326728_10016947_pt1 | contig 14730 bp, 11 predicted proteins | sample MB3enrmetagenome_FD_207602 | JGI IMG/M metagenome (GOLD analysis project Ga0326728, IMG submission 207602) | Lab enriched peat soil microbial communities from McLean, Ithaca, NY, United States - MB31MN | ecosystem: Environmental > Terrestrial > Soil > Wetlands > Peat | place: USA: New York...
TCCCGGTCGCGGATGGTCCTTTGAAAACTTTCGCCGATTTCGATGCGATACTTCAGCAGCAGCTCGAGAAAATACTCCGCGAGCGAGTTGGTGTTCCAGATGGGAAGCCGCGCGTTCATCGCCGCAATCAGGGCGGCATCGGAGGACAGGCAATAACCCAGCCGGAGGCCGGGCACACCCAGACTCTTGCTCAGGCTTTTGATGATCAGGACGTGGGAGGCACGGTTCGCCAGCACCCAATCGCTCACCGATGTGCTTTGCTCCCCCGCGAAGTCGATAAAGGATTCATCCACCACAACGCGGAGATTCGCCCGGTCCGCGGCCTCGAGGAAATCGAGCACCTCAGCCAACGGATAACATCGGCCGGTGGGATTGCAGGGGTTGGCAAGCACGATGACCCCGATCTGTTCGCGCTCGGCCAAAGCCACCAGGTCGCAAAGCGAGTGGCGCTCCGGATCCGCCGCGCACGATCGCCGGAAAACCGCCAGATATTCGTCGAAGGTGGGTGTGAATGTCACCACGCGATCCGTGCCCAGCAGGTCCGGGAGGAGTTTGATGCCCTGCGACGCGCCGTTCAGCAAACAACAGGATTCCTGCGGCGCCAGCAGATAATGCGCCAGCTTGCGGTTTAACGAGGACTGCGCGGACCCGTAATTCCACAAGAGTTTTTCCAGGTTATAGCGAATGTCGCTGAGCACCGAGGCGGTGGGAAAATACATGTTGCGGAGGTAGCAGAAGTCGAGAACGTCGAAGTCCCAATAGCCGCCGTGGGTGGCGGAGAGAAAATCGTAACGCCCTTCGGGGCAGAACATGTACTCGGCTTTACCGAGGTCGTTCATGTCGTCGATTTCCATCCAGCGCCGGCCGGAAACGTCCAGCACACGGATCTCCGCGCTGCGCAGATAGATGATGACGCCCAGCACGGCTTCGTAATAGCTGTTGCGGGAATGGGCAACGGTGTAATACTGCACCAGGGTGCGAAGCTGTTTGCGCAGGAAATCCGCCGAGAACTTGTAGATATTCAGGGTTTTGAGCTTGTCGGAGAAATCAAACTTGGGCCCCTGCGTGTATGTGGGAAAGACGCCCTCCACCATGCCGGCGGAGTCGGTACTGAGCACGGTGCCGTCCATGCCGGTGCGGTAGCGCGCAGCCACCGCCACATTGGGCCACGGGAATTCGGCCAGCTCGCACAGCAATTCTTTTTCAAAAAACAGATCGCATTCAATCAGGATGAAATCGTCATCGACGAATTCGAGCCCCAGGGCCAGCGAGTGAATGTTGTTGGTGGTGGCGTAGTCGGCATTCTCGACAAACGTGAAGCGCAGGGACCCGGCATACCGCGTCTCGAGGTAGTCGCGCAATTCCTTGCCGCGGTAACCCAACACTACCACGACTTCCGCCACCGAGGCCAGTTGCAGCGCCCCAATGATGCGGTCGATGATCCGCTCCCCGGCCACCGGCACCATGGTCTTGGGCATGCGGTCAGTAAGTGGCCGGAGCCGCGAGCCATACCCGGCTGCCAGGATGATTGCCTTCATCGCCGGGCGTGCTCCCTCTGGTACCCGCGCAGGTTCAACCGGCAGGAGGCGATTTCGGCGGCGCCCTCGAGCGCTGCTTGCACGGCTTCCTTCTCGGTCACCAGCGGCCACAGCGGTTGCGGCTGCGCGGCGATAAGCGGGAAAGCCTCACGGACAACGCTATCCCATCGGTCGGCGTGGGCGTAGATGTCCGCTTCGCTAACGACGCTGCGGCATTGGCGGGTCCGGCAACGGCACTCAAAACTGCCTTCCAGGTTCAATGTGGCGTAATCGTCAGTCAGTTCCTCGCCGGGCTGGATGTCCTTAACGGCGAACTCAAAGTTGTAGCCGGCGCTCAGGCAGGTGGGATCGCAGGAATGATTGACGTAGCGCGCCAAGTCCCAGCAGAGGACGTACTCGCCCCGGCCGTTCACAAAAGAGTACTTGCCCAGAACCTTGGCAAAAATGGGCCCGAGACTCTGCAGGCGTTCCGGCGTGAAGACTTGATCGAACTCGTCCTGTGCCCACGTGATGGTGCCCTTGGGAATGAGGCGGGTTGCCACCACGCCAAAACCGATATCAGGGTGGATGAAACGCAATTCGGTGTCAGGATGGATCATGGGCCCAATCTTGCCGTGGACGTGCCGACCTTTCCAAGGGCAGCATCGATGTATACCGCAACGAACAGTGGAGGACTTTGCCTCACACAGGCAATTCTCTGAAGTCTTCTAAAATCCGATTTAGCCCTTACGCTCACGCGTATTTATTCAAAATATACCAACCGCATCGACGTTGCAAGGTGATACGACAGGGGACTGCCCCAATTCGGGTGTAGCGCCACTTCGGTCCGGCACCTGCCGTCCTCCCGATCAAATCGGGACAAGTTCTGTGTGGCGCTACACTTAAAACAGGACATTATCGGGGCGTGCCAGGCTTGCTCAGCGACAAATTGTCACCAGAGAGCGGAATAACGCCGCCTTTGGACCAAAATATGCTCGGCATCACAGACGGGGAAGCGGAATAGGGGGAGAATCCTGCCCGTGATCGGGTCATTCGTATTCGGCGAGGCGTTGGCGTTGGGGCTGTCTTCCGGACCTGCCTGCATGGCCTCCTGTGGCCCCGTCGTGGTTCCTTCCTTGCTGGCAGAACAGTCAGGCATGCGACCGAGTGCCCGCTATCTCTCCACATTTCTGGGAGCGCGTTTTCTGGGGTACCTGCTGTTTGCTGCCGTGGCCTGGGAACTCGGCGTTCTGCTGGCGCTTCCGCCCGCGCCGCGCCTGCTCATGATGGGCATTGTCCACGTGTTGCTAGGGGGCGTGCTGCTTTGGTACGCGTACTCGGTGGGGCGCGCTCACGCCCCATCGCGCCCGGGGTCAGAACTGGTAACGATCGGCGTGGCGAAGAAACGCGGCATATCCGGTCCGGCGGCGTTGGGCTTCCTGACGGGCTTGAGTCTCTGCCCGCCGTTTGTGATTGCCGGCGTGCGGGCGGCTCAGTTGCATAGCGTGGCCGCGGCCGTTGTGTTCTTCGCGGTGTTTTTCGTTGGAACTTCGGTCTGGTTTGTGCCCTTGGTGGGCCTGGGCCGCCTGCGGCGCAGCGAGGCCGTGACGACTGTCGCGCGGATGGCGATGGTGCTGATTGCCGTTTATTACCTCTTACTGGGATCAGCGATGCTGATGGGGAGAAATTTGTATGGCTACTGAGGCTCGAATCCTGCCGCCCCGCGTGATCGCGCCGCGGACTATCGGCCGGTCCGTTCTCCTGACTCTGCCGATAGCGCTCTGGTCGCTGCTCATCTTCTCGAATTCATTCCGCCAGCCGAGCCGCTCCGTGCAGATTGCCGGCCTCCTGACCGCGGTTTTCATGATGGCACTTTTCTTCATGATGATGCGCACGTGGAGCACCTATCGATGGCGCCGCTGGTTCTTTGTGGCGCTGGGAATCCTGTTCCCGGTGGGCTTCATTCATACGGTCATGGTGATGCGGGGAACGATGGGGATCCCTATGGAGGAGATGATTGCGGGCCGCACGCCCTTCTGCTTCATGCCCATTCCCCTCCTCATCCTGCCGGCGGCGCTCACCCGGACGGTGGTGTTCCCCGGCTCGATCCTTCCCGGCGCGGGCATGTCGGGCGGTGGAATAGCGGCCATGTTCGGCTTGTGGCTGGCCATCACCCTGGTGGTCGGCAAAGGCTGGTGCAGCTACGCGTGCTTCTTTGGGGGAATTGAAGAAGGCGTGGCCTCGGTTCCCAAGTTGGCGAAGCTGCGCAAGATCGATCCGCGCTGGCGCTACGGTCCCTGGGCCGTGCTGCTGGCCATGGTGCTGCTTTCACTGGCCCTGTTTGAGCCCGCTTACTGCATGTGGCTCTGCCCCTTCAAGGCCGTGTCGGAATACGTTGCGGCGCGCAACACGCTGGGATTGATCCAAAACGGAATCTTTATCGCACTGTTTGCGGGACTGGTGATCGTGCTGCCCTGGCTGACCAAGAAGCGCACCCAATGCGCGTTCTTCTGCCCGTTTGGCGCGTTCCAATCGATTTTCAATAAGACCAGCGTGTTCGAGGTGAAGATTGACCGGACGCGCTGCTCGCCTTGCGTGCTCTGCCAGAACGCCTGCCCGACGATGTCTTTGACGGAGGAATCCATTGCCCAGGGTAACACGCTGATGTCCTGCATGAAGTGCGGCGCGTGCGTGGATGTGTGTCCGAAACACGCCGCCGTGTGGCATATCAAGGGAACGGAAGTAGCCGTGAAGCCGGAACGCGCGCGCCTGATGCTGCTGTACGCCGCCTGGGCGATGGCCGTGATGTTTGGCGGCACCATCATCGCCCAGGGCCTGGCGACCCTGCTGCACGTGTTCATTTAGGAGAGGCGCATGAAAATACGGGAAAAACTTGGCTACACGGCGGCAGGATTGACCGTGCTGGCGGCCGTGCTGACGCCCTTTGTGCTGTTGGGGCGATTCACCAAAGGGGTTGCCGCGCTGGGCCTGCACGTGGACGAGGTGTACTCCGGCGGACCGAAGGTGCGCACGGTTAAGACCGGCGCTTACTCCATCGACATTCACCGGCCCGTGTCTCCCCACCTGCTGCAAAGCGAGAAGCCGTTTGTGCAGCTCGATTGGCGGCCGGTGAGCGCTTTGCCGGTCCACGTGTCCGACGCCGTGGACGTGGATGGCGACGGGCGGCCGGATGTTCGCGTGAGCTTTGATGTTCCCAAAGACGCCAAGACCCCGTTGCGTGTGAACGTGGAGGCGCTTAACCCGCACTACGAGGCGATGGTGAATGTGGGCAAGGAAAGATTTTCCAAGCTGATCGTGCGCGTGGATGACGCCATCCTGGTGCGCGTCCCGCTCGTGGCGCAGTAGTTGGTCCGCTCGCTTGCCGTCGCGCGAAACTCAGAATAAACTGGTCGAAACGGCAGGCTTGCCGCTGCGTCATGCGCGGGAGCCGCAAGCCCAGCGACAGGAAAGGTTGCGCGAAGCGTATGGCCCAGGGGTTCGAGGAGACGGCGTTATCCGATTCTTCCCGAGGATTCAGGCTTGCCACGCTCCTCGGGTGGCTGGCCGTTCTCACCGTCATTTTGCTCGCCGGCGCGGTTCTCAAAGCCCAGGAGGAACCCCAATCCATTGACGACATGACGGCCAAGTACCATTTTCTTTCTGCGGACGATACCCTGGCGATCCTCGACGAGGAGGGCAAGCTGAAGGGATACATCGAGGTCGCGCAGCCGGAAGAGGAGTCCGACGACATTCTGAGCTTCGACATCCAGGAAGGATCCCGCAAGAAAAACCACGTGGAATTCCACACCAACCGGATTCACGGAAAGTTCTATCGCTTCTCGGGAACGGTGGAACGCGGCAAGGGCCACGTGGAGAAAGACCCGGATTACCTTCGCCTGACCGGTGACCTGGATATCGTCACCGTCAATGGAGAAACGGGCAAGCAAACCGTCCAAACCGTCCGCGTCACTCTCCGGTCCTTCGGCAAATCGGAAAGGCCCGAGGACTGAGTTCCCTTCATCGTATCGTTACCCAGATGGTTACCATGCGCCGGTGAGATTTTCCTACCCCCGAATATCTACATCGCATTCAGACCAAATTCTTTTTAAACGGGAGTATGATGTTGGCCCACGGAGGCGGGACCTCGCCCGGCACGCGGCGCGCGTCCGCAGCTTAGCATTTAGAATTTGAGGAATCCGTCATGGCATGGTCGTTGCGGCAACTCATTGAAACGCGGCAGGCGGATCAATACCGTCTGCACGAGCAGTACATCAACACCAGTCTGGCTCGCGTGCAGGGTATCATCGGCTTCGACAAGATTTACACGCGGGGAGAAGGCGCTTACTTGTGGGACGCGGAGGGCACGCGCTACCTGGATTTGCTCTCGGGGTTCAGCGTGTTCAACCTGGGTCGTGCGCACCCCACCATCAAGCAGGCCATGCAGGATCTCGTGGCGCTGGACCGTCCCAACCTCATCAAAATGGACTGTCCCCTGTTGGCAGGCCTGCTGGCGGAGGAGCTTACCAAGCGCATGCCTTCGGGTCTGGACGCTGTCTTCTTTGCCAACTCGGGCGCGGACGCGGTTGACTCCGCATTGAAATTCGCGCGCGCCGCCACCCGGCGTCCGCGGGTGGTTTACCTGGAGCACGCGTTTCACGGCCTGACCTTGAGCACCCTGGGCATCAATGGCGGGGAAGATTTTCGCAAAGGGTTTGAGCCGCTGATGTCGGGGTTCGATGCCGTGCCCATGAACGACTTGGCCGCCCTCGAAAAGCAACTGCACCCGGGCGACGTGGCCGCCTTCATCGTGGAGCCGATCCAGGGCAAGGGAGTGTACATCCCTGCCGCCGACTATCTGCCGGAAGCCCAGCGCTTGTGCCGCAAGCACGGCACGCTCTTTATCTGCGACGAAGTGCAGGTGGGCATGGGACGCACGGGACGCTTCCTTTGCTGCGAGCACTGGGGCCTCGAGCCCGACATCGTGACGCTATCAAAGTCCCTGGGCGGCGGTTATGTTCCCGTCAGCGCCACGATCACCCGGCGCAAGATTCATGACGCCACCTTCAATCGCCTGGATCGCTGCCAGGTCCATTCCACAACTTTTGGACAGAATGAGATGGCCATGGCGGCCGGGCTCGCCGCTCTCCATGTGCTGGACGAAGAACACTTGATCGACCGCGCCGCGACGATGGGGGAGAAACTCCTCAAGGGGCTGGCGGCTTTACAGGAACGCTATGAGATGATCGCCGATGTGCGCGGCAAAGGTCTGATGGTGGGGATCGAATTCAAAGCGCCGCGATCGCTCACGCTGCGCGCGGCGTGGACGGCGGCGGAGGCCGCCCAGAAGGGTCTGTTCGCGCAGTTCGTGGTGATGGCCCTGATGCGCGACCACCACCTTCTGACTCAGGTGGCCGGCCCCGACGTCAACATCATCAAATTCCTGCCGCCCCTCATTATCGGCGATGAGGAAGTGGCCATGATTGTCTCCGCCATGGATCAGGTGATGGCCGCGGCAACGGAAGTTCGCGGGCGGGTGTGGGCGCAAAGCGTGGAGCTGGTCAAACACGCGCTGAGCCGGTAGCGCCACAAAACGGATTACACGAAACGGATTGCCCACCGAAATGGATTGCGCGCCGAAAAGGATTGCGCAGAGCAGCTCTGCGTTTCGCCGGCCGCAGAGCTTTGCTCTGCGCAATCCATCAATCCATCCTACAATCCGCCCTACCCATCGCGCGAACAAATACGATAGGAGGAATTGGCGGCGGCCCTGGATTCTCCTCGGGCCGTTCGACTGTTCAACCAACAATGTGATATAAAGAGCCGCATCGGCAGGGTACGCAGCCAGTTTGAATCTCATTCTGGTTTTGCTTTAGCCCGCCGATACTTGGTTCGATTCCAAGCTTTGGGATGGTCACCCTTACGTCCTGCTCGACGGGGCCAGCCCGCGTGGCAACTCGGGATTCGGCCCTGTGGGTTAAGCCCCCCGCCTAACCTCGATGGCTCCGTCGAAGCGGGGAACTGGAGCCGCGACCCATGGTCACAGATTTTTGGATCTTTGTAGTATCCGCAATCGTCGTCGTGATTGTCCTCAAGGTAATCCCCGTTAAAGGCGTAATTGTGTACGAGTATCAGCGAGGGTTGAGATATAGGAGGGGCCGGTATGTGGGCACCGTCAGCCCCGGCCTTTACTGGGTATTCACGGCCTTTTCATCGATTGTTTCCGTCGATGTTCGGCCCGAAATGATTACCATACCGGGACAAGATGTGATTAGCGCCGACGGCGTAACGCTTAAGGTGAGCCTGGCGGCAGAGTTTCAGGTTGACGATCCCAACGTGGCTTTCAACAAGAATGCCAACTTTCGGACGGGCCTCTACCTGTCTCTCCAGATGGCTCTGCGGGCGATTGTGGGGAGTGAGAAAATTGACGCTATCCTTGAAAATCGCGCCGGAATCAGCGCCAAGCTGATGGAACTCACCTCGAAGAAAGCTGCGGAGTTGGGTCTGAAGCTCATCTCAGCGGACGTCAAGGACCTTATGTTGCCCGGCGAGATGAAAAAAGCATTCACGCAGTTGGTGAAGGCGCAGAAAGAAGGCCAGGCGGCGCTGGAAAGGGCTCGGGGCGAGACGGCAGCACTTCGCAGCTTGGCGAATGCCGCGAGAATGATGGATGACAATCCCAACTTATTGCAACTCCGAGCGCTGCAAGCGCTGGAGGTTTCTTCCGGAAACACGCTGATGTTGGGATTACCGAGCGGCGCCGTCCCCGTCGTAAAGCAAAATGGGAGGAGCCCAAGTCCTCCCAGCAAAGAGTAAACGTAGCGCAGCGCGGCGGAGCCGCAACCAACGCGTCTCGTAGGGGCTGGGCTTGCCCTGCCCTCGTTTCACACCACGGACAAACTACAAGGGCAGGGCAAGCCCAGCCCCTACGAGACGCGTATTGCAATGCGGACCTCCGCCCATGCTCCGGAGTTTCTACATTTTCGGAGCCCCAAATCAGCCGGGCGAGGTGCGGACTCCGTCCCCAGCGGGTGGAAAGGCCGCTCCCCACGCCATCCCTCGCGAGCTGTTCCAACCTGACCCGCAGACGGCTATGGACGCCGTCCCTTGCCTTTCGGTGGTGAGGCGACTATACGTCAATGTGACCACTTGGATCGTTTCCGAGTGGCCGCCAATACAGGAGTCGGAAGGGCTGGAAACCCCTTCATTGCGGCACAGTCCCGGATTTGCAGGGCGATCCTTGCAGCACAAGGCCGATGGGGGAGGCCGGGGTCGTCAGACTATTCCACACCGGCGTGCCCTCCTCGTGGGGCGCAAGCTCGCGCCAGCGAATGCCACTCTCGGTGTTGAAGAGAAGGGTCCGGCTGCCGCGGTTGGTGTTGGTGCAGATAACTCCCGCCTCAAGCCGGAACTCCTGGCCAAACGGAACGGGTATATCGACTCGGCCATCTGTTCCCGTCCTAAAAAGGGCGGTGAACGGTTTGGAATGGGGGCCGCTGATGATGCTGACGTTCGCGTCATAGGCAGGGCTCCCATCGGACCAGCTCACGATCATAGGCACTTGGCCGAACTCGCTCCGCACACTCGCCCGGAGCATTCCGGCTGCGGTAACGTTCTCTGCTTCGCGGCAACCGTCCTTCGAATAGACCAGATGGACTACGTCCGGGTAGCTTTCCGGCCCAACGATAACCGGTTTAGGGCAGCCGTGGAGAGTCAGCCCATAGTCCATCACCACGTACCGCGTCCCCCGTACCACTCGGAGTGACGCCATTCCTTGAGCATCGGTATGTTCTCCATCGCGGGCACCGTAGCCCGTATCACTGAGGCCGACCAGTTGATCCGGAGCCGGCCGCCCATCCTCGAACGTCGCCTGAATTCTCAGATTCATCACCTCTCCCGCGACATGAACTGAGATATCGACATCGGAGAAGTGTGCGGGACCCTGAATGACGAATCTCTTCGCCTCATTCAAGCTGCGAGTGCCAGGGTAATACGTGGCGGGGAATGACGCCTCCGCCCTGGGGAAATTGGATCCGAGATTTACCCCCACCACATACTCGCCCGCTGAGAGACCCACGATCTCATACCGCCCGTCGCCATCGGCAACTCCCGACAGGTCAAATCCGGTCGTTGTCGTGGCGAGAGCAAGGACCACCGTCCCTTCCACTTTCAGGCCGGCGGGAAGAGTGACGCGCCCGCTGATGGTTGCGTTATTGACCGCCGTGAGGTCCACTTCAAAGCAGCCATGCGGTTCTAAGTGTAGTGACTCGTCGCTCGATTCAAGTTCGAGCGCAAACGCCTGGCTGATGTCTGCCCCCAACCGGTAGTCGCCCGTGGGCAGGCCGCTAATTTCGAAGTTACCTTTTTCGTCCGTCTTGCCTGAATAGATCTTGCGGCCCTTGCCCGCCAGAATCTTCACGTTGGACATGGGTTTAGATTTCAGAGCGGGCAGGTACTGATTCAGTGAACCGAAGATGGTCCCGGTGTAAGGAGGCTGATGAATCTGGTTGAGCAGTGCAAGCTCCTCAGGTACGGCCTCGGAAAGACGCTTGGTGCTCCAGAGAGTCACATCCCGCCCGACATTCGGATCTTTATTCGGCCCGTTGGAATAGAAAACGTATGTTTCGCCCTGAGCAAGGCTGGCGAAGCTCATGGGAAGATTGCGGAGAGTGACCGTCACCATTCCCGCAACCGAACCCTTGTAGGTTTTGAGAACCTGGACGCGCGACGGTCCATCTATCTGAGTTGAGGTTACCCGCCCTACGAAAATCTCTTTATAGTCATTTACAAGCACGCAGGGTCTTGAAGGAGGGAAAATCTCGGACGCAAAAGTGCCGGGCGATACCCATATCCCCGACGCGCAGGTGAGCAAAAGAGCCAGAGCCTTCCAGGGTCCTCGCATGAGGGGAATTGTAACTCAAGAGGCGAGGTGCAGAAAGGGACCGGCGTAGGTCAATCTTCACGCTGCCGTGTACCGCACAGTCAGATTTCCACGATATTCGGCATCCACTATGACGGCCTCACCGTACGAATGGATTTGTTGGCCAACGGTTCGACTTATCAGCACAAGGGAGACGCTGGAAGAGACTGGGGATTTGAAGATTCACGCCGCCGCGCCTATTGCTTTTCGTAAACGTAAATCTCTTTGTGGTCGTCTGCATCGTGGGTGAGGGTTCGACCGTCAGCCGCCAGTTTCCACGTATCGATGACAGGCTTAAGCCCCGTGACGACAACCGTTGCGTTAGGGACCTTTATATCCAGTGTGGATTCGATGACCAGCACGGAGTCGTGCCAACTGGCGCTCGAATTCAGTTGACCTGACGACATGGTTAGCGAGACACGCTTCTGCCCATCCGGTGTGTACGTCTCCGTCGATTTCTTGCCGTCTGTTTTGTAGTGGAAAACGATCGCCGACTTCTTGTTATCAATGACGATGGTTTGGGATTTGATCTTGCTGTCCTTAGGGAGGGTGCTCTTTGTGGCGTTGAGAACCCAAGTACCGGAGAAGTCGGGTGCCGCGCCAGTTTGCGCGCGCGCCGAAAACATCACAACAAGAATCAGCGTGACCGTGACCAGAAGACGCATGACAGTGGCCCGTCCCTTGGGCAGGGATTATAGTACATTTTCCGCAATCGATCTCTCGCCACCCTGATTAACGGCCAACCCGCGCCTTGGGCGCGCCGCCGCCGAAGAATTCCGCCGAGGCAGGACCAGGCCGGGGAAATGCGTGCCAGGAACCATTTTAGGGCCCGGGTCACACCACCTCAGGCGCCGTTCGAACGTGTGAAGGCCATCACGAGATGCCGGGCTTGCCCTACCCGGCGTTCCGCAGGGTGGATGCGAACAAGGGGACGGCGAGCCGTCCCCCTACGACGAAAGATGGACGGTTCGCTGACCAACCGTACGGCGCACGCGGAGATGGGCGATTCCGCGCTGTGCTGGTTCAATCCACACTCTGTGCCCCCCGGTTACCGGTCCGATCAGACCGGACCGCCGGAGTTTCCGATCTGCCAGGTTGACAAATCGGGCCGCAAATCGGACCTCATGAGCCCCAAAGGAAATTAGCCGAGGCTAGAATTTCACCCTGTGAAAATCCCGGGAAGGGGGTGCTGCAATTTGACCGCTTTATGGGGACTTCCTCCCTCCATGGCAATTTTTCTGGCCTATGGCATGGCGAATGCTCGCCACTTACCCGGAGTTTGGCGCCAGCGCCAAATGGCGCACCACGGCTAGTTGTCAGGGTCTAGACGCCGATACGAGGTGCCAGGTGCCAGGTGTCAGGTGTCAGGGCTTGGCGTCAGACGCGGGACCGGTTTTTGCAGGGTTTCCCCGGCAGCGAACTCGCTGCCAGGTCCTGGTCCCTGACACCCGGCACCTGACACCTGACACCTGTCCTTTGGAGATTTTCCGTGTCGCTCGTGAAGAAACCCGAAATGACCCAGAAGAAAGTGGCCGCGAATCGACGGAACGAGAACCCTCAATGAAAACCGCGGATCTCCATTATGTACTAGAAACAAAAGAGAGTTAGCTGTTTAGAGTAAAAATGTCTGAAAGCTCTAAACCATTAAAATAGGGAGAGTTAGGCTGAAATGTGGGATCCAAGGCGAAAAAAAGGGCGCGCCTCTCCACGATGTATCAGAAACAAAAGGAATTAGCCATGATGAGCGAAAACCTCGCAAAAGTCTATGTTATTGGAAGTACGGCAGTTAGCTAATCTTCGTTGGCCAAGGTCAGGAAAAAAGGGGGAACTAAAAAGTGAGGCCGACCATCTGTAAGTTAATGAAAACAAATATAGAAAAAATGTCAGCTTTTCGCCTCTCCATTATGTTGATGAAAACACGCAAGTTAAACCGTTATCTCCATTATATTTATGAAAATAAAGGTAGTTAATATAGGTGTCAGGTTTCAGACGCGGGATATGGGATGAGGGACACGGGAAAAGGCGATTGCCGATTGGCGATTGCCGGAGTGGGAGAAACTGATTCAGGATGGCCATGGTACAAGGATCGAAACTTGCGGATATAGGGCCGGGCGGAACATTTCCCGACACAGTCGGGTTCGAGATGGGGTTTGAGACGCCGTGGGCGGAGGATGGGGAATTAGAGTGCGCGAGGATTCAACTGCCAAGAAAGACTTCGATTTTCGCAGGATGTGCCGCCTTATCAATGCTTTCGGCAATGTCCGGAAGGGATTACTGCAAAAAAAAGATGTTAGAAAATGACGTTCGAAGCGGGAATGTGTATGAAAACAAAGGAAACGCCGACAAAATGCCCGTAAAAAAGTCGGACATTTTTGTCTAAGTTTCGGACATTTTCGGCAAACCGACACGAATTGTGTAGGAATTCGGGGTGAATTTACGGTCGCATGCGACAATCCACATGGGCAAACGGCCATACGGGATGTGTGGTCTGGGCTATCATCTCGGAAGGTCTGAAAGGGAGAATCCTGGTGAGAGAAACTCCCGGGCCCGGGCAGCTTGTCCCGATGAATCGGGATCCCGCCCCTCCCAAATCCTCACAGGCGGCAAAGCCGCGACTAGCGGCGTGGCATGGCCGACGCCAGGGCGCCCACGAGGGGCGCCCCTACGACCGGGCGCCGGCGCCGCACACCAAGCGCTCGTGACACAGGCACTCCTGCCTGTGTCTTATGGCACCGCCCGTTGCGGTGCTGTCCGGCGCACAGCCAGGAGTGGCTGTGCCACGATGGCCGTCCCGGCCATGATCGGACACGGGCGGGATCCCGATTCATCGGGACAGGCTGCCCGTGCCACGTGGCGTGGGGCGAGCGGTCGCTCGCCCAAAGGCCGAAGGGTCGCGGCGGCGACCCCTGCGGCGGGCTGCACGGGGTTCAGCCCGGGCCGAACGCCGTTCGGCCCTACGCCACGCCGCACCTGCGGCTCGCTCGACCACCGCGAGGACGGCCGCACTTGCGACCCAACCCCGCGTGACACACTCCCCCACATCGCTGATCGACAGTTTCCGGTGAGAACATGAACCCATTTGCCGACTTGGAAAACAGAAAGCGAAACTGGAAACTCGAAATTGGAAACTGAAAACTCTGCCAAGAGCAGTGGCGAGTGCCCAGTGGCAAGTGGCCAGAAACCGAAAACGCCAGGGCGAAATGGAGGCAACCCTGCACCTTCACAATCAACCGGGCGGCCCACACTCCCCCGCTTCGGTTATCGACAGTTTTCGAGGAGAGGATGAACCAATTCAGCGAGTGGTGGGGCGAGCGGTCGCTCGCCCAAAGGCCGAAGGATCGCCGCCATCAAGGTCGGCGGGCTTTCAGCCGCGGCGACCCATGCGACGGGCTGTACGGGGTTCAGCCCAGGCCGAACGCCGTTCGGCCCTACGCCTGGCCGAATTTCATTCGGCCGTACACCACGCCGCACCTGCGGCTCGCTCGACCACCGCGAGGACGGCCGCACTTGCGACCCAACCCCGCGTGACACACTCCCCCACATCGCTGATCGACAGTTTCCGGTGAGAACATGAACCCATTTGCGGACTTGGAAAACAGAAAGGCGAAACTGGAAACTCGAAATCGGAAACTGGAAACCCGAAACTGGAAAATCGAACGTCGCAAATCACCGATCACCAATCGCCAATCACGAATGGCTCGATGCCCCGATCACCCGATGACCCGATCCCATGGCTCGCGCTACGGCTCAAGAGCGTTTGGACAGGCGTAGACTCTGGCGATTTGGGGTTTTTGCAAGGTAAGAGCCGCGGACCCCAAGAGCGGGGGCGCTACGGCTCGATGATCTTCAACTTTCTCCCCACCTCGGCAAGGATTTCGAGCGCGCGCGTCAACTCTTCCCGGGTGTGGGTGGCGGTGACGATGGTGCGGATGCGCGCTTTGCCTTGGGGCACGGTGGGAAATCCGATGCCCTGCGCGAACACTCCGGCGGCGAAAAGCTGCCGGGAGAATTCGTGGGCCAGCGCCGCGTCACCAACGATGACGGGCGTGATGGGAGTTTCGCTCAGGCCCGTATTGAAGCCCAGCTTCTTCAAACCTTCCTTGAGGAATTTGGTGTTCACCCAGAGCTGCTCGATGAGCTGCGGCTCCTCTTCCAGGACCTCGAAGGCTGCCAGGCAAGTGGCCGCCACCGACGGCGGGTGGGACGTGGAGAACAGAAAGGGGCGCGCGCGGTGGTAGAGGAAATCGATGGTGTCGCGCGTGGCGCACACGTAGCCGCCCAACGCGCCGATGGCCT
>Ga0326728_10016948_pt1 | contig 14729 bp, 10 predicted proteins | sample MB3enrmetagenome_FD_207602 | JGI IMG/M metagenome (GOLD analysis project Ga0326728, IMG submission 207602) | Lab enriched peat soil microbial communities from McLean, Ithaca, NY, United States - MB31MN | ecosystem: Environmental > Terrestrial > Soil > Wetlands > Peat | place: USA: New York...
TGGGCCAGCACGGCGACCGAGTAAGTGCCGATTTTGTTGGCTACATCTCCGTTGGCGGCAATACGGTCGGCGCCCACCACCACGGCCTGGATCTTGCCTTGCCGCATCATCGCTCCTGCCATGTTGTCGGAGATCAGGGTCGTCGGGATGCAGTCTTTTACCAGTTCCCAAGCCGTCAGCCGCGCGCCTTGCAGAAAGGGCCGGGTTTCGTCGGCAAAGACGTGAATTTGTTTGCCGGCTTCCACCGCCGCCCGAATCACGCCCAAGGCCGTGCCGTAGCCGCAGGTAGCTAGCGCGCCGGCATTGCAGTGCGTCAGCACGCCGCCGGAGGCGGGCATCAGGGTGGCGCCGTGGCGCCCCATGGCTTCGTTGGCGGCAATGTCTTCCGCATGCATTCGCTTGGCTTCGGCGATCAAACTTTCCTTCACCTGCGCGACCGGCAAATTCGCAACGCTGGCCAAGGTTTGACGCATCCGCCGCGCCGCCCAGAACAGGTTTACCGCGGTCGGACGGGTAGCGGTGATGGCGGTGCAGATGCGTTCGAATTGCCGCTCCAGATCGGAGACCGAGGCGGCGTCCGTGTCCCGCACCCCCAAGGCGATGCCCATGGCCGCGGCCACGCCGATCGCGGGGGCGCCCCGCACAATCATGTTGCGGATCGCGTCGGCCACCTCCTGGTAGGTACGGCAGGTGACATAAGTTTCTTCCGTAGGCAGCTTCGTCTGATCGATGAAGCGCACCCCGTCGTTCGTCCATTCCAACGTGTGAACCATGTTCTTAATTTGTAATTGGTAATTGGTAATTTGCAAAGTGGATACCATGCGCCCGTGGCGCAGGTTAGTAGGGCCGGCCGTGCGCGCCGTCCCGGACCGCACATCAAGACCTGCGGGCGTGCATCAACAACGATTCAGATCGCCCGATCACCCGATCACCGGATCACCCGATCGTCCGATCACGCGACGGGTTTCTGCTTCAGGTACTCATCCCGAAGATCACGGGCCGTAAAAATGGCTACCACGGGTGCGGGCGACGCAGCGCGCTCGATATTGGCCCGTCCGCCAGCCTCTTCCCGATCGACCAGACATAGGACTCCCACCACGTCGAAACCGATTTCCCGCGCCGCCGTGATCGCCTGAATCGTGGAGCCTCCGGTAGTACACACGTCCTCGACGATCACTACGCGCGCTCCGGCCTCGCGAAAGCCTTCGATGCGCTGGCCCGTGCCATGCGCCTTTTCCGCCTTCCGCACCAGAAAGGCGTGGATTTTGCCCCCACTGAGCACGGCCATGGAGACCGCGATAGGATCGGCGCCCAGCGTCAATCCGCCCGCGGCCGTTACGTCCCAGCCCCGAGTGCGAAGCTCGCTCAGAAACGTCTCTCCCGTCAAACGCGAGCCCACGGCATCCAGCGTGGTAGTTCGGCAATCGATGTAGTAGTCGCTTTCACCGCCCGACGACAACTTGAATTTCCCCAGCCGGAACGATTTCTGCGCCAGCAAGGCCAGGAGTTGCGCACGTGTGTCTGACATGACGGAGTAAACGATAGCAGCGAACACAGCAATCAGCAATCGGAAGTCAGGAGTCAGAAGTCAGAAGTTAGCACTCAGCCATCAGCACTCAGCACTCAGCAATCAGCCAACCCCAAAGCCCGGAGCCCAGCACAGAGACACAGAGCCGCAGAGAAAATCTTGGGAATTTGGATCTAGGATTCAAAAACCCTCGTGCACCCGAATGCGCGAGGAGGTGTTTAAATCCGAAATCCACATTCCCAAATCCGAAATGTTCTCTGCGTCTCTGCGTCTCTGCGCTGGGTGTTAGTTTGGCTGAATGCTGACTGCTGAGTGCTGAATGCTGCTACGCCGCGAACGCCAGGGCCAGCAGCGTTTTCTGTTCCAACTCGTGGGCTTTGGCCGAACCGGTGGCGGGGCTGGCGCTGGCGGAACGCTTAACCGAGCGTACCGGCTTAGGACGCGCCAACCGGCGCAAACGCGGCACCACGTACCAGAGCGCGCCCATGTTGGCCGGTTCTTCCTGGACCCACACGATCTCCCGGGCCTTCTCGTGCTGTTCCAGGGCGGCTCTTAACTCGGCTTCGGGGAAAGGATAAAGCTGTTCCAGCGATATAATCGCGGTTTTCTCGTCTTTGCGCCGCTTGCGTTCGGCGCGCAGTTCATGAGTGATTTTGCCGCTGCCGACGAGTACGCGCTCGGCATTCGGCGCCGTGGGATCGGGAAGCACGTTCGCAAAACGTGGGCGCGAAAAATCGGCCAGCGGCGACATGGCATCCGGATACCGCAACATACTTTTTGGCGTGAACACGATCAGCGGCTTACGCCACTTCCGCAGTGCCTGGCGGCGAAGCAGGTGAAAGTACTGGGCCGCGGTCGAGGGCTGCGTAATTTGGATGTTATCCTCGGCGGCCAACTGCAGATAACGCTCGATGCGGGCGCTGGAATGTTCCGGGCCCTGTCCTTCAAAGCCGTGGGGCAGAAGCAGAACCAGTCCGGAGAGCAGCTTCCATTTGTCTTCTCCCGCGGTCACGAACTGATCGATGATGATCTGGGCGCCATTGGCGAAATCGCCGAACTGCGCTTCCCACAGCGTAAGCGCCTCCGGGTAGTCGCGCGAGTAGCCGTATTCGAAGCCCATCACCGCGGCCTCGGAAAGCTCGGAATTGTAGACCTCAAACCGCGCCTGGTCGGGAGCCACATGGCAGAGCGGAAGGTATTCGCGCTCATTCTCCGTGTCTATCCATGCCGCATGCCGCTGGTTGAAAGTACCCCGCTTGGAATCCTGGCCGCTCAGGCGCACGGGGATTCCCTTTTGCACCAGGGAACCGAAGGCCAAGGCCTCCGCCATGCCGTAATCTACCGGCCGTTTGCCACTGCCCATCGCCAGGCGCTCGTCCAGCAGGCGCTTGATCTTGGGATGGAGATGGAACCCTTCCGGCGGGCGCACCAAAGTTTCGGTAATCTGCCGCAGGCTACCGCCGTCCAGAGCGGTTTCCACTTCATATTCCGGTTGGTAGCAGCCGCCCAGGAAGGGCGACCAATAATCGGGCAGATCCCGCATCACCGGCCGCTTCCCCAATTTCTTCGCCGCCGACAACGCGCCTTCGTACTCTTCGCGGATTCGGGCCACCAGCGGCGCGGGATCCATCCCGATCCGCTTGGCGTAGATCTCGTGTAAGGGCGGGTGCCGCTTGATGATTTCATAGAGCACAGGCTGGGATATCGAGGGATCGTCGACCTCGCTGTGTCCATGGCGGCGATAACCGATCAAATCCACCACCACGTCCGTTCCGAAAGCATACCGGTACTCCAGGGCCATCGCGGCCACGCGGATCACGGCGTCGGGATCTTCGCCATTGACGTGAAAAATCGGGATGGGCAGGCGCTTAGCCACGTCCGAGGCAAAACGCGAGGACTGAATTTCCGCCGGCACGGCGGTAAAGCCCAGTAAATTGTTGCCCAGAATGTGGATTGTGCCCCCGACTTCGAACCCCCGCAGCCCGGCAAGGTTGAGGGTCTCGGCCAGAATTCCCTGCCCGGCAAAGGCGGCGTCGCCGTGGATCAGAATGGCTAAAACTTTTTCCCAGGCGGACTCGAAGGCTTCAGCAGCGGCAGATGACTCCGGGGGGAACGGCGTCAGGCGCGCCTGTTTGGCCCGCGCACGTCCCAGGACGGCCGGATCCACGGCCTCCAGATGGCTGGGATTGGAAACCAGATGGATATCCACCGCACGCCCGGCATAGTCCGTGTAATTGCCGGTCGAGCCAAAGTGATACTTCACGTCGCCGCCGCCCAGGACGCTGCGCGGATCCGCGTCTTCGAAATTGGCGAAAATCTCCGGCGCCGGTCGGCCCACGATTTGCTGCATCACGTTCAAACGTCCGCGATGGCTCATTCCCATCAGCACCGTGCGGGCGCCATGCGCGATGGCACCGTGCAAAATCTGATCCAGAAGCGGAATCAGCGCCGTCACTCCTTCCAGCGAAAATCGCTTGGTTCCGATATAGCGTGCCTGAAGCACTTGCTCGAAGAGCTCCGCGCGGACCAGGCGTTCCAATATGCGCGGGCGATCGAGGCTCGCGGGGGCGGACTCCATCTGATCGGCAATCCAGGCGCGGCGTTCCGGATCGGGGATGTGCATGAACTCTGCGCCCACCGATCCGCAGTAAACCTGGCGCGCACGCTCCGCGGCCGGTCCGTGCAAACGCAGCTCAGGATGCGACAGGGGAGGAAGCCAGTGCCCCAGGGGATCAAGTTTGGCTTCCAGGTACCCCCATCGGCGGAAGGCGTTCCACACCTGTTCATCGGCTTCGGTCTTCTTGCGGGTGGTGGCAGCAGTTTCCGGCAGGGAATTCAAAGCAGCACTCATAATTCTTCCCTAACTAATTCTACTTCTACTGCGATGCAGCAGAGCACTGAACAGTCAGCACTCAACAGTCAACACGGCAGCTCCAGGTTAGCCCGGTAGCGTCGCCGTTCGTTCTCGCTCAGGAAGCCGGTAACCGGCGAGCGAAAAAAACAAAAAAAACGGCCCGGAGGCGGGAGCTCGCGGGATGTGGCGGGCTGTGGCGGGATGAATCCCGCCTGGCTCCGCCAGTATTTCTGCACCATAGGTCCCTCTCCCGCTTGGAGGGATCGGGATTTCGTTCCGCTGTGCGGGACTCCCGGCCGCCATCGGGATAGTTCTCAGTTCCCCGTTCTCAGTTCGCAGTTGTGCGCCACGAAACCTTTCGGCTGTCACCGTCACGAGCCTCATGCTGCAGAGAGTAACCGCTTTCCCGTTACACCTGTGAACGGGTTGGTCGCTTTGGACGGATTTATTTTCAACCCAGTGGCGAGTGGCCAAGTGGTTAGCAGCACAGCAACTTAACGTTGCTTGGAGAAGCAGAGTAGCCGCTATCCCGCCACACCGGTGTACGGTTTGGACGCTTTGGACGGTCTGGACGGTCTGGACGCTTTGGTCGCTTTGGTCGCTTTGGTCGCTTTGGACGGATTTTTTTTAGAGCCAGTGGTCAGCGGCACCCAGCCCCGGCCACCGCGGCCGCTCTTCTTGCGCTCCCCAATTCACCGGGCTGAACAGGCTGCGGAAAAAGTTTCGTGCTTTTCGGCTCACAGAGGGTAAGGGGTGTAGCCCTTGATCTCTCGGTCGCCAGAAATGGCCACGGCACATAGGGCCGCAATCCATATCCCGCTTAGCGGGACCACGCCCTGCGGTTGAGTGGCAACTGGCCACGTCATTCTGGGCGCGGCGCTCGGAATGACAGACATTGGGAGTAAGGATTTTTTGCTTCTGAAGGTTGCAAGGGAGGAAGCGCCGGGTTGACGCCCCGCAGTTTTTGTCTCCCCGCACGGCACGATAGCGGCGCCCGGTACAAAACTGACTTTTTCCGCAGCCTCTGAAGCCGAACCGTGTGAGAAATGCGGGATAGGGCCAGGGGCTAGATCTTTCGCAGGCAGAAGATCTGATCGTTCTTCACCTACCGCTGCGGTGCCTCTGTGTTTCGGTGGCTCTGTGGTAGGTTTTTTTCTCCAGCTCTTGCAACTGCGCCAGCGTCTCCTGCACATCGTTTTCCTGAAACAGGCGTATTCCCGCAATGCCGGCTGCTCCGGCCTCCAGGCAAGTGCAAGCATTGTCTAGAGTTATCCCTCCGAGAGCGAGCACCGGCATAGGCCCGGCGCCAGGTCCCTCGACATTGAGCGGCGCACCGGGTCGGCGACAGGCCTCGCGCAGGGCCTCCACGCCGACACCGGGCCGTTGGGGAGCCATTACCTTTGCGAATACCGGCGCAAATACGGCAAAATCCGCCCCATGTGCCTCTGCCCTGCGGACCTCATCCGGGGCGTGACAGGAAACCCCAACGACTAGAGGGCCGCGGGAGGATGGAAGTCCACCCGTTCTCTTTGCCGCCTTGTCCCAAATCACCCGCGCCTCGCTGGCGGGAATGTCGTCTCCGCGCAAGTGAACCCCGCCGGCGCCGGCCGCCAAGGCAATATCCGTACGGGAGTTGATCAGGAGAAGCGTCGGCCGTTGGCGTCTGGCTGCCGGCAACGGGCCAGCGCCCGGGCGGGCATCCGCAGCCTCGCCCGCACCGCAAGCACACGCTGGATTGGGACGTCCCGCCACACCAGCGCCGGTTGCCTGCCGTATGACTTCCACACATTCGCGGGCCAGCGCTTCCAGGTCCCGCACCGTCAGATCACGCTCGCGAAGCTGGATGAAATCGACTCCGGCGCGCGCTGCCTCGGCGATCTTGGCCAACAATCGCTGACGCTGAGTGCGGGCATCGCCGGCAAACTGCCGCCGGTCGGTAATGTAGTAGCAGAGCATGGCTGCGTCTATGGCCTGGTTCTGGCAATTTCCGGAACATGGGGCGTTTTGGCCGCCGCAGAGGGGTACAGGTGGTACTTGGTCAGGCTCTCCTTCAGATACTCGAATCCTTCTTCCGGCGAGTCCACAACCTTGAACAGGTGGAGATCTTGCGGCGCGATGACGCCCATTTCGGCCATAGCCTCGAAGTTGACCACTTTGGTCCAGTACTCGCGCCCGTACACCACCACCTCGATGCGCTTGGCCAGTTTCTCGGTTTGCGCCAGGGTCATGATTTCGAACAATTCGTCGAAAGTGCCGAAACCGCCGGGAAACACAATCAGCGCTTTGGCCAGATAGGCAAACCACAACTTACGCATGAAGAAATAATGAAATTCGAAGTTCAGATCGGGGCTGATGAAGCGGTTCGGCATCTGCTCGTAGGGAAGATGGATATTGAGGCCAATGGTCTTGCCGCCGGCTTCGACGGCGCCCCGGTTGGCCGCTTCCATAATTCCGGGACCGCCCCCGGTGGTGACGACAAAGCGGCTGCGCTTGGAGGGAATGGTCAGCGCCCACTCGGTCAGCAGGAAAGCCAGCCGCCGGGCCTCCTCGTAATAACGCGCCATTTCCACCGCAACGTGGGCCCGCTGCGAATTCAGTTGCCACTCGGGCGAGGCTAGCTGGCGGGAAGCGGGTTTCTCCAGCAACTCCAAAGCGTTCTGCGCCTCCGACCGGCTATGAAAGCGCGCCGAGCCGAAAAACACCACAGTGTCTTGAATCTGTTCGCGACGAAAGCGCGCCAGGGGCTCAAGATATTCCGACAGGATACGCAGGACGCGGCCGTCGGGGCTGTTCAGGAATTTCTCGTTCTCATACGCCAGAGGCGCGCGATGGACGTCGTTTGCTGGCACAGACTCTTCGCTCATCTGATCTTCCACTCAGCCGTCGACCCAGAAAAGGAAAGCTACCGGCCCGCAGGCGGTTTTCGTTCGCGATAATGCACCGCTTCCGAAACTCCGAGCCAAATGTCGATTACTCCAAGACCCGTGACCAGGCCCCGGAGAAAATAATTTTGAAAAAACAGTCTCAAGGTAGGGTAATTCGCCAGCAGCGCGTTGGTGTGCCACACCGGTTTCCAGGGCAGCACGATGAGCAACATGCCCAGCTCGATACAAAAGACCACGTAGATAATCAGCCACAGACGCTGTACCCAAACCGGCGGCACGGGTTCGGCCGGCACAGCCGTTTTGCCCGCGTTGGCAGGCACGCCCGGAAAAACACTGGGATCGGCGCTCAAGCTGCGCTGCACCTCGGCAAGGCAATCTTTCTGTTCACTTCGTTCCCCTTCATCCCCTCGGCCAACCCCGAGCTCAGACTGGCAGGAATACGTCTTGCCGCTGCTGCCCTTAGACTCCATCGCCAAAGATTCTACGACTTCACGGATTTGATGCGCTCAGCTACGTCCCGGTAATCGATATTGCGGCTAAGGACGTGCATAAAGTGCCGGCGAGCTGCGGGCAGATCGCCGGCGGCCTCGTAGGCGAGGGCAAGTTCGTAATGGACTGCCAAAATTCCCTCGCCGTCCAGACCCGGTACTTCTAAGGCCTTTTGGTACCAATGAATTCCCGCTTCCGGAAGGCCATTGCGCACGAAACAATCCGCCAACCAGGTATACACCTGAATCGCTTGCGGGAACGCCACGCCGCCTTCAATCGCTTTGCAGACCTTCTGGAACTCGCCAATAGCTTCATCCAGCAGGCCCATTTCCTTGAAGGCCACACCCAGATTGTAGTGCGTCTCCGGATCGTCGCTTTCGGCCGAGCTGGATTCCAAGTCACGCTTGAATTCCTTGAACAAGCCGTTCAATCCGGCACTTTCATCGCGCATCTCGTTTGGCACCAGCTCCGCCGCGTTCATGGGTTCGGTAGCGGAAAATTCACGGCCGCCGTCCACCGTGGTTTCCGGCACGCCCGTTCCTGGTGCGCCGGTGGGAAAAATCTGGAAAGACGGCCCCCTCGCCGCTGGTGGCATAGCCGCAGGGGGAACAACTTTCCCCGCTTCGGGCGTGAGGCCACCCCTTTGCGGCTTGGCCGCCGTAACCCCCGGCTCTTGTGGGGTGGAAGCTGAGGCCCCAGGCGGCGCGGCAAAGTCCTCGGGGAGAGACGCTTCCAACTCAGACACGAGCTCTCGCAGGGCATCGCGGGCGGGCAAGGTTGAGGCGGAATCGAGCCCTGCGGCGCGTGGCCCCTCGGCTGATGATTCCGCAGTGCCCTGGAGGGGAACGGGGCGCACTTCGAGCTGCCGGCTGGTCTCCGTCGCGGTATCCGCGGCTTCATCCCCCACGGCTTCCGGTGTTCCCGGCGGCGCCGCCGCAACGCCGGCATCTTGTGCCTGCCCTAAGCTCGTCACGAGGGTAGGTTCCAAGTGGGCCGCAGGGCCAGCGGAACTCGATACCGGTTCCAGGTTAGGCAGGCTGGAAATGGGTTCCACCGCGGAAGGGCTGGCCTCTGCATGAGTAGGAAGCTCGGACGGCTGCACCTCGCTGAGAATTTCGATCTGCGCTTCCTGGAGATCGGTTGCCGGCAGGGTAGCCAGTTGCGCCCGCAACTGGGCAATTTGCGGCGCGGCGGGAGACAGAGCCTCGGCGCGCGCCAAGGCCATGCGCGCCTCTTCGACCATCGACTGCGAGAGGTAGAAGCGCGCCTCTTCCATGATATCCGCCAGCGCCGGATCCATGATGGGAGCCAGCGCCGGCGTGCTGGGTGCGTCCACGGCACGAGCAGCCGATGCGCCGGCCTCGGCCCTACCCGGTTCCTCTGCGCCGCCGGGCACAGGAGCTGAGCTCGCCACGTCGGGCCGGCTTGGCACGTCGTGGGGTGCGTCCGAAGTCCATACGAGACGCCGGTCTTGCGTGCCGGGCGGCAAGCCCGCTGTCTCTGTAATCCTCTCGCCTGGTGCGCCCTGGGAGGCAAGAGCGGGGGGAGACGACGATCCCGGCTCATCGGGGACATGCGCGGCCGCAAGCACGCGCTCCCACTCCTCCGACAAATCGATCTCGTGGGCCAGCGTATCGCTTGCCGCAGCCGCTGCGGGATCTTCTTGGGGCGAAGCCGAGGAGGAAGCCGGCAACGGCGCACTGGGCTCGGGAACCATTCGGGCAGTAACCGGTAGTACTGGTTCGACAGCGGCGGTAGCCCCGCCCCTGGGCTCCGGGAAATTTCCCTGCGGCGGCGCCACGCGAGCCGGTTGCTGGGGAGAGGTTGCGCCGCTCCCGGTTTCCAGGTGCTGGAACGGAAGAGCCGGGATTGACTCGGCGCTTTCTGCCTGATCGCCCCGTCCGCCGTATTTTTCGGCCAGTTCCGCATATTGACGGGCCTCCGCCGGCAAGCCAGCCTCGGCGAATACCGAACTGAGCACCCGGCAGCGTTGCGCCGTCTCTTCCAGGCGGCCGGTGCGCAGATATAAAGAAGCGAGGCGCTGGTTCAGTTTGACGTGGCGGGGAGCCCGGGACAAGATCGCCTCCAGCGGCTGAATCGCGCGTGCGGGAAGATTGTAGGAGGCGAACAATTCGGAATCGGTGAGCGCGTCCTTGACGGCGACGCTGAGCTCAGGAGAATCGTTTTGCTCCAGGACCGGCGCGGAGTTTTCCAGCTCCTCGCTTACCCGGGCCTGCCTGCCTTCCTGCCAACTACGCTCGCGGATGGCCGGCTGTTCCCCCAGCCGGGTCAAGACTTGGCGATAGTTTTGCAGATGAAGAGGATTCTCCGGCTCCAGGTCTACCAGTTTCTTGTACAGGTCCCGTGCCTTCTGTAGCGCGCCCTGTTGCGCGCTCAGGTGAGCCAGGGATTCGGTGACTTCGGCCACATGCGGAGTATCGCCGGCTTTCTCGAAAAGCTCGCAAAGAATCGCCAGCGCGCGGGCATTCGTTTTTAGCGGGGCAATCAGAGTGTGCAGCGTTTGCAAGACCGCCGGGGTATTGGCGGAAAGCAACGTCATCGCATGTTCCTGATAAAAGTCCAGGGCCGCTTCGAAGTCGCCGGCGGCCACCAGCGCCTCGGCATAGAGCGTGACTCCACTGGTCTCGTGGAAGACGGAAAACAGCTTGCGGGCCAGCGGCTCGGCCTCCGCTCGATGGCCCAATTTCAGGTGCGCCCGGAGCAGCATCTGCAGCCCTTCCGGACGCGAATCGATCTCGGGAAGCGACTCCAGCGCTTGTACCGCACCTGGCGCATCGCCCGTCTCCAGGCGGGTTTCCCCGCGCAGCAGGAGGGCCGGAGCAAAGCCTGGGGACAACTCCAACACCCGGTCCAGGGCGGCGTCACAAGCCTCCAGCCCGCCGCGCGCCCGCTGCGCCTGGGCGGAGCGGAAATACACGTCGCGCGCTTCGGCTTTCTTCCCCAGTTGCACATAGACTTGCGCCAGCCGTGCCTGGGTTTGCGGGTGATTGGGATCCAGTTCCAGGATCTTCAGCAGAATTTCCGCAGCTCCGGCCTTGTCGTCGTTGCGAAGTAAGCTGTCGGCGACCGCCATATACTGCGCCCGGGCGTCGTTGTTCAGTCCCTGTTGGGTATACAGCTCAGCCAGCTTGCGGACCGCGTCCTGAGCATTGGGATTGTGCTTGGTCAGCTTCTTGTATACGGCGATGGCCTTCAGCAGGTAGCCTTCGGCCGCGTAGGCGTCACCCACGCGCTTGAAGTACACGGTCGCCTTCTCCACATTCCCTAATCGCACACACAGGTCGCCGATCGTATTCAGCACGTTAAGATCACTGGGATCTTCCTGCGCAATTCTTTCGTAGTCGGAGATGGCATTGCTCAGCCTGCCCTGCTTGACATTCTTCTCTGCCGAAGCCAGGACTTTCGTCTTTTTGAACCCAAAGCCGAGCATAAGCTTTCACGTTACCACAGCCTTCGCCGCTTCCCAATAAAGACCCGCTGGTCAAGCCTGCCAAACGGCTTGGTACGTTGGGAATCCCTACGGCATTCGCCGCATTGACCCGCGCGCGCGAGGAATAGTACATTCAGGTACTTGCACCCGGCTGCGACATGCTCGGGGCAGGTGTGAGATTGGGGCGAGGCGCCGCGCTGAACTTATGCGACCGTTTTCATTCTATTTATGTATATCCGCTGTGGGCGCGGCATTAGTACTTACCTCCTGCGAGACCGCGGAACCCAAAGGACCGGTGACGGCTCCGCCCGCCAAAGCGCAGGCACCCACCCTAACCCCGCCTGCGGAGCCAGCGGCGGCGGTGCAAAAGCCTGAAGAGAAACCCCTTCCAAAGATCGACCCTGTGGAACTGACCTTGGCTGCGGCAGAACGCGAGTATCAGGCCGGCCGGGCCAACTACCTGGCCGGGCATCTGGAGGCGGCCAAAGAGAACTTCAATCGCGCCTTTGACGTTTTGCTGTCCGGTCCCGTACCCGTCAAAACGGAGGACCGGTTGCAGCGGGAGTTCGACAAGATTGTGGACGGCGTGCACGAACTGGAACTGTTTGCGCTGAAGGCCGGGGACGGCTTTACCGGGCAGCAACCGGAACCCGCGCCCATTGACGAGGCCAATGACGTCACCTTCCCCGTCGATGCCAGCATCAAGGCCATGGCCGAACAGGAACTGAGAACCACGCAATCCGACCTGCCCTTGACTTTAAATGACGCGGTGGCCGCCTACATCAACTACTTCTCTACCCGGGGACGCGGTTTTCTGGAGCACGGCTACGTTCGAGCCGGGCGCTACCGCGAGATGATTTTGAAGACTCTGAAGGAAGAAGGCATACCTCAGGATCTGATTTACCTGGCGCAAGCCGAATCGGGCTTCCACCCACTGGCGCTGTCCCGGGCGGGCGCGCGCGGCATGTGGCAGTTCATGGCCAGCCGTGCATCCGAATACGGACTGGCCCGCAACTGGTGGGTCGACGAACGGCAGGATCCGGTGAAGGCTACCCAGGCCGCCGCCCACCACTTGAAGGATCTTTACGAGCAGTTCGGCGACTGGTACTTGGCCATGGCGGCTTACAATTCCGGTCCGGGCACGGTACAGCACGCCGTAGAACGCACCGGTTATGTGGATTATTGGGAGTTGCACCGTCGGGGCGTGCTGCCGGCCGAGACGCGCAACTATGTCCCCATCATCCTGGCCATCACCATCATGTCCAAGAACCCGGCGCAGTACGGGCTGGACCGGTTGGCACCAGACACGCCGCAGTCCATGGACACCATCACCATCCGCTATCCCGTCGACCTCCGGCTGGTAGCGGAATGCGTAGACGCTTCGCTGGCCACATTGCAGGACCTTAACCCCAGCTTGCTGCGGCTCACCACCCCGAAGGACGAGGAGTTTGACTTGCGACTCCCGCTGGGAACCAAGGCAAAGTTCGAGCAGGCCATAGCCGCTATTCCGCCCGACATGCGGGTGTGGTGGCGCTATCACCGGGTAGCGCCAGGGGACACCCTGGCGGCGATCGCGCACAAGTATCACACCACGGCGCCGGCGATCGAGACGGTGAACAATCTCGACCCGGACGCGGACCTGCGCTTGGAAAGCAAGTTGATTATCCCGATAACCCCGGGGCGCCACGACTCCGAGACGACAACCTTCTCCAAGGCGGTCACGCGATACAAGGTTCGCAAAGGGGATACGGTCCTGTCGGTCGCCGACAATTTTGGCGTACCCACCGGGAACTTGCGTAAGTGGAATCGCTTGAAGGGTAACGCGCTGGTTCCGGGCCGTGTCCTGCTGATTCACCGCCCCGTCGCCGCGTCCGGCTCCAAGAGCAAGCAACTGTCCGCCTCTGCGTCAACCAAGCGCAGCGGCCCGGGCGACGCCAGCACAACCGCGCACGGCAAGGAAGCAAATCTTCGCGCCAGTTCCAGCCACCGGACAGAAACCGCCAGCGCCAACCACCACGCAGTCAAGAACGCCAATGGGACACCGGCCGGGGGTCATCGCGTCGTGCATCGGGTCGCCAAAGGCGAAACCTTGTACTCGATCGCCCGCAGCTACAAAGTCAGCGTGAGCGAACTGAAGCGCAACAATGGTCAGCTCGCGGAAAACCTTCGTGCAGGCAGTACCCTGGTCATCAAACGCGGCGAATAAGCTAACGAGTACAAGCGCTTCGATGGCGCGATGAGCGTTTCACGGGACTAATGTTCGAAGTCCGTCGCATAGCTGAGATCTTTCCATTTTTTCCCCAGTTCGATCTTCGCCAGATCGTTTGCTTCCGCAGCATTGAATGCGTCGATTCCAAGGACGATGCGTAACGGTGGCTCCTTAACCGAAGCGAGCTTCAACAATGCCGCTGCGGCCCTGGCCGGGTCACCGGGTTGCTTTCCGTTGTAGTCGCGCTGGAAGCGCGCTGTCTTACCCACCGTCGCATCGTATTCGGGACGTCCTTCCCGCAGCTCGGTTGACGACCCTGCGAAGTCCGTCCGAAAACCACCTGGTTCGACGATGGTGACCTTGACGCCGAGGGGTCCTACTTCTTTCGCCAGCGTCTCAGAAAAACCCTCCACGCCCCATTTAGCGGCTGCATACGGTGCGCGTCCAATGGGTCCGATGCGACCTGCGATGGAAGTGACCTGGATGATGTGGCCTGAACCCCGCTCCCGAAAGTAAGGCAGCACGGCCTTGGTGAGAATAATCACTCCAAAGAGATTCGTTTCAATTTGCGCGCGAAAGTCCTCAAGCGTGGTGTCCTCAATAGGAGCAACGTTTCCGTAACCAGCGTTATTGACCAGAACATCGAGTTTTCCTAAAGTCCGAATTGTGGCCTTCACGGCCTCGCATGCCTGTGTTTCGCTGGTGACATCGAGAGAGAGCGGCAGCACGAGATCGCCATATCTATTCTTCAACTCCGCTAGATCTTCGGTGTTGCGAGCAGTCGCGGCTACCTGGCAACCTGATGCGAGCGCTGCCTCCGCAAATGCCCTTCCAAGTCCACGCGAACTACCTGTGATGAGCCAAACCTGTGACATCATTCCTCCTGTTGCTGCGCCACTGCATCTTGAAGTCTGTCCTACCTCTTGTTTTGTACGGATAGCCGGACTTTGCGGGTGGTCCTCTTCGCACTCTCGCGACTCTCCAGTTCAGTGAGGGCCTGCAGCAGGGTGCGTTGCCCGAGCATGGTGAGGATCTCCATGGCGGTTGCCTGAAAACTGGCCTGGATCGCAGGCAAAGCGACGTTGACCACAGTACTGAACGCCATACTAAACGCGAGAATGGTGGCGACGAGCAGCCACTTACCGGATGCAGGTCTGTATGGAGCTGAAACCTTTCCCGAACGAATAATGATTTCGTCGCATGGCGCTCTCATTCGAATCTATTGATGCCAACGGCGGGAGGCCGCTGCGAGCCACAGCTTCCCTTTCGAGAGTTGCTGATGACGCTTGGGCTTTTGGGCCGGATAACGGGCT
>Ga0326728_10016952_pt1 | contig 14727 bp, 12 predicted proteins | sample MB3enrmetagenome_FD_207602 | JGI IMG/M metagenome (GOLD analysis project Ga0326728, IMG submission 207602) | Lab enriched peat soil microbial communities from McLean, Ithaca, NY, United States - MB31MN | ecosystem: Environmental > Terrestrial > Soil > Wetlands > Peat | place: USA: New York...
CCGCGTACCGCGAATTCGTTTCCGAGTTTGCAAAGGCCTTGGGCCTCAAGAAGTTCGTAGTCGGCGGGCACTCGTTGGGAGGCGCCATCGCGCTGGATTTGGCGCTGACCGGCGAGGATGTGCTGGACGGCATTATCCTGGTGGGCAGCGGCGGCAGGTTGAGGGTCAGACCGGAGATCCTGGCAACACTGGCAAGTGGAAAAGCCCCCGTGGGGGGCCTCGAGTACAACTACGCCTTCAATGTCTCCAAAGATGTCCTGGACAATGCGGCAAAAGAGATGTTGGATGTTCCCCCCGGCGTATTCCTGGCTGATTTCCAGGCGTGCGACAAGTTCGATGTTATGGACAGGCTTGAACGCATCAAGGTCCCTGCTCTGATCATTTGCGGAAAAGACGACCGGATGACGCCGGTTAAGTATTCCGAGTTTTTGAACGCACGTATTCCAAACGCAAAACTGGCCCTGATCCCGGATGCCGGGCACATGGTCATGATCGAACAGCCCCTTGCGGTCAACGGGCATATTGCGGTCTTCCTAGATGCCCTGGGTGGATGAAGAGCAGAGTACTCGAAATGCCGGCTTGTAAAGCGCGATCAGGCAAAACAAGAGATAGCCTTGTGATGACTGGAGCGGCAAAACTCCCGGCAACGGAATCCCAAATCATCGGGGGCGGGAAAACGGTCCGCCCCGATTTTCAAAACCTTCCGTGCTTCAATCTTATAACAAGAACTCGTTCAACATACGGCCGACCACGTCAGGTTGTTCCTCGTGGACAAAGTGGCCGGCATCGATTTGTTTCACATCGATCAGATCGAAGCAGTCCTCTATATGGTTAAGATACTCCGGAATAATGACTTTGTCCTGATTCCCATAGATATAGAGGGTGGGCATACGCAGTTTCCGGCCGCTGAATTCCAGCCAGCGCTTTCGATCCAATTTGAGATTGCGATAGTAATATGCCCCCGTGGCGGGAGTGTTTTCTATTTTATAGCACCGGATATATTCGCGAATCGCCTCATCGGGGATCAAGCTTTCCCGACCCGACTTGCCAAAGCACCAGCGGATCCATACCTCTTCGTTTCCTCTGATCATAGCCTCGGGCAAACCTTGTTGCTGCTGGAAGTATTGATACATAAGACTAACCGAGCCCTTACCCTGTATGACCTTCATGGCCTCCAAGTTTCCCTCTTTGTTGCTCAGGATGGGGAAATTCATCAACACCAGCTTCCTGATCCTTTCGGGAATGGCAAAGGCGATTTCCTGAACGATGTTTCCGCCCCAATCATGACCGACAAGGGAAAACTCTTTTATGCCGAGCCCGTCGATAATATCGATAACGTCTTTCGACAACTCGCTCTTTTGATACAATTCCGGCTTCAACGTCCGTTCGCTGTCACCCAGACCTCGAAGATCGGGCGCGATGATCCTAAGTTTTGCATTCAAAAAAGGGCGCACCGGTTCCCAGCTATAGGAGCTTTCCGGCCATCCGTGTTGCATAATGACAGGAAAGCCATCCAGGTTGTCCGAATCCCGAACGTTAAACCTGCCGCGAGAGACAACTACTTCGTAAGTGCGCATAGTTCTGCTCCTCTCCCGGTTGTCACTGATTCTTTCAGATATTGTTTGGCCGTCCTGATCATGCCTCTCTGCCTGACCCGAAGTCGGTCCTTCACCGGCACGCCGTTTTTGCGAAGTACAGGGGGGCGGACGTCCTTTTTTGCCGGATGTCCAGCACCCCCCGTAATGCGCATGAACTTATCTGCCCTTCCAGTTGGGTGGCCGTTTTTCGACAAAGGCCTTTGGTCCCTCGACGAAATCTTCGGATTTGTACATGGCATCCTGCCCCGGATACTGAGTGGATATAGCCTCCTCCAGGGTAACGTTGAGTCCTTTCACGGTTGCTTCCTTGGCCGCGCGGATGCACAGAGGGGCGGCGAGGAGAATTTCCGCGGCGAGCTTCTCGGCAGTTGGAATCAAGTCCGATAGAGGAACGACTTGCGCGACAAGCCCGTATTGCATCGCCTGCTGAGCCGTGATCCTTTTTGAAGTCATGATCATATACTGGGCCAGGTGATATGGTATCTGCCTAGGGAGACGATGCACGCCGCCTGCGCCGGGTATCAATCCGACGCGGGGTTCGGGTAATCCGAAACTGGCGCTTTCAGCGGCAATAATGACGTCGCAGGCAAGGGCAATTTCAAACCCGCCTCCAAGGGCCAGTCCGTTAACGGCTGCGATGAAGGGCTTGTAGCAGTCGAACCGCGCGGTTAATCCTGCAAACCCGCCTTTCACTCCCTGCATAATTTCGCGCATCTTCGCCGGGCCGTTCATGGCTTGAAATTTCAAGTCATTGCCGGCTGAAAAGGCCTTCTCTCCCGCGCCGGTAATGATACAGATCCACTGTTCCGGGTCGGTGTCGAAATCATTGAATGCATTGTCCATTTCCACGCTGACCAATGGACTGATGGAATTCATGACATCAGGACGATTTATTGTCACCGTAGTAACATGCCCCTTCTTCTCTACCTTGATCAACTCATAACTCATGATTTGCCCTCCTGGATAATTGATTGGTAACCTGAATATCGAAATTCTTCCCATAAAAGAGTTGACAGTTGCCGAGCAGATCCTGCGCAGCAGCCTTAGGTTTTCTCCCACGACGGGTGCCGGATGAGGTTTCCTCTCATGATCGGTGACTTGATTCTGATTCTCTCTGGCACTTGATGCAGGTGGAAACTCATGTTCTCTCCTCTGGCCTTACCGCTTGTAGAATACGTCACTGCAGTGTGTCAAGATCCTTTTTCTGAGAACAGTTCCGGGTGTGGCTCGTCTTAGATTGTAAGTTATCTGTCTTTGACGAATTCAATGGGGAAAAAACCATGCTCCCACGGCCGCCCCATCAACTCCGCGTCGCCGGATTTCACAGCAAAAATGCTGCCGGCTCATCGGTAGGGATGTATTCCAAAAGTTCCTGCGTGGTAACAGTTTGGTTACCTGAGAATGAAATTTTATTCTATAATGCGGCTGATTGACAGACACCCAAAGGGGTGTTTGAGATAAAGCTCCATAGTGGTCCGGTTCTTGTGCTATAAGATCTCCTGCGTCGCTGCCATGCTGGCTTAGCCAGTTATTGTGGGTGCATTTCACTTGGAAGTGCGGTAGTGAAATACTTCACCATTCGATAGACAATCATATCGACCGAAAATGGAAGCAAGCCGGCCGCTCTGCCCGGGATGAAAAGCGGAAGCGACCGAGCGTGTATTTAAGCGGGGTATTCATCGAGTTTTAGTTTGAAGGATTAAACGCACAGGAGATTTTATGAAGATTCGGGATAAGGTTGTAGTGGTCACCGGTGGCGCCTCCGGCATCGGCCGCGGGCTATGCCGCCGGTTTGCCGCCGAGGGGCCGAAGGGTATCGTGGTGTCGGATTATAACGGAGAAGGGGCGGCAAAGGTGGCCGAGGAGATCGGTGGTCTTGCTGTGACCGCAGATGTAGGCAAAGAGGCCGATGTCAAAAAGCTGGTAGAGATTGCCACCAGTCATTACGGCCCTATTGATTTATTCTGTTCGAATGCGGGGATCTCGGCGCCGGGCGGGGCTGAGGCGCCGGATTCGGATTGGCAGCGTTGCTGGGATGTCCATGTCATGGCCCATGTGTATGCCGCCCGCGCTGTTCTGCCGTCCATGATCGAACGCGGCGGCGGATACCTGCTCCAGACAGGTTCGGCAGGGGGGCTGCTCACCACCCTCGGTGCTGCGCCTTACGCTATCAGCAAGCACGCCTCCGTAGCCTTTGCGGAATGGCTCTCGATCACCCATGCCCACCAGGGCATCAAAGTCAGTTGCCTCTGCCCTCTGGGAGTAAGGACCGGCATGCTCTCTGAAGAAACGGAAGGCGTAGGGAAGCTTCTCATGCAAACTGCCGTTTCTCCGGAGGAAGTTGCGGAATGTGTCATCGAAGGTTTGGAAAAGGAGCAGTTCCTGATCCTGTCTCATCTGGAGGTCCTTGATTATTTGCGTAATAAGGTCAACAACTATGAGCGTTGGCTGCGTCACATGCGACGGGAACAGGAACAGTATGTCCGCTAAGAAACGAGGTAATTATTCAACTCCGGTTTCGGGCTTGACAAGAAGTATTGATTGCACTCTTCTCGATATCGGGAAAAGAACGGGATGCTTAACATCTGCCCGACCGGGAACCTCACACGGTCCTGTCGCATGCCCGTGAATTTAATGACGAACCGCTTTTATAAACGACCCTGCTCTAAAGGAAGGATGGGCCTATGAATTTATCGAAGTTTTCGTGTGAAGGCAAAGTTGCGTTGATTACAGGAGGAAGTCGCGGTATCGGACGGGCGAGCGCGCTTGCCCTGGCGGATGCTGGTGCCGATGTGGTAGTCAGCAGCCGAAAGATTGCCGATCTTGAACCGGTTGCGGAGGAAATCAGGTCGAAAGGTGTGAAAGGCCTGGCTATCGCCTCTCATGTCGCAAAACCCGAAGAAACGAAGACGCTTGTCGAACGCGTCGTGAAGGAATTCGGGCGGATCGATATTCTTATGAACAATGCGGGAACCAATCCCTACTATGGCCCGATCATGGACCAGGACGAAAAAACCTATGATATAACGATGAATGTCAACGTGAAGGCAATCTTTATCCTGAGCCAGCTGGTGGGTAGGGTAATGAAGGAACGGGGCGGAGGATGCATCATCAATACGTCTTCCATTGGCGGTCTTCGAGCTGGAGATCTCGGCGTTTACTCTATTACCAAGGCTGCCGTGATCATGATGACTCAGGTCATGGCCAAAGAATGGGGACAGTACAATATCCGGGTGAATGCCATCGCGCCCGGGATTATCAAGACACGCCTCAGCGAGGCCCTCTGGAAGGATCCGAAAGTGGGCGAAAAGGCAGTCCGTACGATGGCCCTCATGCGCCTTGGCGAGCCGGAGGAAATTGCCGGGGCCGTTGTATTCCTGTCATCGGCTGCGGGAAGCTATATCACGGGAGAGACAATCGTAATCGATGGAGGCCGCGTGCATGGTGAACCGTCCCATCTAAAAAAAGCATAGCAGTGCATTCAGGCATGGAAAACTTCAAACCGTAACGGAAAAGGAAAGTTGGCAAATGCAGGTGAAATCGATTGATCATATCAGCTATGCGGTAACCGATATCGACAAGACCGTCGAGGCGTGGTCGAGGCTCTACGGCATTGGGCCCTGGACGTACAGAGAAAACGGCGGCGAAGATGCGAAAGGGCGCTCCTGGAAGATTCGCATGGCCTTCGCTTATGTGGGGCCCGTCGAGATCGAACTCGTGCAGTGCTTAGAGGGAAGGATCTTCCAGTCTAAGTTTTTGGATAAATGGGGAGAGGGTGTTCATCACCTCGGGTTCTATGTCGATGACGTGGATGCCGAAACTGCCAAACTGACAGGAGAGGGAGCCAGGCTCCTGATCCATGATCCCGGGAAATTCGCATACCTGGACGCCGGAGGACAGGGAGGCGCTATTTTTGAGCTGATGAAGAAGAGGTAAACGAAAGTTGTCATGGCGCTGGAGCCGTAAACTTCGATAGTTTAACCGAGGTATGCATCTGTTTCGAAAATCGCCCGGGGGTGATCCCCCCGGGTGGCCCGCTGCCTGCAATTCCACGCAGTATGCGGTATGCTTTGACGGGACTCATCTATCTAAGGTGTCACGATTTGTTCCTTCGCGTATAAAAGTTTTCCGTAAATGTGATCGCCCTGATATCAAGTAGTTAAAAATACCCTATGATCCACCTTCCCTTAACGATTTGACTGAAGGAAAATTTTACACAAAATGGTTGAAAGTAACCCATGCTTCTGTTTATATAAAATTGCCTTCGCGAGTCAATGAGTCGGATGATGTCGTGTTATTCAGGCGGTCAATGGCTATTCAGCTAAAACTAAGGAGTATTTGCTCATGATTAAATCAAGACTCTGTGACATGGTCGGAATCAAGTATCCAATTATCCAGGCCGGAATGGGACCTTTCAGCAACAACAACCTGTGTGTAGCAGCAGCAAACGCGGGGGTCCTGGGCCTGCTTTCCACAAGCGGTCTTTTTAGCAGGGAGACCCAACCCTGGGTTTACAATGCATTTGTTGACAGCGGCGAAGCGAACCGGGACGACGACATGGCCACCGTGCTGGAAAAGGTTTTGAAGAGAACCTACCGGCTGACCAAAGACAAGGGCGGCGTCTTCGGCATCAACGTCATGGTGTCGGCGGAGCTCAAGGAGCAAGCGGGCGTCATGGTCGAAACGGCCATCAGGGTCCGGGAAGAGAACCCCGATATCAAGAACCACTTCAAAGTGATCTTCACCTCCGCAGGCGACCCCGTCGGCTGGAAGGACAAGATCAAGGGCGCCGGGTTCACCTGGATGCATGTCGTACCCTCCGTCAAGGGCGCTCAGCGCTGCAAGAAGGCGGGCGTGGACGTAATCGTCGCCTCGGGACATGAAGGCGGTTTCCATACATCCTGGGAACCGGTCCATTCCATGATTTTGCTCCCCGCAGTGGTCGAAGCCGTGTCCGACGAGAATACGCTGGTGTGCGGCGCCGGCGGCTTCTGCGACGGCAAGACGCTGGCCGCCGCCCTGGTTTTGGGCGCGGATGGCACGCAGATGGGCACCCGGTTTCTGGCCACGCAGGAAAGCGATTTTCACCAGATTTGGAAACAGGGCGTCGTTGACGCGCAAGACAGGGGAACCCTTGTCGCCCGCGGCTTTGTCGGACCGGCCCGGTGGCTGAAGACCCCCCGGAGTCTCGAGCACCAGAAAAATACGCTGGCGAAATCTCCCGGCGTATTCCTGGGCGCGCCCGATGACTACACCACCATTGACATGACCCTGATCAATTTTGAGATAGAATCGATTCGGGCCGTCTATGAAGGCAACAAGGAAAAAGCGCTCATGGCGGCCGGCGAAGCGGCCCAGAGGATTAACGACATGCCCAAGGTCAATGACCTGGTTCAGGCGATTGTCAGGGACGCGGAAAAAGTTCTGCAAAACGTCCCAAAATTCCTGACATAAAAAAGTGACGGCCTCGTAAGAAGTATTGAGCTGATGTTTAAATCAAAACTTTCTTAGCAGCTGTTTGTACTTGCAATTAGGTCTTGCGAAATGCCACTTTTTATGAGGCCGTCACAAACAATATTTTTCGTATCCATCTTCTCGTTTTATTCCATCCAAAGTATGCAACGGTTGATGTCCGTCAAGTGAAGGTGTTTGTTTTTGAAGCCGTCGACACCGACAGGCATAAATAAGTCGAGATGCCGGCGAAGCCTGCATCTCGCAGTATCTGTCCGGATTTTACCTTCCCTCTGAATGACGTCAACCATTAAAGTCTTTTCCTATAATAGGAATAGAGATTCTTACTTGCCTAACCATAAAATCTATTGACAAAATATAAAAGCGAAATTTGGAGGGGAGTGTAAAAACTCAAGCTTTGGCAGTCGTTTTCTATCTTCAACTTGACTGAATCGGATAAGTATACTAAAGCTGGTATATTCTCTCAAACGGTTGGAGGCAGTGCGTGTTACTGTCTGCGTTGGTTTCTTACTTGTGGAGCTTATGATGAAGGATTTGATGACTTTTGGGATTGCCCTTTGGTTTTTCGTTGTTCTCCTGGGTTGCGCGCATGCTCCCGATAGCACGGTCGGCATGAGTAAACATCAGGAGATTGCTGCGCCGCAAACAACTGGAACACCGCAGGAGGTTGCTGCTGCGCAAACAACTGGAACACCGAAGGAGGTTGCTGCGACACAAACTGCTGGACAGCCTGAAGCGGAAGTTTCAGAGACCTTCTTCGATTTCGGAAAAGTAAGCGACGGAAACACCTACATCCATGCTTTCAAGATCAGGAATACTGGAACGGGGGTTTTGGAAATAAGGAAAATCATACCTGGGTGAGGAAGCGCAGTGGCCGGTATTGACCGGTCCATTCCCGCCGGTGGCGAGGGGAAAATATCGATCCGACTTTATCCATTGTCGTGTCATGGAGATACAAAAAAAGAAGCGTTTGTATTTTGTAACGATCCTAAAAACCCTTTCTTTAAATTGACAGTTCAAGGTACCGATCGCTGATTTCGCAATGATGTTTTTCTGGAATGAGTGAAAGCGGATTCTAAAATTTTTCGTTCCTCCTGTTTTTGCAGGTTTTTCGGGCACTGCTCAGTCCTCAGTTCCGAGAAGGGCCTTGCGGACTCCTTGAGCTATCGCCTGAAGCGAAAAGGGTTTCTCAATGAAATTGACCGCTTCGTCCAAAATACCCCTATGGGCAATCACGTCGAAGGTGTAGCCCGACATGTAAAGGCACTTTAGACCCGGCCGCATTGCGCGAAGCTTTTCCACCAGTTCCCTCCCGTTCATCTCCGGCATCACGACGTCGGTGATCAGCAGGTGGAGATCCCCCTGATGCTTCCCGGCAAGGCTTATTGCCTGTGCGGGACTCTGGGCGGAAATCACGGTATAACCCAGCTTTTCCAGCATTAGCCTTGTGAGAAGAAGGATCGCTCCATCGTCCTCGACGAGCAGGATGGTTTCCGTTCCCGTCGGATGTCCTCCGGGCTCCTCCTGACAGGAGACCTGTGCGTCTGCGGCGTCGAACCTCGGCAGGTAAATCTTGAATGTGGCCCCTTTCCCCGGTTGGCTTTCAACGTAAATGAAACCTTCATTTTGCTTGACGATGCCGTAGACGGTTGACAGTCCCAGCCCGGTTCCCTTGCCCAGTTCTTTGGTGGTGAAAAAAGGCTCGAAGATTTTCTCGCAGACTTCCGTGCTCATGCCTGCCCCGGTGTCGCTTACGGTCAGCAGGACATAATCTCCAGGAACGAATTCGGGGTTGACGGCCCTTCTGGAATCATCGATTACGATGTTTTCGGTAGTTATGGCGACGCTGCCGGCGCCCAAAACGGCATCCCGGGCATTGACCACAAGATTGGCCAAAATCTGGCCGACTTGTGAAGGGTCAATCTTGACTTTCCACAAATCGCGTCCCGGCTCCCAGTGGAGGGAAATATCTTCCCCGATGAGCCTTCGCAGCATCTTGAGCAGGCCCGAAACCGTGTCGTTCAAGTCTAATATCCTGGGGGCGGCAGTCTGTTTGCGGGCGAAAGCGAGCAGTTGGCGGGTAAGGTCTGCTGAATGCTGGCCGGCTCTGAGGATTTCCTGGAGGTTGAGACGGAGTTCGTCAGAGGAAATTTCAGATTGCAATGCCATTTCAGTCCGGCCTATGATCACGCTGAGCATGTTGTTGAAATCGTGCGCCACACCTCCAGCCAGGCGTCCCACAGATTCCATCTTTTGAGCTTGAAACAACTGCGCCTCCAGCTTCTCTTTTTCCTCCTTCGCTCTCTTGCGCTCCGTAACATCGCGGACGATCGCCTGCACGAACACCAAACCGCCCACCTCGGTTCGGTTCAGAGAGAATTCGGTGTCGAATATAACGCCATCGGACCGAAGAGACCGCCACTCGAAGAATTGCGGCGCCCCGCCAAGCGCGGCCAGTACTTTTTCCGCGCTCGCTACGGATGAAGCCCGCCCGTCGGGCTGAACTTGAGGGCTCAGGTCTGCGGGAAAACGGCCGATAATATCCTCCTTAGCAAGCCCATACATGTTGGCGGCTCTTTGATTGCAGTCCACAAAACCTGTCATGTCCAAGAGCAATATCCCGTCGTTCGCCATTTCGAAGAGCATTCTATATTTGGCTTCTTTTTCCCTCATTTCTTCCTCGGCCCGCTTGCGCTCGGTAATGTCGCTGTGGGCTCCGATTACACGCAGGGGTCTCCCATCCTCGCTCCACTGTATCACTTTGCCTCGGTCCAGTATCCACTTGTAATTCCCGTCTTTGCAAAGAAGACGATGTTCATTCTGATAGAACGGTGTTTCGCCCCTGAAATGCCTGTCCAAATCCTCGTAAACCCTCTGCCTGTCGTCGGGATGCAGCCTTCTATCGTGCTCATCCAGAATGGCCCCGATCTCTTTCTCTTCGTAGCCTAACATCGCTTTCCACCGGGGAGAGAAGAATACTTCACCGGTTTCGACATTCCAGTCCCAGACGCCGTCGCCTGATCCTTCCAACGCGAACTGCCACCGCTCCTCACTTTCACGCAGCGCCTGCTCCGCATGCCTTCGCGCAGCGTCCCTCACCTCCAGAAGAAATGCCATGCTATCAAATGATTGGGCCAACTGCCCCATTTCATCCGATGTGTGAGCCAGTCCCGTGCGGGTTTCCATCTCGCCCATGCCAAATCGTTGCGCAGCCCCTACCAGGTGTTTAATCGGCTTTATAAAAGCGAAGTTGCCCAAAACCCACGCAAGGCAGACCGCTACAAGGGCTGCAACGCCCAGGATACATAAATCCCTGAGCATCTCAACGTTTGCCTGATGCATCATCCAGCCTTTGGGAATGCCGACGGCCATGTACAGATAAGGGGGAGAATTATTCCTCAGACGCAGTTGTTTGAAGGCGTACGTCCGCCATGTGCCTTCCTGATCGACTTCTTCAAAAATCCCCTGGTCGGAATTGCTCGACATGCGTTTGAATATATCGTCACGAACGGGTTTCTTCGAAGCTGCCGCACCGCTTTCAGGAAAACGATACAAAAGCATCCCGCTATGATCCATTATCGTCATGGCGCAGCCTTCGGGCAGATGCGTCTTCGTCATGAAACGTGCATATTCATCCAACTTGAATGCTGCGACTACTATTGCGATCAGTTTTTTATTCGCGTCGAAGACGGGCTGAGCGTAATGAATTGAGGGGACCTTGCTGAATCTGGCCTCGAGGTATTCCCCGGCGGAGAAATCGAGAGTTCTTATCGCGTCTTTGATGTGTTTACGGTGTGATATGTTGGCATTAGCGGGATCGAACGGCAGGGATGAGGCAAACATGTTTCCATCAGGGGTTGTTGCCGCTATGATGGAATAAAAAGGATATCGACTCATTAGTCTACGGAAAAGCTCCGTGCAGGCTTTTGCGTCCAACCCCTGGACTTGCGGCATCTGAGCCAGCGTGCTGAGCATCTGTTCGGTGCCCGTGGCAATAAGCTCCTGCTGCTCGGCCATGCTCTGAACCACGAGCAGGGCATTGTTTTCAGCCGTTGTGATTTCATGCCTGCGATGATCTAAACTAGACAAAATGATGATTCCACAAGCGGGCAGGAAGCCCACCAGCAGCAATAGCATCAATTTCCTGCGGATAGACCATGAACCAATCATCCCTGGCATAAGTACTCCCGATGCTTCAGGTGCGGTGCTGTGGGGGCGATGATGCTAGCGATTATTGCAGAGAGTGAGAACGTATGCAAGCAGTAGTTGATTCTATCAGCACGAAGAGCTAAGAGCAGTTCCGCCTCGACGGAACCGCGACCGGGTGTCATTATCTCTGTGTTGTTGGACTGTATTTTGAGTAGGGAAAAGAGGGCCGCGAAAAGCACGAAAAAAATCCATTGAAAAAAAAGAGAAATTAAAGTCGCTTCCCTCCCGAGAGCCGCCTTAAGAATAGAATCCCATGCTCCCAACACGAGGAGTACTAATTACACTAGGGCATCGAAAATACGGGGTGGATAGGAACAACCTGAGTAATAGGTTAACAAAAAGCTTGCTCAATAAGTATAAAAATATCTGTAGTAGTGCGAAGGGACCAGAAATCAAAATATAGACCTATACGGTTCCTTAGTGACTTTGTATGAATGAACCAACTGGCGCATGCTGGGCAAATACCATGGAGTATACTCCTCATTCTATTCAGAGATTCTGCGATCCCTTGTTGGTTTGCTTGTCTCTTTCAGCCTCTGGCATGTTCTCGATAATAAGCCGCAGTGCCTGCAAGAAACCCGATAGACTTTTGCCGGTCCTTTTGACTGACTTTATGGATGCAGGCTGACAGCCGCAAGACGGCCCCATGTTTCAGGCTGCCCTCCTCCGTCTTGCCTGTTCATGCTCTGATCGTTCACGCCCGCCATCTCCCTTAATCCGCTTCTCATTGATCAAGAATATGCGACAATTGCAATGTGAACGCCGGGACCTCGAGATCGGTCGTTTGAGATAAATTTGGGTTGGGGGAATAATATCGAACCATCTCCTCGCGACCCTTCGGGATACCCGGAATCAATGAAAAGTTTCATTCTATTTGGGCAATTCGCGTTTTAGCGGCTTCGCGTGTGAACTTTTCGGACCAACTTTTCGTCACAGCTCGTTAAGAAAGCTATCGAACTCGAACCGGTTGAGCGAATACGGATGGTCGAGACAATGCCCAACAGCCCTGACAAGCCCCATTGTGTCATCGAACAAAGTTGGGCCGCCGAATCCGGGCTAGTTATGAGGCCTGTAACAGGGGGATTGAAAGTTAGATTTCTTTCTCTGTCGATATAGAGTTTCCATTTTCTTTTGTTGCTTCTTTTTCCTTTTTATTTTATTCGAATAGGTGAAAGAAGTAATTTAGATGCTTGGAAACGGGGGAGTTCGCGTTGAACAATTTTATGTTTATCACGGAGGTGGAACGATGAAACGAATAGTTTTTTTCTCTCGGGTCCTGCTAGTGGGGTTTCTTGTCCTCGTGATGGTTCCCTTCGGGGCCTTTGGGCAAAATGCCGAAACCGCTGTTACATTCAGCCAGCAAGACCTGGACCAGATGCTTGCTCCAGTTGCGCTCTATCCTGATTCTCTGCTCGCGCAAGTCCTCATAGCAGCAACGTACCCGGACCAAGTGATGGAAGCGGACCGCTGGTTGAAGGAAAACCCAAATCTGAAGGGTGATGCGCTAAACGCCGCTCTGGACCAGATGAACTGGGACCTTAGCGTAAAGGCACTGGCGCCTTTCCCGCAGGTTGTGGCAATGATGGCTCAGCAGCCTGAATGGACACAAAGGTTGGGTGAAGCTTTCCTGGCTCAGCAGGCCGCGGTGATGGACTCCGTTCAGAAACTGCGGGCCAAAGCCAGACAAGCAGGCAATCTCAAGACTACACCGGAGCAGAAGGTCGCCGTGAAAGGCGATGTTATCGAGATCGAGCCGGTAAATCCTCAAGTTGTCTATGTTCCCCGCTTCGACCCGTTAGTGGTCTACGGGCCTTGGTGGTGGCCGGCGTATCCTCCCTATGCCTATTACCCGGTTTGGCCGGGTGTGGCAGTTGGCGCTATTGGAATCGGAGTCTTCGGGTTCTGGGGCGCTGTATCCGTAGGGCCGGTCTGGGGCTGGGGCTGGGGCTCCTGGGGTTGGGGAAGTCATAACGTCAATATCAATGTCAATCGGAACGTCAACATCAACAGCACCAGGAATGCCAATTTCACACGTAACTCCATGCGGACCACCAACCTTCATCAGGCGGCTGTTAATGGCAGGATCGGTTCAGGCAGGGCCGCAGCCGCGGCAAGGGGCGCGGGCGCCGGCGCCGGCCAAAGAGGATTGGCCGGACGTGGTGCTGGAGCCGCCAGACCATCAGCAGCTTCCGTCTCGCAAGGACTTAAAGGGGGCGGGGGAGCTGGAGGCGCAGGTGCAGGCAGCCGCGGCACGGCGAATGTGACTCGCGGCGGTGGAAGCAGGACTGGAGGCGGCGGCGGTGCTGGTAGAACCGGTGGCGGTGGCGGCGCAGCAAATATGACTCGCGGCGGCGCTGCTGGTAGAACCGGTGGCGGTGGCGGAGCGGCAAATATGACTCGCGGCGGTGGAAGCAGGGCTGGGGCCGGCGGCGCTCGCGCGACAGGTAGCGCGGCCCGCACCGGTGGAAAAACCGGCGGCGGCGCCCCTAGAGGCGGCGGTGGTGGAAAAGGCGGTGGCGGCGGCGCCAAAGGCGGCGGAGCCAAGCATAAATAGCGATGCATGTCGTAGTAAACAGCTTTGGGACAAGGGGGATTTTGATTCCCTTACCTCTATTGAAAATCCCCCTTAGTCCGCAGTATCCGGTTAAGTCTTTTGCATCTCCATTTATTATGAAAAAATAAACAAAATCCGGATTCTCGACGGTTTTTCCTCTTGTTGATTCAATAAAGTCCTGCGGCTGCATATAGGTCATAAGTGCCCATCAGAAGGAGAATGCGGCCGTGGAATGAACCCCTAGCCCCTGGGATGGCTTGCCAGGGGAGCCTTTTTCCACCTTGTGACGGCCGGCCGTAAAGCATTAGCGGCCAGCCGGGAGACCTTTATCAGATTTCACATTTTTTTCCTGGAGGTAATCATGCAAAACAATATTTTGGGTCAGGGAATGGATCGAAGGACATTTGTAAGCGCCCTCATCAGTGGCTGTGCCATTGCGGCAACAGGAATGTATGGCCTCTATGGAGATTCAATCGCTCAAGCCAGTCCCGAAATAACACTGCCGCCGCTCCCATACAAAGAGGACGCTTTGGAACCTTACATATCCAAAAGGACAATTGAATTCCACTACGGCAAGCACCACAAGGCTTACGTCGATAATACCAATCAAATGGCTGGGGCGGCCGGTCTTGGGAATCTCCCCCTCGAGGAAATCATAAAAAAGACCGCTGGTTTGGCAGACCGGGTATCTCTTTTCAACAATGCAGCTCAGGCCTGGAATCACGACTTTTACTGGAAAAGCATGTTGCCCGGGGCAGGCAAGCCTGATGAGCGGTTGGCCAAAATGATCGATGCCGCTTTCGGCAGCTATGACAACTTTAAAAAAGAGTTTCAAAATGCTGCGGTTACGCAGTTTGGAAGTGGCTGGGCCTGGCTGGTCCTGGATGAGGGCAA
>Ga0326728_10016953_pt1 | contig 14726 bp, 12 predicted proteins | sample MB3enrmetagenome_FD_207602 | JGI IMG/M metagenome (GOLD analysis project Ga0326728, IMG submission 207602) | Lab enriched peat soil microbial communities from McLean, Ithaca, NY, United States - MB31MN | ecosystem: Environmental > Terrestrial > Soil > Wetlands > Peat | place: USA: New York...
GTCAGGAACCTCACAAGTGGGAAAACCGATAACTGCCCTCACCCCAGGCAGTTCGCGAAAAACTCCTGCCTATAACAAAAAGGAAGATGCGTCTGGCTCTCCGATTTCTGGTCCAGTATGAATCGGACCATCGGAGTCCTGAGACCGGACGTGCCTCCCCGTCGTGGGCTCGTCCCCAACAATTGGGCGCTAACCACTGCCTACTTTCGCCGGATGTCGTGCCTTATCAACATCTTAGAGATGGTTGGGCAAATACGAATTTTGCAGAAAAAATCGGCTTTGTAATGACAATTTTTGGTTCAATTGATGACGATTCATTTTGACTTAGCACAGGCATCTTGCCCGTGTGAACTCATGGCCAAGAGCCGATGGATCGGGGCAGGTCGGCAATGCTACCTAAAAAAGAGTCAGTATCGGTCATCCGGCCATAAGGTCATCGGGTCTCTGAAGAGCTGTCAGTTGTCCGTGGTCGGTTGTCTCTTGTATGCAATCCGCGGAGTCGAAAGTCTGAAGCCACTGACGACGGGCCAAGGACGGCCTGTCAGTAGTCCGTGGTCAGTTGTGCGTTGCAAGCAAGGCGCGAATTCGAAACTCCGACACCACGGACAAAGGACAACGGACCAAGGACAGGTTCTGCTTTACTTGACAGCCCGTGCGGTGGTGCTGATAATCCCAAGGTCGTGGCACGCGTTTCGGCCGCGGCGGCTCCTCGATGGTGATTTGCTCCTGGCGCCAGGACTCGAGAACCGCAAGAATGTTGCCGCAGCGGCCGATCAACACGATCATAATTTCTTGTTATGCGAGGCTTCAACCCATGACTTGCTTTCTAAGGACGGGATGCCAACTCTTATTCGCTATTCTCCTTCCCTGCGCCCTGATGGTGGGCGCCGATGAAACGGTGAAGTTGCAAAAGCAAACGGATTCGGTCGAAGTGCTCATCGGCGGGAAGGCCTTCACCACTTTCTATTATGGCGCGAATTCGCCCAAGCCCTACATGTCCCCCTTGCGCTCGGCGCAAGGGACGGTGGTGACGCGGGGGTTCCCCATGCGCACGGACATCCCCGGCGAGCGCCATGACCACCCGCACCATCGCGCCTTGTTCTACGCTCACGGCGATGTCAATGGCATCGATTTCTGGGGCGAGGGCCAACCCAGCGAGGCGTCGCAAACCGCCAACGGCGTGGTTTACTCGAGCGAGTCTTTACCCAAGGGAAGGACCGTCTTCCGCAAGCTTGATGAGGCCAAGAGCAACGGCCAGAGCGGAACCTTGAAGGCGGAATTCGAACTGGTAGGCCCCGACGGTAAAGCCATCGGCAGTGAAACGCAGGAATATACTTTCTCAGGCGACGCCTCCACGCGCGTCATCGACTGCGCCATCACTCTGACCGCCGATAAAGGCGTGCCGCTGAAGATGGGAGACACCAAAGAGGGCACGTTTGCCATCCGCGTCGTCAATGGGCTCACCAAACCCGGCCTCAAGATGCTGAACTCGGAAGGCAAAGAGGGTGTGGACCAGATCTGGGGTAAGCGCGCCGACTGGGTGGATTATTCCGGTGAGGTGGATGGCGAATCCCTGGGCATCGCCATCTTCGATAATCCCGCTAATATCAAGCACCCTACTTATTGGCACGCGCGCGATTACGGGCTGTTCGCGGTCAATCCCTATGGCGAGCACGACTTCTACAACGACCCCAAACGCGACGGTAGTGTCACGATCGCCCAGGACAAATCGCTCACCTTCCGCTACCGCGTGGTGATCCACCACGGCGACGCGGCCGAGGCGCATATTGCTGAGGCCTACGGCCGTTACGCGGGGGGAAAATAAGAACAGTGGTTAGTGGCCAGTGGCTAGTGGCTAGCCACTGCCCGCTAACCACTAACCGCTAGCCACTGACCACTGATTTCCCGAGGTGCTTATGGACCGTCTTATTAAAGCCCGCAAGAATGGAAAGTTCCAACAGATCGTGGCGCCCGGCACGATGCGCTTCCTCGATTTCGCCACTCTGCAACTGGATAAGGGTGAAAGCCACTCCCTCCAGACAGGCGCTCGCGAATACGTGCTCGATATCTTCTCCGGCGCCGTAACCCTGGTGATCAACACCGCTGGACGCAGCAAGGAAATCTACAGCAAGATCGGGAAACGCGCGGACGTATTCTCGGGACCGCCGGTGATGAGCTACATCCCCCCCAACTCGCAACTGGAAATCAAAGCGGATTCCGCGGCGGATCTGGGAATTTTCTCCGCTCCCTCCAATTCCCATGCTCCGGCTGCGCTGCTGGAAGGGTCTACGGTGGTCACCAATCAGGTGGGCCGCGACAACTGGCGGAGGACGGTCTATTCGGCGTTGGGCGCAAACGTTCCGGCGGACCGCCTCCTGGCCGGCGAGACCCTGAATCCCCCCGGCAACTGGTCGAGTTTTCCGCCTCACAAGCATGACCGACCGGATCCGCCGAAGGAAGCCGTGCTGGAAGAGATTTACTACTTCCGCTTCAAGCCCGCCCAGGGCTTCGGATTTATTTTCACCTACACCGCCCCCGACGACACCGAGGCGTTCTCCAATGTTTTCGTGGTCAGAGATCGCGACACCGTTCTGCTGCCCAAGGGCTATCACCCCGTGGTGGGCGCGCCCGGCTACGAATTGCAGTACACCTGGGTGCTCGCAGGTGAGGAGCGGCTGTATGGGGCCTGGGCTGAGGACCCACAGCACGCTTGGGTGAAGAATGGGTAATTATCGCTGGCGAATCTGCGCCCTGCTCTTCTTCGCCACCACCATCAACTACGTTGACCGGCAAGTACTGGGTCTGCTGGCGCCCTTGCTGCAATCCAGCATCGGGTTCAACGAGGTCCAATATGGCTACATCGTCACGGCATTTCAAGCGGCCTATGCCCTGGGACTGCTGGCGATGGGGCCGCTCATCGACCGCCTCGGCACGAAGCGCGGCTACGCGCTTTCCATATTTATTTGGAGCCTTTCCGCGATGGGCCATGCGCTGGTGCACTCGGCGCTGGGCTTCGGTGTGGCGCGCTTTGCTCTGGGATTAGGCGAGTCCGGCAGCTTCCCGTCCGCCATCAAGGCGGTGGCAGAGTGGTTCCCGAAAAAAGAACGGGCGCTCGCCACCGGCCTCTTCAACTCCGGCACCAACGTGGGGGCCACGCTGGCTCCGCTCACCGTGCCCTATGTGGCGGTTCATTACGGCTGGCGATACGCCTTCCTCTTGACCGGCACGTTTAGCGCCATTTGGCTGGTCACCTGGCTGGTGATGTACCGCCTGCCGCAAGACAGTCCTCACGTCTCGAAGGCAGAACTTGCTTATATCCTGAGCGATCCCCCGGAGCCGGCCACCAAGGTTTCCTGGTCCCATCTGCTGGGTCACCGGCAGACGTGGGCGTTCGTGATGGGCAAGTCGCTGACCGACCCCATTTGGTGGTTCTATCTGTTTTGGCTCGCGAAGTTCCTGGTCAGCGAACACCATTTGAAGCTGACGGGGGTGGCGCTGCCCATCGTCGTGATTTACAACTGTGCAACGGTGGGCAGCATTGTCGGTGGCTGGCTGCCGGCGAAGTTTCTGGGTCTGGGATGGACGGTCAATCGCGCCCGCAAAATTTCCATGCTGATCTGCTCATTGTGCGTGATCCCGGTTATGTTCGCCACCCGCGTGCATGGCTTGTGGACCGCCGTCGCGATTATCAGTCTGGCCTGCGCTGCTCACCAGGGATTTTCCGCCAACATCTTCACGTTGGCCTCGGACATGTTCCCGCGCCGCGCCGTGGCTTCCGTGGTGGGTATCGGGGGTTGTGGTGGGGCCGTGGGGGGTATGTTTATCGCCACCTTCACTGGCTGGCTGCTTCAGCTTACCGGATCGTACCTGCCCGTCTTCATTATTGCCGGCTCGGCGTATCTTGTCGCCCTGGGCTTCGTTCAACTGCTCGCGCCAACACTCCAGCCGGCGGAGATTGACTAAGTGTTAGGCCTTGCCCCTGAAGCTTGCTACCCGGCGTCAATCTTTACGCGGTGCCTGCCTGCATCGCTTGTTGGCCGCCACGGGCGTGTCCTCGTACAAACCGCAATAAATCCGCGGGAGGAACCGGCTTCTCCAGGTAATCGATGGCGCCCATTTGCATGGCTTCGAGATAGCATGGCATATCCATACAGCGCGTTACCACCAGGACGGGCCGGCGGCGGTCTATCTGCTGGGCGCGGTCCAACACCCTGCGCCCCTCAAAGGCTTGGGTGCCTTGGCTCACCACCACGAAGTCAAATCGCTCTGTCTCCAGGCAGCGAACGCCGGCTTCGTAGGTCATGCAGGTAAAAACTTCGATGCCTTGGCCTTCCAGGATCAGGCGAAGATTCCGCAAGTCGCCGGGGTCTTCGTCGATGAGAAGGACTCTAATAATGCGAGGTGCAATGTCGATTCCACATGGTATGAATGCGTCGCTGGTCATGGGAAGTCCTCCATGCTTGAATGAATCGACCCCTTATCCAAATCGAATTGATTTATCGCCCGGTCTTAAGGGGAGAAGGGTCGCCCTCCCCGTTTTCGATCCGAGGAATCTATGCAACCTACGTCACTTCGTAGATTTCACTGAGCGTGAGGGAATCATGATCACCCCCTGGGTTCGGAAAGGGGAACCTGCCAATGCGCGCGAAGGAGAATCAGCATGGCAAGTTATATGAGAGCGGCAAACCTACCCAGGAGAAGCCTCCGATCCTTGCCACCCTTCAACGACGTGGCCGATTGAAAGCTGTGGGTCAAACGCGAGCGGTAGGGAAATTCGAACTGAGATGCTATCCATGGGGCGGAACCCCAGCGAGATTATTTCGATTGGACCTCTCTACCGCAGAGCACAAAAATACACTGGAACAGTAACCTTTCGATAACCGGTTGTCAAGAGATTTTTGATAATGTCAAAGATGTATCGGGAGTTCATAAGTCAAACTTATGATTTTAAAAGATTTATCTTTATGATTGGATGCTGGGGTAATTAAAAATTAAACACCGGTGCGAAATTATTCGCTTTTTTCTTGCCGTGTCGAAGCCATCCGCGCCTTCAAGTATTTGCCTTAATGGTTTCGATTTTGCGCCGCATTCTTTCCCAGATATACTGGTCGTGGTGAATATACTATCAGTTAATAACAAATCAAAGGTGGCCCCCTACGGTGCCTGTGGGGTGGAGCTGGGACGAGCGCCAGCATGCGCGTGCATCAGAGCCTCAATCCATGCGCCTGCGGACGGGTCGAGCGTTCCCGTTGGCGCCCCGGCCGGGGCATTCTTCCGCCCGGGTGCTGTTTTCTTTTTCTTGACCTTCCTATAGATTGCGATATGCTGCCGCTACCTTGCACACAGAGAAAGGGAGATGAGCAAATCAAGTAATTCTGCATTGGTCGGGCGCGTTTCCGACGCTGGTCTTATGTCGATTTCAAATTGGCGGCGTTGGGCGCTGGTCGGGCTGCTCTTCGTTGCCTCCTTCATCAACTATCTCGACCGCGCCACGATTTCCGTCGCCTTGCCACTCATTTCCGTCGATTTGCATCTCAGGCCCGAAACCAAGGGGCTGGTGCTTTCTTCATTCTTTTGGTCCTACGCCCTGATGCAAATCCCCATTGGCTGGTGCGCGGACCGATGGAATCTCCGCTGGCTTTACGCCGGACTCTTCGCCATCTGGTCGCTCGCCTGTGGGCTGACGGGTTTCGCCGGCAGCCTGCTGGTCTTGCTTCTGCTGCGAATCATGCTGGGCGTTGGTGAATCGATCTATCTTCCCGGCGGAACCAAAATCGTGAGCATACTCTTTCCTTCCGCGGAGCGCGGCTTTCCTTCCGGGCTCTTCGATAGTGGCACGCGCATGGGACTGGCGGTGGGGGCTCCGCTGATCGCAGCGCTGATTGTGTATTGCGGCTGGCGAAACATGTTCGCCTTGGTGGGGTTCACGGCCATCATCTGGTTGGTGCCGTGGCTTCTCGCCGCTCCCCAGCGTCTGCAAGTTGCACGCAGCGCTACCGTGCCTCGCGCCTCGCCACCGGCGCGACGAATTCGCTTCAACCGCAACCTGCTGGGCATTTGCCTGGGGTTTTTCTGCTTTGATTACTACTGGTACCTGTTCGTCACCTGGCTTCCCGATTATCTCGTCACCGTCCGCCACTTGACGCTGGTGCGCGCGGGCTTTTACGCGGCGTTGCCCTATTTTGTTTTCGGCCTCTGCCAGCCCCTGGGCGGATGGATTACCGACTGGTTCGTTCGCTGGGGTTGGGATGAGACCCGGGCGCGCAAAACCATGCTCACTATCGCGTTTCTCTCCGGACTTCTGCTTATTCCCGCCGCCCGCGCGGAGAGCGCGGTTGGCGCTCTCGCCTTCCTCATGGGAGCCTCGCTCGTCGGACTGGCCGTGGGCAACCTCTTCGCCATCGTTCAGTGCTGCGCGCCGCCGGACGAAGTCGGCACCTGGACAGGCTTTGAGAACTTTTTTGGGAACATTGGCGGCGTCCTGGCGCCACTCGCCACCGGATTTCTGATTGCCCGCACCGGCACCTACCTTCCGGCCTTTGTCCTCGCTGCAGTGGTCTTGGTGTCAGGCCTTCTCGCCTATTGGTTCATTGTCGGAGAACTCCATCCGACGCTGAGTGCGAGGCAGTGAGAGAAGGAGGAGATAGGCTGATGCTGTTCGCTGGTTTTCATCCGCGCGGAGGATTCGACTCTTGACTTGGAATCGAACCCTCAGTCTGCTCCTGATGCTAGCGTGCAGTCAGGAGCTTGTCGTTCAAGTTTCGGCTCAGGATGCGGTCGCGATCCGGGTGGACGCCTCCGCCAAGCAAGGGCCGTGGAAGCCGATTTGGACTTATTTTGGTTACGACGAAGCGAATTACACCTACGCGCCGAACGGCCGGAAGCTCATCTCCGAGCTCTCCGCACTTTCCTCCACTAAGGTGTGGATTCGCACCCACCACCTTTTGTGTACGGGCGACGGCACGCCGGCATTGAAATGGGGCTCCACGAACGCCTACACGGAAGACCCCTCCGGCAGGCCGGTGTACGATTGGGCGATCATCAACAAAATCTTCGACACCTACGTACAAGCAAGAGCCAAGCCCTTTGTGGAGATCGGCTTTATGCCGGAAGCGCTCTCTGCGAAGCCCGAGCCTTATACCCGGCACTGGCCGGCGCCTGACGATGGAACCGGCTGGTCCTATCCGCCCAAGGATTATCACCGCTGGGCTGACCTGGTCTCGCAGTGGGTGCAGCACTCGCTTGATCGCTACGGCAAAAGCGAGGTCGAATCCTGGTACTGGGAAGTATGGAACGAACCGGACATCTCCTATTGGCGTGGAACGCCTGACGAATACGACGAGCTCTACGATTATGCCGCGATGGCCGTGAAGCGGGTCCTGCCTGCCGCTCGGGTGGGCGGACCAGCGTCCACGGGTCCCGCGAACCCCAAGGCGGCGGCCTTTCTCCGACAGTTTCTTGCGCACTGTGACCACGGAAGAAATTACGCCACGGGCAAGACCGGTGCGCCCCTCGATTTCATCACCTTTCACGCCAAGGGCGCTCCCAAGCTGATTGACGGTCATGTCCAGATGGGCCTTGGGCACCAATTGCAGGATGTGGCGAAAGGATTCGAGATCGTGACATCTTCGCCACAGTTCCGCAAGCTCCCCATCATCCTTAGCGAATCGGATCCCGAAGGCTGTGCGGCCTGCTCGGCGCGGCTTTACCCTCAGAATGCCTATCGCAATGGGCCACTCTACCCCTGCTACACTGCGGCTGCCCTGAGCAGCATCCTGGCTTTGGCGGAGTGCCAGGGGGTCAACATCGAAGGCATGCTGACCTGGGCGTTCGAGTTCGAGGGCCAGCCTTACTTTGATGGTTTCCGGACGCTGGCCACGAACGGCGTGGACAAGCCGGTGCTGAACCTGTTCCGGATGGCAGGATTGATGCGGGGCGACCGCGTGAAAGTGGTGAGCAGCGGCGCCATCGATCTCGACGCGATCCTGGAGGCCGGCGTTCGCAGCCAGCCTGGCGTGGATGCCATCGCGAGCCGCTCCGATCACGAGGTCTCCGTTCTGGTGTGGAACTATCATGACGATGACTTGCCGGGCCCCGACGCACCGGTCACCCTCGTCATCAGCGGATTGCCGGGCGTCGAGCGAGTTCTGATGCGTCACTACCGGATTGACTCCCACCATAGCAATGCCTACGCAGTCTGGAAAGAGATGGGCTCCCCCCAGAATCCCTCCCCCCAACAGTACGCTCGGCTTGAGGCGGCCGGAAACCTCGAGCTGCTGAACTCACCAAGCTGGCGATGGACGGAAGGTGGCACGACAACCCTCAAGTTCTCCCTGCCCCGGCACGCGGTGTCACTGGTTCAGTTAAGCTGGTAACCCGCTCGTTGTAACCCTAACTGCGGGGCGATCACAGGTCCGAGGATCCGGGTTTTTGAGACCGACCCCTGGTGTGAGGGTCTGCGCGCCGCCTCTCCCCTCAATTTTTACCGACCTCGTGACAAATAATTTCTCCTTTATTTTCATCAACATCGCGAGAGAATAATTTTAACTCATTTGCTTTCACCAACATCGCGAGAGAGCGGTTGTCAGACATTTTTTCTACATTTGTTTTCAACAACATCGCGAAACTAGGTTGCATATTTTAAATCCCCCTTTTTTCCGCTCCCGTGCTTTGTCCATTAGCTAAGTCATTTAAATTCAATCACATCGCTCGTGGCACATTTCTGCCACCCAGCCGCTAACTATCTTTGTTTTCTCGTACATCGTGAGAAACGAGGTCCTCGTCGCTCGCTTCCAACCCCTGCATTTTGTGCTCTTGGCGTTGAATTTTCAGCAGCAGGTTGGTGAGTCGCCGGACTTCCCGCATGTTGGCATCCTGCGTTCGGCGCATCAGCAGGGCTTCTGCGTGGCTGGGCGCGATTTCCGCGGCGAATTCGTACGGCGAGGGACCCGCCAAGGACTCCTTCAGGAGGGCCTTGCGCTCCGCCTCGCAAACGTCCACCTGCCGCTTCAGGATATTCTCCAGAAGGTGGCGCGGCCGTTCCCGCGCCTCCCATTCTGCCGCGGAAATGTAGGGGTATTGCTCATCCTCTTCGGCCGTGCCGTCCTCCTGCGCGTCTTCGGGTGGCTGGCTGGAATCCGCCGCCGTTCCGTTCGCTGGGGGCGGGTAGTCGGGGGTCAGGCCGATCCCAAAAATCTCCTTGGCCTGAGCCACCATGCGGCGAGCCGCCTCGTAGGGGTCAAGACCGTCCTCCCCCGTGCCTGGCGCCTGAAGCTGGTAGAAGAGGGCCAGGGCGATTTCGCCCATTTCATTCATCACCCCGTCCTGGTGCAAATTTTTCATCTTCTCCAGGTCGGCGGGGGTGGTGACGTAATGCTCGCGTGCCACCGCTTGAACGAGCAAGCGCAAACTGTCCGCCGTCATCTTCAGCCGCATCATGCGCGCGTGCAGGCGGTTGTCGCGTCCATGGTCGGCGCTTTTGGCGCGGCGCAGCGCGTGGCCCTCCTGCGAGCGGTCGGCGCGGTCCATCAGCCACAGCACCCGCGCCATACGCCTTACCAATTCTTTCTGCAAGGCGCCGACGGGCTTGAATTCCCCGAAAAGCCCCTGCAGCAATTCTTCGTAGTCCGCCGGGTCTTCGCCCAAGGAGCGCAAAGCGTGCTCCTGCGATTTCGCATAAAAGCCATGACGGAGTTGCGCGGCGCCAATGCGCGCCTTTCCCTCCGCCGTCACCGGGCCACGGGCAAGCATCCGGTTCCGCGCGTTCGCGGCCACTTTCTTCTCGGTCATTTCGGGTTTCTTAACGAGTGACATGGAAACCTCCAAAGAGCAGTGGTTAGTGGCTAGTGGATAGTGGCCATTCCGTCATGCGGGGTCGTTTGACCAGGGACATGAAAACCTCCAAGGGACAGTTGCCGATAACTAGGCACTAGGCACTTTCCCTAGCACGTGACTCCTAGCCTTACTGCGCGATTTCGCGCTGGCGCCGATCTCCACGTATGTGGCTAGCATTCACCATGCCATAGGCCAGTGTCATTGCCGTCGAGTGAGGAAGCGGCAATAAAGCGGTCAAATTGCAGCACACCCTCCCTAGAGTTTTCGTAGGGTGAAATTCCTGCCTCCGCTAATCTCCTTCCCGGCTCAGGAAGTCCGATTTGTGGTCCGATTCTTCGATTCGGCAGATCGGAAACTCCGATGGTCCGATTTGATCGGACCGGTAATCGGAGGGGCTAGAGGGTGGGTTGAACCAGCACAGCGCGGAATCGCCCATTTCCGCGCGCGTCGTAGGGGCGGTTCGCGAACCGCCCGCCCGTCAACTGACGGGCTGCGATGATGAGCGGGTCACGCAGGACTGCGACAGCGAGTAGCCCGGAGGTAGCGGTAGCGCGAGGGTATCCGTCAGCCGACGGATTCCTCCGCGGTTCTTCCCCAACACGTGCGGTCTTCAGATGCTTATTAACGCGAACGCGAGCTGAAAAGCCGCACAGGCATCCGCCGGCTGACGGATACCTGTGCGCTACCCGCTTCTGGCTTGAGTCGGGCCGTCACGCGATATTCGGCAATGGCCTCATCCAGGTTACCTGTTTTATTTTAATTGTTTTGTGTAAGTTGTAAGCCTCCTACTCGCCTATAATCACCCCGCAGAGGAATTCAATAAAATGAGCAACCAACAAGAGGACGGCCCCAAGGAAAAAATTCCAGGTGAAGGCGAAGCCATCATTATCGAAAGCCCGGCTGAGGTATCTAAACGCGAAGAAGAGGACCGCCGGAAGCATGATGACCAGTACAAGCAAAGACAGATTGCCTTCAATAGACGCCTTGTCATTCTTACGGCCTTCCTTGTGGCAACCAGCGTAGTCTCCGATTTTATTAGTGGATACCAAAGTCAGACCGCTAGGATCGCTGCTGATGCGGCCCAGGAGAGCGCTACTGCGTCTAATAATGCGGCTCGACTTACCGGTAGCGCCATTATTGCCAGCAAAGAATCGGCTAAAAATACACTCATTGAGATGCAGGCTCAGACCGCCGCTCAGCAAACCGCTGCCGACGCTTCCAAAATTGCTGCCGCTGCTGCTTTGAGCCAAGCAGCCAATTCCGAGAAGGCCCTTAACACCACTATTGATAATTTTCATTCGGAACAGCGAGCTTGGATCGGAATGCTCGGAGTCAAGAATCTTAAAATATCGGCTGGTCAAGAAGCCAAGTTTGAGGTGCTCTTCGAAAATACTGGTAAAAGTCCTGCGCTGAACGTAGAGGTTGATGTGACCGGCAAGTCCATTCCTAGCAATGCAGAGATGACCTTCACCTATCCGACTCCATCCGGTATACGGAGTAATATGGTTGTGCAGCCTGGGATGCGTGAAATGATACCCTCCGCTGGTGGGACCATACCAACAGGAGAGCAAATCGAAGCCATCAAAACAGGTCAAGCCATTCTCTACCTTTACGGCAAGGTTAGCTACAATGACGTTTTTAACATCCCTCATCACACAACATTTTGCGTAATCATCCAACCTGACCTTAGCACAGGAATCGACTGCGAAGAATATAACTACGCTGATTAAGAGTGCAAAAATCAGGGTGCCTCCCATACTCCAGAGCGCACCCATCCTTTGGTTAGCTAAGTATGTTAATGCCCTTTGTAGGGGCTGGGCTTGCCCTGCCCGAGGGCACCCAAGGGGTGCCCCTACAAATCGCGCAAATGTTTGCCAAAAAAACAAGAATTCACGAATTTGCGTTGCAGCGGGCTACGATGTTTCGCCCCTCAGCTGACGGGCTGTGATGCTGGGTCGAGTTAGAACAATTTGGCCTTGGACAAGGCCACGGTGGCGGCGTGCCCCCTCCAGATTGAAGGCGCGGGGGTGCGGCAAGTGGCGAACATAAAATTGATGGTGAGCCGTGAGGGAATCGAACCCCCAACCTACTGATTAAGAGTCAGTTGCTCTACCAATTGAGCTAACGGCCCGTCTGACTCGGAAGCAGGGAGGATTTTAGCACAGTTTGCGGATTCTTACCCTGGGAAGAGGACAGGCACAGAAGTGTCCGTTCGAAAACAACCGCGGCGGTGCTGTCCTAATTGATGTAGCGCCCGCTTCCAGCCGGGGTTGAGCCGCCAAGATGGCGGCGCGACGCTCAAATTAGAAGGGCGCAACCGCCGCTCTCGTCTTAACCCCGAAGCTGGTGTTATTCTAGATGCGTGTGCTCCGATCAACGTGGGCGCGCAACAGAGAACCAACTGGGAGGGGCATGATGAAACTTCTGAATCTCGAATTTACTCGCATCGCGCATGACACCTTCAAAATCAAGGGATCGAAAGTCATCTACACTGATCCTTATAAAGTGACGGGGCGTGATGAGGCCGACATCGTCTTGCTCAGCCACGAGCACTTCGACCACCTCAGCCTGGAGGATCTCAACAAGGTGATTTATCCGGGCACTACCATCGTGGCCAGCCCGCTCTGCAAGGAGGGACTTAAAGGCCTGAAGGTGAAGGAGACCCGCTTCCTCGATCCCGGTGGGAAGTTCTCCGTCGGCAAGGTGGAAATCGAAGCCGTTCCCGCTTACAACGTCAACAAGTTTCGCGAGCCGGGGCAGGTATTTCATCCGAAGGGGGGAAAGGGCTTAGGTTTCGTGATCACTATGGATGGCACGCGCGTGTATTACGCCGGCGACACGGACTTCATCCCGGAGATGAACGATATCGCCGTTGACATCGCGCTGTTGCCGGTTTCGGGGACTTATGTAATGACGCCGGAAGAAGGCGCGCAAGCGGCGCTGGCTATCCATCCCAAGATTGCCGTGCCCATGCACTACGCGGCCATCGTGGGAAGCGACGCGGACGCCCTCAAGTTCAAAAGCCTTGTGAAGAACTGCCAGGTCGAGATCATTTAGAAATCGGGTCATTGGTTCATCGGGTCATCGGGTCATTGAAAAGCCACATGCGATCATGGGATGTTCCTCAAATGGCTCGATGACCCGATGGCCAGATGACCCGATCAGTAAATGTCTCGATGATTCAATGAATCAATTTGCTTGGGCCCATGACAAACCGTCAGCAAGCTTCCCGGCGTCAATCAATCTGTCCACCTTCCAGGTTTGCAGATTGATCGCCGCCACTTTCTTGCTCTCGTGGCAGGAAACATAGGCCACCTGATTGTCAGGCCGCACTAGGACTTCCTGCGGCGACTTGGGCACGTCCACCGAGCGCACCACGCTCATGGAGCTGAGGTCCACCACGGCGACCTTGCCCTCTTTGGGCAGGGTGACGAGCAGCCATTTGCCGTCCAACGTCGCGCCCGTGCCGTAGGCGAGTCCCTCGAGGGGAATCCATTTTGTAACCTCGTTGGTTGCGGTGTCGATGACGGCGAGCTGCGGCTGGGTCTGGTCAGCGGTAAACACCCAGCGGTCGTCAACGGAAAGGGCAATGCGCTGGGCGTGCGGCGAGACGTGAATCACTGCGATTTTCTCGCGCGCGTCGAGATCCAGCACGCTGATGGTGCCCACATGAACGTTTGAGGTGTAACCGCGCTTGCCGTCGTGGGTGATGGCCAGCATGTGGGATTCCGCCTGGCCGGTGGGCACCGAACCGATGATGCGCAAACTGCTCGGATCGATAATCGTGACTGAGTCGCTGAGCTCGGTGGTGACGTAAAGCAAGCCATTCTGGGGTCCAAAAACCGCGCAGTGGGGCCGCAGCCCTTTTCCCAGGTTGAGCGTATCAATCAGTTTTTGAGTGGCAAGGTCAATCACCGCCACCGTGCGGCCGTCGGTGCCGGGCGCGCCCACACCGGAATTGCCGTAAATGGGGACGAAGGCGCGCCGGCCGTCGGGTGAAGCCGCCACTTCATGGCCGGTAATGCCGCCTTCATCCACCGTGGCGATTTCCTTTCCCTCTACCGGGTCGATAATCCCCAGCGTGTGATCACCTTTATTCGCCACCAGCAGGAGCCCGTGTGAGGGGGTGGGATCACCTGGCGCCGCCGCGCACAAAGTTACGATGAAGAATACCCCTGCGGTAAGGAGCAAGCGAAAAGTCCAAGTCTTCATAAATCCCTCCCGAATTGTCGGTGCGTTGGCGCCCTTCGAGCCCTCAGCAGAACGGCATTCTAATCCATGGGCGGCGCAATTTCAATCGCTGGATTCAGCAACTTCGCGCAGAGCCGTGCATTCCGAACAAGGGCAAAGGGTGCGAAGATACGGAAAGGCGTAAATGCCGCTCGAGTGGCCGTCGCTCCAGTAGATTTGCAGGGCATAGCGGCCCACCAACTCGGCGCGCTCAGGGTGCAACGGCTTCTGGCCAAGAATCGGCAGGCCGCCCACGGCCTGCTCCACCACGGGAGCCACCTCATCGCAGCTTGCACAGGGGCACTTGCTGCGCAGGTAGCGATAGGGATACGCACTCTCGTGGCCATCGGACCAATGAATCGTCAAAGTGTTACTGCCGGCAGCGAGTTTGATCTTTGTCGGCGTCGGGGGCATAAGGATTCAAGATTCAAGACTTAGGATCTAGCAATCAGCACTCAGCTTTCAGTAATCCGTCATCAGTAAGAGCCGAGACGCGCCGGTTCGCAGTTCTAATTGAAAACTGAGAACTGATGAATGACTAGAAGCCATTTCAAAACCCTGTACAACAGGCTGAATTTGCGATAGATGTTTTTCCGTGGAGGAGGATCGTGAAAGTGCACCGCGCCAGGGGGAGGGCCGATGGCGCGATATGGTCGGTTGCT
>Ga0326728_10016956_pt1 | contig 14725 bp, 8 predicted proteins | sample MB3enrmetagenome_FD_207602 | JGI IMG/M metagenome (GOLD analysis project Ga0326728, IMG submission 207602) | Lab enriched peat soil microbial communities from McLean, Ithaca, NY, United States - MB31MN | ecosystem: Environmental > Terrestrial > Soil > Wetlands > Peat | place: USA: New York...
GAACTGGGAATTAAACCCGTTATTTTCCCCGATACCTCAAACGTTTTGAATCGCCCTCAAACCGGTAAACTTGAAATGTATCCCAAGGGCGGCATCACTGTCAGCGCCCTTATGAGCACCGGTGACAGCAGGGCCACCGTAGCGCTCGGACGGACCGCTTCGTGGCCTGCGGCCCGTGCCCTGGATGTGAAATGCAACGTTCATTGCGAACTGCTGGATCTTCCCATCGGCCTTTCGGCTACAGACAGATTCGTTGATACGCTCAGGACCATCGCAGGGGTGAGCGTTCCCGATTCGATCAACCTGGAGCGCGGCCGTCTGCTTGATATCATCACGGACATGCACCAATACTTCTACCACAAAAAAGTCGCTCTGGTCGGCGATCCGGACCAACTGATCTCCCTTACCGAGTTTCTGGTCTCGATCGATATGTGGCCAATCCATATCGTTACGGGCACTTCCGGGAAGAAGTTCGAATCCAAGATCGAGGAGATCACAAGGGATATCCCCTGCAAAGTGAACGTGAAGGCCGGCGGAGACATGTTTCTCTTCCACCAGTGGATAAAAAATGATCCCGTCGACATCATGTTTGGAAACACATACGTAAAGTACATCTCGCGGGACGAGGACATTCCTTTCATCAGGTTCGGCTTCCCCATCCTCGACCGCGTAGGGCACAGCTACTTTCCAACCGTAGGCTACAGGGGCGGGATGCGGTTGCTCGAAAAAATACTCGATGCTCTTCTGGACCGCCAAGACAGAGATTCTCCGGAGGAATCGTTCGAACTGGTTATGTAGACTTTGCAGCGAAAGGCCAGCAGTGAAAAGGATAAGGCAAATCCTGATACTGAGAGAGGATAAGAAAATGCAAAAACCTGATCATCACATACTCGTTTGTGCGAGCTTTAGAGGCCTTGAAGCGAAGGGTAAATGCATCAAAAAGGATTCGATGCAGCTCATAAATTACCTCGAAGAGGAAATTGCAAACCGGGGCATGAACGCCATCGTCTCAAGCACCGGCTGCCTCAAGCTTTGCGAGGAAGGACCGGTCCTGATCATTTATCCACAGGGCTACTGGTACCGGAATGTGGAGGGCGAGGTCGTCATCGACGAAATACTGGACGCGCTGGAGGAAGGAAAGCCGGTCGATAAGCACCTCCTCTAGGGTGTGCTCAAAGAAGATTCAAAATTCCCGCTTTAGACCCGGGATAACGTGAGATCGTCAATCCGTACGAAGACGGGATGCGGCGGCATTTTACTCCAGGAAAAAAGTTTTCTCCGGCGGCCGACCGTTGAACACCGGCCGGCATGAAAGGATCTGCTATGAGCGCGGTAGAGCCCGCAATATATAAGGAACGAGAAAGCCAGATTCTTAGGAAGGGCAGGGGGGCTTTCGAAATGGACTGCAACCGGGAAAGCCTTGCCGGGGCCGTCAGCCAGAGGGCCTGTGTGTTTTGCGGTTCGAGAGTGGTGCTCTATCCCATCGCGGACGCCCTTCACCTAGTACACGGACCCATAGGCTGCGCTGCCTACACATGGGACATCCGGGGCGCCCTCTCCTCGGGGCCGTCACTGCACCGGCTCAGCTTTTCGACCGACTTGCAGGAAAGGGACATAATTTTCGGTGGTGAAGAGAAGCTTCGGAAGGCCCTGCTGCATCTCATCGACCGCCATGCGCCGAATGCGGCCTTCGTATATTCGACGTGCATAGTCGGGATTATTGGAGACGACCTGGAAGGGGTTTGCAGGCGGGTTGAAGCGGAGAGGAACATTCCGGTTTTGCCTGTCCAGTCGGAAGGGTTCAAGGGAAATAAGCGGGAAGGATACAGCGCGGCGTGCAAAGCGATGTTCCGCCTGGTCGGAACAGGAGACATAGGCGGGATTTCTCCTCTCAGCGTAAATATCCTCGGAGATTTCAACCTGGCCGGTGAACTCTGGATCATCAGGGACTACCTCGCCGAAATGGGGGTTGAGGTGGTGGCCAACATCACCGGAGACGGGCGCGTAAAGGACATCCAACGCGCCCACGGGGCCGCTTTGAACCTGGTGCAATGCTCGGGCTCAACCATGGAGCTTGCCAGGATGATGAAAGAATCCTTCGGGGTTCCATTTCTTCGGGTTTCATATTTCGGTGTCGAGGATATGGCGCAAGCCCTCTATGACGTTTCCGAATTCTTCATGGACAAGGACCCCGGCATCATGGAGCGCACACGAAGGCTCGTAAAGAAAGAGCTTTCAGACCTCTATCCGAGGCTGCAGGAATACAGGAGGGACCTCTCCGGTAAAAAAGCCGCCATCTATGTCGGTGGCGCGTTTAAAGCCTTTTCCCTGGTCAAGGCTTTCAACCTGCTCGGCATGAAGGTCGTACTGGTCGGGTCGCAAACTGGAACCGAGGAAGACTACAGAGAACTCCATGAAATATGTGACGAGGGGACGATCATAGTGGACGATTCCAATCCTCTGGAGCTTTCAAGTTTTCTCAAGGAAAAGGAATGCGACATCTTTGTCGGGGGCGTAAAGGAAAGGCCTATCGCCCACAAGCTGGGGGTCGGATTCTGCGATCACAACCACGAACGCAAGCAGCCGCTCGAAGGGTTTATCGGGATGCTGAACTTTGCAAAAGAGGTTCATGCTTCGGTAATGAGTCCCGTATGGCGGTTTGTGCCGCGTAGAGAAGCGAGAGGCTGACATGGAAAGTTCACTGTTCGTATCGACCACCAACGCATGCAAACTTTGCAAACCCCTCGGCGCCTGCCTTGCTTTCAAAGGAATCGAGGGGGCCGTCCCGATGCTGCACGGTTCACAGGGGTGCGCCACATACATGCGGCGCTACATAATCAGCCATTTCAGGGAACCGATGGACATTGCATCCTCATCTCTGGGCGAAAAACAGGCCGTCTACGGTGGAGGTCCGAACCTCAAACAGGGATTGAAGAATGTCATGACCAAATATGGCGCGGGGCTCGTGGGAGTTGCCACCACCTGCCTGACCGAAACCATAGGCGACGACGTTCCCATGATTGTAAAGGAGTTTCGCCGGGAGTTTCACGGTGAATCGAACGCGAATTTGCCCGAGCTGGTCACGGTCTCGACTCCCAGCTATTCGGGCACTCACATTGAAGGGTTTCATGCAGCGGTAAGGGCGGTTGCGGAGCAAATGGCGGAAAACGAAAAGCCGGCGCCGATGGTCAATCTATTGCCTGGTTTTCTTTCGCCCGCCGATCTGCGGCATCTTAGGGAGATTCTCGATGATTTCGGCCTTCCCGCGGTCCTCCTGCCCGATTTTTCAATGACCCTGGACGGGCCTGCTCTCGATTGCTACGAAAAGATACCGAGAGGCGGGACGCCTCTGGGTGAGATACGGCTCATGGGGGGGGCCAAAGCCACGTTGGAATTCGGCAGGACCATCTGCGGCCGGCAAACCGCCGGCGAGTTTCTCGAGCAGCGGTTTTGCGTTCCCCTGCACCGAATAGGGATGCCCATAGGATTGCGCGAAAGCGACGCTTTCATCGACGCGCTCGAAGATCTTGCGGATTCGGCGCGCTCGGAGCGGCTCCTGCTGGAGAGGGGTCGTCTTGTCGATTCCTATGTGGATGCGCACAAGTATCTGTTTGGCAAGAGGGCCGTCGTGTACGGCGATGAAGACCTCGTAGTCGGTCTTAGCTCGTTTCTTGCCGAGATTGGTGTAACTCCGGTGATTTGCGCCTCAGGCGGCAGGAGCGGCCGGTTCCAGGCCGCCGTCGAGGAGGTGACCGGGGGAATACTTGCCACAGCGCCTGTAGTAAAGGAAGGATTGGATTTCCAACAGATTGAGGATCTGGCGGCGGAAATTTCTCCCGACGTCATGATAGGGCATAGCAAAGGCTATACTCTCGCGAGAAAACTAGGCATTCCCCTGATAAGGGTTGGATTTCCGATCCACGACCGGTTCGGAGGGCAAAGAATCCTCCATGTCGGCTATAGAGGGGCGCAAATGCTTCTCGACCGCATCGTCAACGCCATTATTGAAAAAAACCAGAAAGATTCGAGCGTTGGCTACGGGTACATGTGAAAAAGGAAAATAGATGAACACCTCACGCGATCCGAGTCGCCATCCATGTTTCAACGAAGCCGTCAAGGGCCGGTGCGGGCGGGTGCACCTGCCGGTCGCCGCCGGTTGCAATATAAAATGCAACTACTGCAACCGGAAGAACGACTGCGTAAACGAAAGCAGGCCGGGAGTGACCAGCGCCATTCTTTCCCCTGTGCAAGCTTGCCGGTATATGGAGCGGGTGCTTGAGAGAGAACCGCACATAACCGTGGCTGGAATCGCAGGTCCGGGCGATCCGTTTGCAAACCCGGAAGAGACGATGTATACGCTGCGGCTCATACGGCAAAACTTTCCACAAATGCTTCTGTGCCTTTCCTCGAATGGCCTTGGAATCGGCGACTTCATCGACGAGTTAGCTGAACTGGGGGTATCTCACGTGACTGTCACCGTAAACGCGGTAGATCCCGAGATCGGGCAGAAGATTTACTACTGGGTCAGGGACGGCAAAATTATTTACCGGGGGATCAAGGGAGCGGAGTTGCTGCTGCAACGGCAAATCTCCGCCATAGCCGGCCTGAAGAAAAAGAATATAACGGTGAAAGTCAACACCATTGTGGTGCCAGGCATTAATGACCACCACGTCGAGGCCGTTGCCATGGAAATGGCGAAACTGGGGGTCGACATGCTCAACTGCATGCCTATGCACCCCAATAAGGATACCCCGTTTGAGAATATTCCCGAACCGGGCAGGAAGCAAATAGAGGACATCCAGAACGCAGCCGGGAAATATCTGCCCCAAATGCGGCACTGCACGCGGTGCCGGGCTGATGCGGTCGGGCTTCTGGAAGAAGACCGCAGCAGCGAATTTCGGGATTGCATGAGCGAATGCGCAAGTCTTCCGCTGGATTCGACCGAGCGGCCGCATGTGGCGGTCGCCACCATGGAGGGTGTGCTCGTCAACCAGCACCTGGGTGAGGCTTACAGGTTCCAGATTTGGTCGAAGACGGCCGGTGGCATGCGATGCATCGAAGAACGCATGGCCCCGGAACCGGGCGGAGGAATTTCGCGCTGGAAAGAGCTGGCCGAAATACTGAGGGACTGCAGGGCAGTTCTGGTGTCGGGAATCGGAGACAATCCCGCAAGAGTACTTACGGAATCGGGCATCGAACCCATCGAGGCAGGCGGATTTATCGAACCGGTTCTCGAGGCGATTTACTCGGGCAGCGGCGTTGGCCGTTTCAAAATTCGGCGGGGCGGCTGCTCGAAAGCGTTCGGTTGTGGAGGGTCCGGCGATGGGTGCTAGTAGTTTAGAATTTGAAAAGATGGGACTATTTGCGCCCGGCCGGAGACAGTGCAGAGGTGAATTTTTAAAATGCATTCACTTTTGGAACAAAAATGTACATAAGTGTTCGTGGTTATTTTGCGTCCCTTGGACCGATGTACAAATTTGTTCCATTTTTGTAACCGTTCTGAAAAATGAAATCCGCCTTATAACTAATAAATTTGCCTGAGTTTTTTCAAAACCTCCATGCCGATCATTATCCAGGGCCATTTGATGAATTGGAAGCCGGGATACTTTCGCGCTCATATCCGGAGGGCAGGGGAGATGGCACGGATGTTGACTATCTAGACCACTGCCATGGAAAAGAGAATCAGAGAAGCGGAACTCAGCGTAATATTTGAAACATGCCGTGTGATCGGGCAGGCGCTGAAACTCGACCAGGCCCTCGATACGATTTTGGGCATTCTTTCTTCGTCCCTTGCCATGAAACGCGCAACGGTCACCCTGGAGGACGAAGAGACCGGATACCTGGTCATCAGGGCGTCCCACGGTTTGACCGAAGCCGAAAGAAAGCGCGGCGTCTACAGAAAAGACGAGGGCATAACCGGCCTTATCTTCAGGACCGCAAAACCATACATCGTGCCTGATATCAGCAAGGATCCCTTGTTTTTAAATAAGACGCGCTCAAGGCCCATTCATAAAGAGTCCATAAGCTTTCTGGGCGTTCCAGTTCTGCTGCACGGCAAATCCATCGGGGTCCTGCACGTCGACTGTCTGTTCGGCAATGAAATTCCCTTTGATGAAGACATCCGTCTTCTCTCGATTATCGCGACCTTAATAGCGCAATTCGTGAGCCTCAACCGGCAGGTAAAACTGCGCGAGCGCAAGCTGCTCGAGGTCTGTTCTCCACCGGGCGCTACCGCCTTGAATTATCAGCGCCGCTCTTTTATGGTGGGTAAAAGCCCGTCCATGCTGTTCCTCCAGCGCCAGATGGAAAAGGTTGCGCCGAGCAGGGCCTCAGTTCTTTTGCTGGGGGAGTCGGGGACAGGCAAGACATTGGTCGCCAGGATTCTGCACGATCTGAGCACCAGGTCGGGTGCGCCCTTCGTAAAGATAAATTGCGCCTCCCTGCCCGAGAATTTGCTCGAATCCGAACTTTTCGGCTACGAAAAAGGCGCATTCTCAGGGGCCGTAAGAGCAAAGCCGGGGAGGGTCGAGGAGGCCGATGGGGGTACGATTTTCCTGGATGAGGTGGGCGAGCTTACACTGCCGCTCCAGGCAAAACTGCTTCGCTTCCTGCAGGAAAAGGAATTCGAAAGACTCGGCGGCGCCGGGACCAGAAAGGTGGATGCACGGGTTCTCGCTGCGACCAACAAGGACCTGGCCGCCTCGGTCGCCGAGGGCGCTTTCCGGGAGGACCTATACTACAGGCTCAACGTTTTTCCTATTTGCGTCCCGCCCCTCAGGGAGCGCAAAGAGGATATTCCGGATCTTCTGCGTCATTTCCTGGAGAGGATTTCACAGGAATACGGGCGACGGGTCGGCATATCAACCGCTGCCGTGGATCTGCTGGCAAAATACGACTGGCCGGGCAACGTGCGGGAGATGGAGAACCTGATGGAGCGCCTGGTGATCCTGGCGGATAAGGACGAGATCGATGCCGGCATACTGCCGGCCTTCCTCCGCGAGCGTGAAAAGGAACAGGGCGGCGAACAATTGTCCCGTATCGAAGAGCTTGAACGCAAAGAGGTGATCGCTGCGCTTGAGCGCAATGCCTGGAACCAGACGCACACCGCCCGTGAACTCGGCATCACCAACAGGCAGATGGGATATAGAGTCAGGAAGTTCGGTCTGGACGAAGTGGTGAAAGGACACAGAAAAACTGGATAAAGCTCATCCGGGGGCCGCTCCGCCAGCCTCGGCGACTATAAAATAAAATATTTCCCGGCAGCCGGGAGACCAGCCCCTTGAGTTCGAGTAATATCCCCGCTGCGCGCCGAACCGGCATATTTGCTTCCTGAGCTATTTGGTCTATATGTTTAGGGATCTTATTCAGGGTCTGCTGAAAATGCCATTCGGGTCGCCAGATATTGCGCGTAATTGCGATCTTTCGAGAGTATATGATCGGCATACCAGTCTTCGAGGAATAGTATGATTGCCCCTAACGACAGGCCGTCTTCCTTCTCCAGGTCCCTGGCCATTTCAAAAGTTTTTTCCACAAAGGCCTCGTGTTCTTCCTTCTGCTCCGGGTACTTGGGATAACCATATTTTTCAAGATACTGCTCTTCGGTCCTGAAATGATTCTGAGCATATCGAATCATTTCGTTAAGAGCGCCAAAAACTGCTGATTTCGGAGGGCTAAACGTATCCGCCAAGTCTCCGATCTGATTGATAAGTTCCAGAAGTCCCCGGTGCTGGGCATCGAGATCTTTCATGCCCACCGTGTAACTGTCTTTCCATTCCATCCTTGTTCTGCGTTTGGATCGACTAATAGAGTCCATGGCGCCTCCAAAACTAACCTGAAATTAAGAATACTTTTTTAGCCGCCGGCGAAATCTCCGCCTGGCGCGAAATTATGAAGTCAAGGGCTGGCGGCTTTATATCTCGTGGGCTCCGAAAATTTATCGGCAACTATCTCGCGAAGAATGAGACAATTCAGAAAAGGGGGGTACAAGTACGGCCGTTTTGCGGACTGCCCGGCTCCTGAAGGAGCAGGGTCGCCCGAACTTCTCAATTTGATTCCCTGTTTCCTGCAATGGAAAGCGTAGCACACTCGATATAACGTCGATAATTTCAGCGTTAATATTAATTGTCAAATTCTTTCTATTTGTCATTAAACATTAATAATACACAATAACTTGTATAAGATTTTCCCCTATTTCTACCCCATCAAATACGCCTTGACATTTGTCGTTACTCTTGGGAAGTTTTCAAGGAAGAGTCCGATCCGGACATGATGTTCATATCATAACGCAGAAGTTGATGGATTATTGCGGATAGAATGGGCAGGAGTTTAACACCATGCAGAAGATGAAGAACGCCTAAGAATTCCAATCAAAGGGTGCGCTACATGAAGTCGACCAGGTTGCTCGTGAAGTTGCTCATGCTGTCGGTGTTTCTTTTTTTGCTCCTTTCCACCAGGGCGGTTGCAGCGCCTGTGACTGCCGACGACGCCCAATTGGCCGTGGAGAATTGGCTCCGGCTGGACGGGAAGCCCCTGGGGGCCAACCTGGGCGGTCTGATCCGTAATGTCCAGGCCTTCCTCGACGATTCGGGCGAACCGGTTTATTACATCGTGTATCTCAACCCGAAAGGCTTTGTTGTAGTTTCGGGGGACGATCTTGTCGAACCGATTGTCGGCTTTTCATCCCAGGGAACTTACAACCGGTCCTGGAAAACCCCAGTCGGCGCACTGGTGGACCGCGATCTTCCCGCCCGGGTTTCCATTGCGAGAGGGGAGGAACAAGAAGCCCTCGCCGAAGGCCGGGCCTTTGAACCGAAAAACCAAACGGCGAAAGCGAAAAGCAGGTGGGATGCGCTGAAGGGCGCGGCTTCTGCGGCTTCAGCTTCAGCTCCGTTGACCATCGTTTCCGATATCCGGGTAAGCCCGCTAGTGCAGACCGAATGGGACCAGACCACTGCATTCGACCCATCGACCTTCGGCCAAATGGCATGCTTCAATTATTACACGCCTCCAGGCCCCGCCGGCAATGCCGGCAATGACCCTTCCGGGTGTGTGGCGACTGCAGGCGCCCAGCTTATGTTTTATTTCAACTGGCCCCAGTCCGGGGTGGGCGCCGGCGCCTACACTTATTACACGGAGAACAAGAAGGGTTCTACTGAGACCCGGCACAGCGGAAAGCTGATGGGAGGGGATGGCAATGGGGGACCATATGTGTGGACCAATATGCCCCTGGACCCGTGGAATGCCGCTACGGCATCGCAATGCCAGGAGATCGGCTCTCTTCTCTGGGACGTTGGAATTGCCTCCCATATGGAGTATGGTTCGCTTTCGCAGGGAGGGTCCGGGGCATGGGTCTCGGACCTTGCCAAGGCGCTGAAAAACCCCTTCGGCTACGGCAACGTGGTCTTTGGTGGTTCGGGCGCCCTTGTCAATATCCCCGGCAGCGCCCTTATCAACATGATAAACCCCAACCTGGATGCAACCTTCCCCGTAGTGCTCAGCATCTACACTGCGACGGAGGGCCATGCTATCTTGGCCGACGGCTATGGTTATGATGCGTCCGCTCCGTCCACGTTGTACCATCATCTGAACATGGGTTGGTCCGGGACTTGGGATTTGTGGTACAACCTGCCCGATATCCCGGCCGGCAATTATGATTTTACGGTCGTGAACGGCTGCATCTATAACGTGTACACACAAGGCGCCGGCGAAATCATAAGCGGCCGGGTGACGGATAAATACGGGGCGCCTATGAGTGACGTGAAGATCACGGCCGTTCGAATTGGAGGCGGGACCCACACGACAACCACCAACTCCAACGGCATTTATGCCTTCGCGAAGATGCCTTCCGCAGCGTCCTACAAAATCAGCGCAGCCTTGACGGGCCATAAGTTCCCGCCCGCGCAGACGGTTTCCACCGGGACGTCGACCAATAACAGCAATACGACCGGGAATGTCTGGGGCGTAGATTTCGTGGAAGCCAGCGCGCCCGTTGTGAACACCCCGGCTTCGAGTGGATATGGGACCGACAAGGTTCTTACGGCCAACATCAGCTATGATGGAGGCTATCCCATAACCAGTTCCGGCGTGGTTTACGGCGCCGGGCAAAACCCCTCGGTTACGGGTAAAAAGCTGAGCACCTCACCCACGACCACCAGCGGGACCATTTCCATTTCTCTCAATGGGCTGCCGCTCAACATGCTCTGCTATTTCCAGGGATATGCCACGAACTCCCTGGGAACGGGATACTCGACCGTCTCCAGCTTCACGACCCCTCCCGGCGTCCCCGTGGCGCAGTCCGCATCGGTGGTCGGCACGACATCGTTCACCGCCAGGTGGACTAGGCCCACGGGCGGCAACGCTCAGATCAGCTATTCCCTTTTTGTACTCGATGAGAATAACCAGGCGCTGGATGGGTACTGGCCTCTTTCAGGCGTGACAGGGACCAGCGTGACCGTAACGGGACTTACCCCCGGCGCGACGTATTATTACTATGTGGCCGCGGTCAACGCCGGCGGAATAAGCGATGGATCGAATACGGTCAAGGTAACCACCGCCGGGTCGTCCCCGCCGGATATCGAGTCGCCGACCCAGAAGTCCATCAGTTGGTCGGTAGAGACACTAGGCGCAACAATAGTGTCCGCCAGAGGCGAGCCCGTAACTAGTTCCGGGGTGGTTTACTCAACGAGCCAGGACCCCGATATCAATACTGGAAAAGTCGTGAGCACCAACCCGATGGTCACGAAGAAGTCATTCGTTGTGAAAGTGACGGGACTTTCGGGGAATACGACCTATCATTTCCGCGGCTATGCGACCAATGCCACCGGAACCGGGTACACGAACGACCAACAATTCCTTACCAGCCCCGGCGCCCCGGTGGCGCTGCGCGCAACGGGGATAACCGACACCGGATTTACGGCCAATTGGAATGCCGCTTCGGGTGGGGGGTACATTTGGGGTTATTACCTCACCGTACTGGACGCATTCAACAACCCAGTAACCGGGTACAACTGCCTGTGGGTGGAGGGGACCAGCCAGGCCGTGACGGGCCTCAGCTCCGGGAGCACGTATTACTACTACGTTATGGCAGATAACAACACCGGGACAGGCCCGGCTTCGAAGCACGTCCCGGTGACGACCTCCGGCCCCCTGACACCCGAGGTCGCAAATCCCGGCTATAGCTCGGTAACCAATACGGGGGCCGTCCTGGGCGCCACAATCGCGTCCGGCGGCGGGACCATCACGGCCTCGGGCGTGGTTTACTCAACGAATCAAAACCCCGATATCGAGTCGGGCATCGTGCAGAGCACCTCGCCTAAGGTCACGAGCGGGTCTTTCACGGTCAGCGTAACCGGGCTGTCCGGCAACACGACCTATTATTTCCAGGGCTATGCGACAAACTCCGCCGGAGTGACGGGATATTCAGGCGACAATTCCTTCCTGACTCTGCCCGATGCTCCAGTGACCACCGCGGCGACAGACGTGACCGCCACGGGATTTACCGCGAACTGGACCGCCCCGTCGGGAACCGGGACCATCTACGGCTATAACCTTTGTGTCTATGACGAGACCAACAGCGGGGCGCCGGGATACAACTGCATGTGGGTGAGCGAACCCGCGACCAGCCAGGCCGTGACCGGTCTGAACCCGAATACGACGTACCATTATGACGTAAACGCGAACAACAACGGCGGCGTCAGCTCCTTTTCGAATCCGCCAACTTATGTAACGACGGAGTCCGACTAAAGAGGAGGCAAACGCCGGTCCGGTTTGCCTGAGCGCATCTATTTGCAAGCGACTTTCGTCGTGAACCGGTTGCTGCTCCCGTACTCAGGCCAGCACCGCCTCGATCAGACTGGGACCATGCTCGGAAAGAGCACGCATGAGTGCATTGGCGAGTTCGCTGTCCGTGCTTACGCTGCAAGCCGGCATTCCGAACCCTTTCGCCAGTGCAGTCCAGTCGATCGCCGGTCCTGTCAGATCGGTGAGCGACAGCGCTTTGGGCCCCGGTTTTGAGATACCGGCCCGTGCAAGCTCAGTCTGCAGGATGCGGTAGCAGCGATTCGCGCAAATTACGATCGTCACATCCGCGCTCTCTCGCGCCATCGACCAGAGCGCCTGCAGCGTGTACAGGCCGCTTCCATCAGCCTGGAAAGCGATTACGCGCCGGTCCGGGCAAGCCAGCGCGGCGCCGAGCGCAGTGGGAAGTCCCTGACCGATCGCCCCGCCCGTGATGCCCAGCATAGTATGCGGCGCTGCATTAACAGCATGCGCCGCGCTATAGGCAAAGCCCGTAGTTAAAGCTTCATTCACGACGATCGCACCCTCGGGCGTAAACGCCGATACCGCGCGACTCAAATTCTCAGGGTCGAGAGGCCGGCCGCCGGGTGCGAACTCGCGCATGGCCCGAGGCGCCATGGCGACCGCCGAAGCATCCAATTCCTGTGCGAGCGCCTCGATCGCGAGTGCCGCGTCTTGGCCCAAGTCCGGGTCCGCAAGAGAAAACAGTGTCGCGCCCTCCGGCACCAGCCGCGAAGGCTGATCGGGATATGCAAAAAAGGCGATCGGATCGCTCGCGCCAGCGAGCACGAGGCTCTCAAGGTTCGCGAGGTCCTCACAGGCCTGCTCGGGGAAATAGGGCAGAGTGGGAAAAGCGGGCACGTGTCGGCCGCGCTCCAGGCGGGACGGAAAGGTCTCGATCCAGATTCTGCAATCCGTGGCGGCCGCCACATGCGCAGCGGCCCGCAAGCCGCGCTCGGTAAGAGCATTGCCGCCAATGAGGATTCCCCCCCGGCCCTTGCGCAGCAGGCGTGCCGCCTCAACGGGGGCTTGACTCGATATGCGGCGCAGTGGCGGCGATGGAGTGGTGGAGAGGGGTTCCGGCCCTTCTTCCCACTGGCAATCGGCAGGGATGATAAGCGAGGCCACACGCCCGGGTGGTCCGAACGCCGTTTCAACAGCCGCGAGGCTCGCCTCCGCCATCTCGCCTGCGGACTTGATGGCGCGCGTCCAGCCAACGCTGTCGGTAAGCGCAGCGATGTCTGAAGTGAGCGGGGCTTCGAACGCGAGATGTCGAACGGCGTGATTGCCGATCCAGTTGACGACGGGCGTGCGCGCACGCCGTGCGTTGTGCAGGTTCGCAAGACCGTTGGCCAGACCCGGTCCGAGATGCAGCAGCGTCGCAGCCGGCCTTCCGGTCATGCGCGCCCAACCGTCGGCGGCGCCTGTACACACACCTTCAAAGAGAGCAAGAACGACGCGCATTTGAGGCACGCTGTCCATGGCCACGACGATCGGCATCTCGGTGGTGCCGGGATTTGCGAAGCACACCTCCACGCCTGCGTGCACTGCGGTATTGACTAGGCTCAAGGCGCCTGTATTCATAAGACTCTCCCTCCGGTTTATTATAGCAGGCTCTCGGGCAATCGAGCCGACAAACCCAGTAACATACGGTTTTGGTCTGATAGAATCAACCGGCAACTGTGGCCAAAGCATTGTCAGTAATCCTAATAGCTTTCCAGCTCTAAAAGCTCCGCAGCACGAAGGAGGGGGAGAATACGTGATTTGGGAAGGCTTCGTTTTTCAGCGCTTTGTTCTTCGAGGTGTAGGAGAGGTGTGTAGACTTTTGCGTCTGCCCATGGGTATTCTATTATGGAGACCACGAGGAAGGAATCAGGGGGCTTTCCCACACCGGGAAATTCGGCAGATTTGACCAGGCAGAAAGTCACATCAAAGATATTAACCGGCATGCAATAAAGTGGCCATTTTCCTACTTGATAGAGGCTGGCAGGCGGTATTTCAGCTCGTTGGAAGGGATCTCGCTGGCGGCTCTTTTCGGTCTTGAGGTTTCACCTCAATGAATACCTGATGGTCCTTGCCTAAGGCATCGGTTGGAATAGTAAACGAGATGTCATCATGTTGACAGTACCTTACTTGGGGTCTTAGCAAGAGCCTGACGGCACCCGGTGTAGTCTGACTTGAACCAAAGAAAGCAAGGAACAAAGTTCCACGCAGCAACGGCCCATACTCCGTTAAAACCGTTTTATTAATCCTCCATTCGACTGTCGGAGACTTCAACCCTTCGTCAAGAAACTGGTACAAAAACCAGTTCTTTTCGTTCCCAGTGACGGATTCCAGAACGTTTGACGCTAGCATCAGGCCACTTGAGACATCGTTTAGGAAATGAAAAACATGGCCCCCTATCTTAGCCACCTTGGCGGCGACCTGCGGTATTTTTGGCAACGCGATCTCCAATTTGCCCTTTGTATTTCTGGAAGGATGCAGCGCACTGAGCGTGGCAGAAATGGGAACTGCTGCAGGTGCTTCGTCTATGGGTTCCAAAACGACGTGGACAGCAACCGAGCAAATCTCTTCCATCCAGTCCCAGTAGAATCCTTTGATTAAGGTCATCCCAAAGGCCCAATCATAGCGATAGATTGCCTGACCAGTTGCATTTTTTTGAGAGACCGTGGTTCGAGATACAATTGGACTGGTCTCCCCCTGGAGACTCAACTGCCAACGCTGGATAAAATTCCCCTTATAATGGGGTTGTGCTTGGAGATTAAGGGCTTTTAAGTTGTCGGGAAGGATTCCAAGAAGGGAAGAAGTGGTAGCGTAGTCTTTAACAAAGAAGTCAAAAACTCTCCTTTTGATAACCGTTGCCATATTGCACTCTCGTTTTTCAGGCTGCTGGAATATCCGTGGAACTGTACAGCCATCTTTCGTCACA
>Ga0326728_10016959_pt1 | contig 14722 bp, 13 predicted proteins | sample MB3enrmetagenome_FD_207602 | JGI IMG/M metagenome (GOLD analysis project Ga0326728, IMG submission 207602) | Lab enriched peat soil microbial communities from McLean, Ithaca, NY, United States - MB31MN | ecosystem: Environmental > Terrestrial > Soil > Wetlands > Peat | place: USA: New York...
AAGCGCTTTTTCGATAGCTCCGTCCTCGTTCCCGTCTTCTACGCTGACCATCCCCATCATGACGCCAGCGCGAAGGCATTTCTTGTTGCCGGCAAGGAAGACTTCTGCGCGCTTCGAACGCTTGGTGAGGTGTACGCCACGTTGACCGGGCTGCCCGTTCGCCCGCGCATAACCGGACACGACGGCATGGCTATACTGAAACAGATCCGAGACAGGCTGACCGTGATTTCTCTCACCGAGCAAGAGTATGTTTCCGCTCTGGAGTCGGTTTCGGGAAGCATCGTCGGGGGAGCCACGTACGACGCACTCATTGCCCAGTGTGCCGTGAAAGCCGGCGCAGATGTCTTGCTCACCTGGAATGTCCGCGATTTCACAAGGTTCGGACCTCACATCGCCCGGCTTGTAAAAACCCCGCTCGAAGTGTAAGCCAGCGTCATGAAGGCCGTGATCATCAATGCGTCGCTCCACCGGGCTAACTTTCCTCGAGCTCGCCCCGCTCGTTGACGGTAACATGCTTTATAGCCCGCGACGGCACATTGAGGTGATAGCGCACGTGCCGGAGCTCGCCCACGCGAACGAGGGCACCCTTTTCCACAAGATCAACCAAATCCCGCGTTGTGGTCGCCGGCGATGCTCCCGTGCTCGTCGCGTACTTGCCCGCGCTCATCCCTCCCTTGAAGTCTTCCGGCCCTTCCCTGAACATGCGGTGGCTGTAAGTGTTTTTCTATTTCTCGGACGGCAATGCAACAAAAGCAGAAGGCCCGCGTTTTCTCGCGGCCCACACCTTCGTCTAACGGTAAGCCTCGCGGCGATGCGCGACGCGGGCAATCACAACTCGGCGATCGGAGTCATGGATAACGTACAACACACGGTAGTCGCCGACGCGCACCCTCCACTCGTCGTCGAACCCAACCAGCTTCCGCGCGCCAGGGGGCCGCGGCTCATTGCCGAGGCGGTCGATAGCGGTGTCGATTCGCTTACGAACATCCGGCGAAAGAGCCTTCAGGTCGCGTGCGGCGGCGGGTCGGACGAGAATGGAATAAGCCACGGGGAAACCGATCCATCATCCCTGGAAGCGCTCCCAGGCGACGCTGTCTCCCGGCTCGGCGAGAGAGCGTTGGATTAAGAAGTGGTCATACAAGTCCTTCAACATTTTCTGGTCGCGCAAAATACGCAGGGCAATCTGCCGCCGGGGCTCGCGGCCAAGCCGGACAAAAGCTTTATAGAAATCTTTTTCCCGTTCTCGAGGCTCGCGTGCGCTTTTCAATTCCTTCATCGAGATTCTCCGTCTCCCAGTCTACCTGCCATCCGGCATATTCTCAACCGTAACCCGCCAAAGCGGGGCGCAGAGCTCGTGCTCTCCGAACTCTGCGGTTCTCTCATTCACAGCAAGCCGGTAGAGAAACTCCGCGCTACTTCGCCACCCCAAAAGGCAGCACTGTCTTGTCGCGATTGGCGGGGGAAATCTGGCAGTTGACAGGCGCCCATTGTGTGTTATAGTGAATATCTTGGGGCCGAAGAAAAAGCCAGAGACACCAAGGGTGAAGGCAGGTATCCTGGCAAATCCCCCGATAGCAACGAGAACGGTCATTCCCCCGTATTTCAAACCGGACCGACCCACCACCGAGGAGCCGTGGAGGCGCAGACCTGTAAGAAAGAGCTAGTGATCGAAGTGCCCGCCGACGTGCTGCGGCGCGAGGTTGACGACGTCACCGCCCGGTATGCGCGTGTGGCGCGCCTGCCCGGTTTCCGGCCCGGCCACGCTCCGGCTTCGCTCGTCCGGCGCCGTTTCAAGGACGAAATCAAGAGTGACGTGGTGCAGGCGCTCGTGCCCAAGTTCTTTGACAACGCCGTCAAGGAGCAGAAATTGTCCGTGGTCGGGGAACCGGAGTTCGAGGACCTCAAGTTCGAAGAGGACCAGCCCCTCACCGTCAAGGCTGCCTTCGAGATCTACCCGGAGTTCGAGTTGAAGGAGTACAAGGGCTTGCAGGTGGAGGAAGCGCCTGCGACGACGACGGACGCGGAGCTCGACCAGGCGCTGGAGGAGGTCCGGGAGCGCGTGGCGGTGACCGAGGTGGTGACGGACCGCCCGGCTGAGGATGGCGATTACGTCACCGTCACCTATCAGGGCCGCGACGCCAAGGAGCCGGAAAAGACCCTCTTTGACGCTCAAGAGCGGGTGTTTCAGTTGGCGGGCCAAGGCACCCCCCCTGCCTTCACGGAAAACCTGCGCGGCGCCCGGCCCGGCGACGTTCGTACGTTTGAGGTCGCCTATCCTCTCGATCATCCGGGCAAGAGGCTGGCCGGAAAAACGGTGAGCTACCGCGCCGAGCTCCAGAGCATCAAAACCAAGGTGCTGCCGCCGGTCGACGACGAGCTGGCCAAGTCAGCAAGCGAGTTTTCGACCTTGTCGGAATTGCGCGCTAAGCTCGGTGAGGACCTCGAGAAGGGCCGCCAACAACGGACGGAAGGAACGGCGAAGCGGCAACTTCTGGACACGCTGATCCAAGCCCACGAGTTCCCTGTCCCCGAGAGGCTTGTGGAAGAGCAGCTCCGGCGCCTGCTGGAGACCGTCGTTGGGCAGCTTCGAAAGCAGGGCGTCGACCTGCGCCAGGCGGAGATTGACTGGCCCAAGCTTCGCGAAAGATTCCGGCCCGAAGCCGAGCGGGACGTGCGGGGCGCGCTGATCCTGGAAAAGATCGCCGACGCGGAGAAGATCGAGACCTCCGAGGCGGAAGTGGACGAAATGATCCGCGAGATGGCCGAGGGCATTCCGGAGACGCCTGCGGCTTTGAAAACGCGGTTGACAGAGAGCGGCGGGCTGGCTAAGATCAAATCTAGTCGCCGCACGCAGAAGGCCCTTGACTTCGTTTACCACAGCGCACAAATAATTCGGAAAAGTGAATGAAGCTCCGCACGGAAAGGCCCTGGCAGGGCGAAGACCATGAGTAAGATGAAGCGACCGCACATGACGCTGGTTCCCATGGTCGTGGAACAGACCAACCGGGGAGAGCGTGCCTACGACATCTATTCGCGGCTGCTCCGGGACAACATCATTTTCCTCGGGACACCGATCGACGATAATGTCGCCAATCTGGTGACGGCCCAGCTCCTGTTTCTGGCTGCCGAGGACCCCGAAAAAGACATCTGGGTCTACATCAACTCGCCGGGCGGCGTGGTGACGGCGGGAATGGCCATTTACGACACCATGCAATTCATCAAGCCGAATGTTTCCACCACTTGCATCGGCCAGGCGGCCTCTATCGCGGCAGTACTTCTGGCGGCCGGCACGCCCGGCAAGCGCTTCGCGCTGCCCAACTCCCGGGTGCTGATTCACCAGCCGACCATGGGCGGGTTGTCCGGCCAAGCCACCGATATCGATATCCACGCCCGCGAAATCCTGCGCGTCCGCGCCAGTCTGAACGAGATCATGGCCAAGCACACCACGCAACCGATCGAGAAAGTGGAACGGGACATGGAGCGCGACTTCTGGATGAACGCCCAGCAAGCGCACGAGTACGGCATCGTCGATGAGATCATCTTCAAGCACAAGTAACCCCAGGAGCACCTCGTGAAGCGCACCGGCCCTGACGAAACCCTGCGGTGTTCGTTCTGCCAAAAGACTCAGGATGCGGTGGGAAAGCTGATCTCTTCGCCGAGTGACCATCCGCGCGCCTACATCTGCGACGAGTGTGTCGTTGTCTGCAACGCCATCCTGGAAGAGGACCAGGACCAGCGCGTTCCAGCGTCGGCGCAGCACAAGCTGCCGAAGCCGCTGGAAGTGAAGACATTCCTGGACCAGTACGTGATCGGGCAGGAGCGGACGAAGAAGAAGCTGGCGGTGGCCGTTTACAACCATTACAAACGCATTGTGATGACCAAGGTGCGCAGCGACGTCGAGCTGACGAAGTCCAACATCCTTCTGATCGGGCCGACGGGGACGGGCAAGACGCTGCTGGCCCAGACCCTGGCGCGGCAACTCGAGGTACCCTTCGCCATCGTGGACGCCACCACCTTGACCGAGGCGGGCTACGTGGGTGAGGACGTGGAGAACATCATCCTCAAGCTGCTGCAAAGTGCCGGCGGCGACGTCCCGCGCGCCCAGCAGGGCATCATCTACATCGACGAGATCGATAAGATTGCCAAGAAAGACGAGAATCCTTCCATCACCCGGGACGTTTCCGGCGAGGGCGTCCAGCAGGCGCTGCTCAAGATCCTGGAAGGGACCATCGCCAACGTGCCGCCGCAGGGAGGCCGCAAGCATCCCCATCAGGAGTTCACTCCCGTCGACACCACGAACATCCTGTTCATCTGCGGGGGCGCTTTCGTGGGCCTGGAGCGCATCATCGAGCGCCGGGCCGGGCACAAGAGCATGGGGTTCCATAGCGAGGAACCCGTGATGATTTCCCCTTCCGGCCGCAGAAATATCGAAGTATTGGAGCAGGTTCAGCCGATAGATCTTATTAAGTACGGCCTGATCCCGGAGTTCGTCGGCCGGCTGCCGGTGGTGAGCGTTTTGAACGACCTCGACGAGAGCGCCCTGGTGGAGGTCCTCACCGAGCCGAAGAACGCCCTCATCCGGCAGTACCAGAGGCTCTTTGAGTTTGAGAGCGTGAAATTGCGGTTCACCGCCGACTCGCTGCGAACCATCGCCCGCCAGGCCCTGGAACGCAAGCTGGGCGCGCGAGGCCTGCGCATGATTCTCGAGGACCTGATGCTCGACCTCATGTATCACCTCCCCGGCCAGCGCAAGGTCCGTGAGTTCGTCGTCACCGAGGAAATGGTGAAGAACCACGAAATCAGCTTCAGCTCAAGCATGCTGGAAAAGGCAGGTTAATGGAAAGTTCCATGTTCAGCGGCCGTGAGAAAAACGATACTCGCACCCTCCCCATGATGCCCATCCGGGACGTCGTGATCTTCCCCACCATGATGACGCCCTTCGTGGTGGGGCGCGAAAGCTCGATCCGCGCCCTGGAAGAGGCGCTGGCAGGCGATAAGAAGATCTTTTTGGCCACCCAGCACGACGCTTCCGTCGACGACCCTAAGCCCAGTGAGATTTACACGGTGGGCACCATCTCGAACATCGTGCAAAGCCTGAAGCTCCCCGACGGCAACATCAAGGCCCTGGTGGAAGGTCTCGAGCGCGGCAAGATCCAAAAGATCTCGAACGACGACGGCTGCTTCCGCGTTACCGTCAAGACCGCCGCTTACCGCGCCGTCACCACCCCGAGCCTGGAACAGGTGATGCAGCGGGTGACCTCGCTCTTCGAACAGTACGTCAAGCTCTCGCAGAACCTCAACTACGAGACGATGATCGCGGCGGTGAAGATCGACGACGTCGGCAAATTCACGGATACCATCGCCACCAACCTCAACGTCAGCATCGAGGAAAAGCAGGAGCTGCTCGAGATCTTCGATCCTGTCGACCGGATCACACGCCTCGAGAACCTGCTCGAAATCGAGATTGAGAAGCTCAACGTGGACCGCACCATCCAGGGCCGGGTCAAACGGCAGATGGAGCGCGCCCAGCGCGAGTATTACCTCAACGAGAAGATCAAGGCCATCCAGAAGGAACTGGGCCGCAACGAGAAGAGCGAGGCCGACGAGCTCAAGAAGAAGATCGAAGCCTCCGGCATGACCAAGGACGCCCACGAAAAGGCCGTGGCCGAGTTGAAGCGCCTGGAAATGATGCCGCCCATGTCGGCGGAGTCGACCGTCTCCCGCAATTACCTCGACTGGCTCCTCGCCGTGCCCTGGAAGCAGAAGAGCAAAGAGATTCGCAACATCCGGCGCGCCGAACAGATCCTGGAAGAAGACCACTACGGCCTGGAAAAGATCAAGGAGCGCATCCTGGAGTTCCTGGCGGTCCGCCAACTCGTGAAAACGCCCAAGGGCTCCATCCTCTGTTTCGTGGGACCTCCGGGCGTGGGCAAGACGTCGCTCGGGAAGTCGATCGGGCGCGCCACGGGCCGCAAGTTCATAAGACTCTCGCTCGGCGGCGTCCGGGACGAAGCCGAGATCCGCGGCCACCGTCGCACCTACATCGGCGCCCTGCCCGGCCAGATCATCCAGATGATGAAAAAGGCGGGCACCATCAACCCGGTCTTCGTGCTCGACGAAGTCGACAAGATGAGCATGGACTTCCGGGGCGATCCCTCGGCGGCCCTGCTCGAAGTGCTCGACCCCGAACAGAACCACATGTTCATGGACCACTACCTCGACGTCGAGTACGATCTCTCCAAGGTTTTCTTCATCGCCACCGCCAACGTGGTGGATACGATTCCGCGGCCGCTTCAGGACCGCATGGAAATCCTGCGTCTGTCGGGTTACACGGAACCCGAGAAGCTTGAAATCGCCAAACGCTTCCTGGTCCGCAAGCAGCTTGAGGCCTCCGGACTGAAGCCCGGGAACCTGACCTTCGCCGATGACGCCATCCTGGGAATCATCCGTGGCTACACGCGCGAGTCCGGCGTGCGCAACCTGGAACGCGAAATTGCCAACATCTGCCGCAAGGTGGCGCGCAAAGTGGTGAAGGAGGGCAGGAACTTCCAGGTGGCGGTCAAGCCCGAGGACGTCAAGGAATACCTCGGGGTGCTGAAGTTCCGCGACACCAAGTCGGAAGAGAGGAACGAAGTGGGCCTGGCGACAGGCCTCGCGTGGACGGAGGTCGGCGGCCAGATTCTGCAGATCGAAGCCACGGTCATGCAAGGCAAGGGTAAGTTGCTGCTCACCGGGAAGCTCGGCGACGTGATGCAGGAGTCCGGGCAGGCCGCGATGAGCTACGTTCGCTCGCGCGCCGCGCGGCTAGGCCTGGACGCTGACTTCTACCGCCGGGTTGACATCCACATTCACATCCCGGAAGGCGCCATTCCCAAGGACGGCCCCTCCGCCGGGATTACCCTGGCGACGGCGGTGGTGAGCGCACTGGCCAAGGTTCCGGTCCGGTGCGACGTCGCCATGACGGGAGAGATCACGCTGCGCGGAAAGGTGCTGCCCATCGGCGGCGTGAAGGAGAAGCTGCTGGCCGCACACCGCGCCGGATCGCGAATCGTGATCCTGCCGCGCGACAATGAGAAGGACTTGGCGGAGATTCCACAGAACATTCAGCAGGAAATGGCCATCCGCTTCGTTGAGGCGATGGACGAGGTTCTGGAGTTGGCGCTGGAGTCGAGGCTGGAAGAACGGCTGCCGCTGGGGGTGGCGCCGGAGACGCCGGCGGCCCTCGGAACGCCGGGGCTCGACGCGGATCGGCCCCCCTTGACCAATTAGGGGCGGCCGTGGTTTGGAGGTTCGGGAGGAGAAGAAACCTATTACCCGGGCTGCGAACGATTAGGTGCGGACGAATTCCGTGGGAGGTTTGCTCGCTTCATTCAGCCAGGTTTGATGATCCATTACCAAGAAGCCCAAAGAACGACGCACGACGACGTCGCCGCGCTCTAGGCCGCCCGCTTGCCGTTTTCGATTCGCCCAATGCGCCATCGATCGGCTCCACGAACGACGGAGCGGGCGAAGGATTCACCACCACCAACCGCCGGACCCATTTCGGCCGGACACCAAAGGGTCTTACATCCCGAGAGAATTCTGAGAGAGAGTTTATGCCAGCGAAAAGACAAGAAGAAGTGCAGGAAGAAAAAATCATGGAACTTAGGGAAGGCGAAGTCCTCGATATCGCCAAGCTCAAGGAGATGAATATCACGATCCTGGTCCAGGTGGCCAAGGACCTGGGTGTGGTGGGCGCGAGCGGCATGCGCAAGCAGGAGCTGATCTTCAAGATCCTGCAGGCGCAGACCGAGAAGAGCGGCCTCATCTTCTCCGAAGGTGTGCTCGAATGCCTTCCCGATGGCTTCGGATTCCTGCGTGCTCCGGACTACAACTACCTGCCGGGCCCGGACGATATCTACGTCTCGCCTTCGCAGATTCGCAAGTTCGACCTACGCACGGGCGACACGATTTCGGGACAGATCCGCCCCCCCAAGGAGGGCGAGCGCTACTTCGCGCTGATCAAGGTCGAGGCCATCAATTTCGAGCCGCCCGACGAGGCACGCGACAAGATCCTCTTCGACAACCTCACGCCGCTTTACCCCCAGGAGCGTTGCCGCCTCGAGACCGTCAAGGACAACATCTCGGCGCGCGTGCTCGACCTGCTCACGCCCATCGGCAAGGGCCAGCGCGGCTTGATCGTCGCTCCCCCGCGCACCGGCAAGACCATGCTGCTCCAGACCATCGCCAACTCGATCAGCACCAATCACCCGGAGGTCACCCTGATCGTCCTGCTGATCGACGAACGGCCCGAAGAAGTGACGGACATGCAGCGCACCGTCAAGGGCGAGGTCATCAGCTCGACCTTCGACGAGCCCGCCGCCCGGCACGTTCAAGTGGCCGAGATGGTGATCGAAAAGGCCAAGCGGCTGGTGGAGCAGAAGCGCGACGTCATGATCCTGCTCGACTCCATCACGCGTCTTGCCCGCGCCTACAACACCGTGGTCCCGCCCTCGGGCAAGGTCCTCTCGGGCGGCGTCGACTCGAACGCCCTTCAGCGTCCCAAGCGGTTCTTCGGAGCGGCGCGCAACGTCGAGGAAGGCGGCAGCCTCACCATTATCGCCACCGCCCTCATCGATACCGGCAGCCGCATGGACGACGTGATCTTCGAAGAGTTCAAGGGTACGGGCAACATGGAAATCAACCTCGACCGCAAGCTGGTCGATAAACGCGTCTTCCCGGCCATGGACATCAACCGGTCCGCCACTCGCAAGGAAGAACTGCTGGTGCCCAAGGACGAGCTCAATCGAATCTGGGTCCTGCGCAAGGTTTTGAGCCCGCTGTCCCCCGTCGAGAGCATGGAACTTATCATCGACAAGCTGACCAAGACAAAGGGCAACGCCGAATTCCTGGCTTCCATGAGCAACGGCGGCCGGTAGCTCCGACAACATCGCCAGCGTCATCGTCCAGCGCCTATCTCTTCGGGTTCACTGGATTCTCCTTTCTTCTCAGGGCGGTGTCTCACCGGTCGGCTTTACTTTAGGTGCTCCGAATCGATACGGTTTCAGCTGCTTAGTCAGCTGGTTTGCAACGCTGGTCGCGCCGACGGGTCCTGAGAACGGTCCATGGCCCTTTCCGGCGAGGAGAACCATGCTCGTGTTCTGGTGCTTCAGCGCATAGGGATAGTCCCAGGCAAAGGTGTAACCGACTTCCAGCACCACGTCCGCAAGGGCAGGATCGTCCACCAAAGAGATACGCATCACGGTGAACTCCTTGTTACTCCCAAGCGCTCCCTTCATCTGGTCGCTGCGGAAGTAAACAGCCCGCCTCGCATCCACGTACATGGTGCGGAAGTTCCGGAGAATGAAATCGGGATCCTTTGATCTGAGTACGTCCGACTTTGCCAGATCGTCCGACTGAGGTTCCGTCTTTGGGGAACTCGCAGGTTTTTGGCGTGTGACGTTAGATTCGTTAGATGCGGCGCGCTCCGCCGGCAACCGGAGCGCCGCGCCCGAGGCGAAGGTCCTGCCGACAGGAGCGTCGGCCAAGCCGAGGACGCTTTCGATCGGAACCGCGAAGTTGAGATTCTGTCCTTGCGCTATCGACCCCACGATAAGGCCGAGAGCCCTGGCTTGGGCATCCAGCACCACGCCGCCACTCGAGCCTGGAGCAGTAGGAGCAGTGAACTGAAGTAGGCGGTAGCCACTTCCCGCACCCGGCACCTCCTCCGCCAATCGATATGCGCTCACGACGCCGGTTGAGGCCGTCCACGGAAGGGCAGCGGCGTGGGACACTACGCAGATCGAATCCCCGGCTTTGGTCTTGCTTGCACTCCCTAACGGCAGCACCGGCAGAGCGGTCGCGTTGATCTTAATGGCTGCGACGCCACGGCGTTGATCTACGCCGAGGAGTCGAACGTCGTCGAACGTTTCACCGTTCTTGAAGCGAACTTGTACGGCCTGGGCATCCTTCACCAAGTGATACACGGTCAGGAGAATCCCGTTCTCCTGAATCACTATACCGGCGCCAACCCCATTAAGTTCTGAGGACGACTTACCCGTGAGCACAAGAGCGACGGACGGAGATGCCTTTTCAATAACCTGGTCCGACGTCAGAGGCAGTGGAGCAGACGGACCCTGGCCCCGAGCTAGTCCGAACAACGAGAAGACAGCTGCAAAACAGACTGTCCTTGCCAGGAGACGATTCATCATACACCTCCTTCTGGCAGCTCGAATTCGCTAATATTATACTCCTGCCACGATGCTGTTTTCGGGGCGCAAAAAAACTGGAAGGTCGTTGTCGTCGCGGACTAGGGTTCTGCCAACAGGTCTCTCTTCCTCGCCAGCTCCACGATCCGCTCCACCACCTGCTCGGCCGTGATGATGGTCGAGTCAATCTCGAATGCGTCGGGCGCCGCCACCAGGGGCGAAATCTTCCGCTCCGCGTCGAGCTGATCACGACGGCCGATCTCGTACGCCGTCTGCTCGAGCGTGGTGGTGCGGCCCTCCTGCCGGTCCTGGTGCAATCGCCGCCGGGCTCTTTCCTCGGGGTCGGCTTTCAAGAAGATCTTCAGCGACGCACCCGGAAAAACTACGGTCCCGATGTCGCGGCCTTCCATGACCACGCCCCGTCCCTGCGCGAACGTTCTCTGCAGCCTAACCAGCTTGCGGCGCACTTCCGGCAGGCGCGAGACTTTGGCCGCCGCGAGCGTCACCTCCGCCGTGCGGATTCTCGCGGTCACATCTTGTCCATCCAAAAACACGCGAGAGTCCGAACCATCACTCGTGAACCGTATGTCCGCGCCGGCAACGACCTCGGCAGCCGCCTGCTCGTCTTCAGGGGACACACCCGCTTCGAGCACCTCGAGAGCCGCGGCTCGGTAGGTCGCCCCACTGTCGACGTAGTCCAGTCCCAGGCGCGCCGCCAGCATGCGAGCCACCGTGCTCTTCCCCGCCCCGGCGGGTCCATCAATAGCGATGACAATGGGTGGTGGCGGTGGTGGCATGATCCTCAGATTCGTTTGAAGGCCTTCTGAATGTCCTTGAGAGAGTAACGCAGAACGATCGGCCGGCCGTGGGGACACGTCATCGGGCATTGGGTCTTGCCGAGCTCGGTCAGGAGCCATTCCATCTTCTGGTGATCGAGGCGCATGTTGATCTTGATCGCGGCGTGGCAGGAAACCGAGGCCGCAATCTTAGCGCGCAGCTCGTCGAGCGAGATGGCCTGGGCCTCGCGACCCACACCGTCCAGGATTTCGAGCAGCAGGCGCTCCGCGTCATCGGGGCGAATATCAGCGGGCGCCAGCTTGATGGCAACCGTTCGCTGCCCGAAGGGCTCCACGTCGAACCCGTTGGCGGCGAGCTCCTCGGCGATCCCATGGAACGTTACCTGCTGCTCGGGTTTCAGCTCCGCGATGATCGGCAGGAGAAGCCGTTGGCCCTCGACCCTCTGCTCCGATCGCAGGCGAAGGTGCCGTTCGAAGAGGACGCGCTCGTGGGCCACGTGCTGGTCAATGATCCAGAGCCCTTGCGCGTTGGTGGCGACAATGAAGCTCTGCTCGACTTGGCCGAGGGGGCGGAGGTCGGTCGGAAATTCATCCACTCCGGAGACAATCGAGGCATTGGGTACTACGGTTGACAGCGTCTCCGCCGTCTCCTTGAGCAGCGCCCCGGCCGAGGGCGGAGCCGGAAGCGGAATCCCCGGAGCACCGAGCGGCAGGGGTTCAGTGCGCGGCTCGGGGCGAGGGGAGGAAAGTCGAAAACCCGAAGGTCGAGCCGATGGAAAGGCGTCCGGCGCGACGTGAGGTGTCAAGCCCCGCCCCGCCCTTGATGGATCGCCGCCGCCGGCCGCGACCGCGCCGCCCGGAATCGGTGGCTCCTCGCTCAACTTCTCGGCCACCTCGACTTCCTCTTCCGCGTGAAAGCCGGCGCGTCGTCCAGCCGGGAACGCGGCGACAGGGCGGGAGGCAACCAGGGCCTGCCGAATCGAGTCGCGCACGAAGTCGTGGATGAAGCCGGAATGCCGAAAGCGGACTTCCGTCTTCGATGGATGAACGTTGACGTCCACTTCCGCCGCGGGCAGCTCGAGGAAAATCAGAGCGACCGGGAAGACGCTGGGCGGGAGAATATTCCGATAAGCCTCGGTGATGGCGTGGAGGATCAGGCGGTCACGCACCAGGCGTCTGTTCACAAAGAAGTAAATACTGTTGCGATTGAGTTTCTGGACCTCCGGGCGCGAGACAAACCCGTGGACTCGCACCACGGGCGGTCCGGCTGGCACCTCGGCGGTCTCTTCATCCTCCTCGAATGTGGTCGAGGTGATCATGGGGCGCTCGCGGGGCGTGATCTCCACCAACTGCTCCAGAAGTTGTCCCCCCATCACCTGATAAATACGCTCGCGACTCGCCGCGACCGGCGAGACGTTCAGAATCTCGTTGGTGAGCGACGAGAGGCGAAAACTCTTCTCGGGATGCGCCAGCGCGTAATGGGTGAGCAGCGTGGCGATGTGACCCAGCTCGGTCGATTCGGACTTCAGGAACTTGCGGCGCGCCGGGGTGTTGAAAAAAACGTCGCGAACTTCAATCCGGGTCCCGGCCGACCAGGCAATCTCTTTCACGTCGCGCAGTTTGCCGCCCGCGATCTCCACCCGCGTGCCCGCGCTTTCCGACGTGTGCCGCGTCTCCAGCAGCAGGCGCGAGACCGCGGCAATCGAGGGCAGCGCTTCGCCGCGAAAGCCCAGGGAAGTGATGGCAAAGAGGTCTTCGGCGGAACGGATCTTGCTCGTCGCGTGCCGCTCGAAGGCGAGAAGCGCGTCATCATGGCTCATCCCGCAGCCGTCGTCGGTGGCGCGGATCAGTCGCTTGCCGCCCGCCTCCACCGCGACCTCAATCCGGCTGGCGCCCGCATCGATCGAGTTCTCGAGCAGCTCCTTCACAATCGAAGCAGGCCGCTCCACCACTTCACCCGCCGCGATTTTGTTGGCAACGGCTTCCGAGAGAATGTGAATCACCGACATAATATCGAGTCATTGAGTCATCGGGTCATTGATTCATTGAGAACAAGAACGATTGTCATGCTGAGCGCAGCGAAGCATCCCTCTTGAGTTTGAGCGAAGAGAGATTCTTCGTCGACTCCATCCCGACATGCGTTACCCCTTGGGCCGTCAGCCAGTCCGCCATGGCTTGGAGTTGCCGGGTCATGGTGCCCCAGCGACGAGTCTCCTGCTGCACCCGTTGGCCTTGTGCATTCTGCCCTGCGTGCTCTCGCCGGAGGCGCGAGGCGACAATATCAGGTTGGCGGCGATGTCCGGGCCAGACTCTTGCGCGGGCTCAGGGCTCCAAGGAAAATCGGCCACCTTCCCGTGCAGATCAAGACCATCATACACTCGAAGGCATTTTCATGGTTTCGAGGTGTCGCCAAGCGACATGACGACCCTTGGGAAAATCGCTTGGCTTCATGGCAGACCAAGCTTTTTACGGCGTGAGCTCGAAGACAACGCCGTAACCGAACTTGCCGCCCTCGAACGTGGTGCCGAAGAGGTTGCCTTTGCGGTCCAGGATTACGCCGTTGGGGCCGGCTCCGTCGGGGCCGTGGAACGTATGCAGTACACTGTATTTCCACTTGCCGCCCTTTTGTGGCGCTAGCTTGTAAATGACCCCGTAGGCGCCGCCCAGCGCCATGCCATAGAGGGCGCCGGCAGAATCACGGACCAGGGGGGAGACCGCCCCGCAGCCGCTCTCGCCATGGAGGTTGTACAACACTGTCTCCTCCCACTGGCCACCCGAGGGCGCAAGCTCGAACACTATGCCGCAGTTGTACAGGCCTCCCGCCCAGGTTCCACCATAGGCGTTGCCAGCGGCGTCCAGGGTCAGGCCGCCGACCGGGCCCATGCCATCGTATTGCCAGGTGCCGAAGTAGTGAAGCACATAGTAGGTCCAGGTGCCGTCGCCGTTGGGAGTCAACTGGAAGGCCGTGCCGCAACCCCCACCGCAGCCCCCCTTGCCACCGCCCCCAACAGTGCCGTAGAGGTCGCCCTTCGCATCCCAGCTCAGAGGGGCTGAGGCAGTGGTTTCGTCGGACAGGTCGGTGTAGGTCCAGCCGTTGGAACCAGGCGACAGCTCCCCGATCCCGCCGGGAGGGATGCAGCCATACAGGTCACCGGCTTGGTCGAGAACCAAGCAGCCGCGGTCCGCGTCGTAGATCGGGTTGAAATTCCACCCGCCCGATCCGGGCGTCAGCTCGAATATGTAGGCCGGGCTGCGGGGCTCGAGGAAGTCAGTGTCGCCAAACAGGTTCCCGGCGCTGTCGACGAGCAGCGGTTGGAAGGAGGCACCGCCGGTGTCCTCTACCCAGTTGAACAGCACGCTCTCCTTCCAATGGCCGTTCTTTTGGGGCGACAGCTCAAACACCCCACCGCAGCCGTCTTGGTAGGGACAATCCGTGAACGTGCCGCCGGAGTCCATGATGCCATAAAGGTTGCCGAGACCATCGAGGACGGGGTTCGCCGTAGGCGATCCGCCGTCGGCGCCACCGGTGAAGGTATAAAGGACCTTGTACCTGTACTGGGCCGCCGCCCGAGCCCCTGGCAGCAAACCCAGGAAAAGGGCAACCGCCGCGGTGACAAGAAAACCAGCGTGCTTCATGAGAGGCCACCTTTCTGAGCCGAATCGGCCCGCTGAGAGAGGGGCGGCAGGAGTCGCTCCCGCCACCCCTTAAGTATACCGCCGTGCTTCACGGCAACCGCC
>Ga0326728_10016960_pt1 | contig 14721 bp, 12 predicted proteins | sample MB3enrmetagenome_FD_207602 | JGI IMG/M metagenome (GOLD analysis project Ga0326728, IMG submission 207602) | Lab enriched peat soil microbial communities from McLean, Ithaca, NY, United States - MB31MN | ecosystem: Environmental > Terrestrial > Soil > Wetlands > Peat | place: USA: New York...
ATTTGCGTTCAAGATTGGGCGGGCATAACCCCGCCCCTACGTCATTGGGCGTTATGCTTCGTAGGGGAGGGCTTTACGCCCTCCCGAAGGACCTGACTTGAACGCAAATCGGTATCAGCACCAAGTTTCCGCCTACAAAGTCGAGCAGGACCTTCAGAGGACTTGGAGGGAAGAGAGGGAACAGGTATCCACTGAATTTTCTTGACGGCGCAACTGTCCCAGCTATTTTGGATTAACCTCGCCGTTCATTAAAGTGCTCCCCCGTTCAAAAAGTCCAATCCGAATGCCATGCAACCGGCTGCCAGAGCATGATAAAAACAGAATATGCCCTCAAGTTGGGTGGAAGCACATCTTGGCAATCTTGCTACTTTCGTATGGTTTTCGAACTCGCCGCATAGGCTCAATCACCGATTCTCCGATCCCTGTCACCGACGAATGGCTCGATATCGAGGAAGCTCCATCGAAGAAATTCCTGGTTGGCTGTGAGGGCCTGGACGGGGTTTGGCTGTGGTTTCGTCAGCGCTGCTGTAGTTGGCGGCATTTCAGGCAACCGGCGAATTGTGATGTTGGTTCAGGAATCCGTCGAAAATTTCCCATACAATCACACCGCCGCCGAGCTGAAGCTGGCTGCTCGTGTCGAGAAAGGTTGGAAAGAGTTTGAGATTGAGAAGTAGTTCCCCCTTCATCTAGGTATTTCAAGTGGTGTCAAGAGAAATTGGGTGTTACGTCTAATCGAGTTCGACGGTTTATCGCGGCTGGCCGGTCCAGCGTCCAGATGTCAGATACCACCGATCCCTCACGCGCATGAGTTCTGCTTGGCAAAGAAAGTGACTAAATGAAATAGAGCGCGTCGTGCGGGATTCGGAATCACTTGCACCGATAGCTTTAGATATTGAGAACGGACTAGGTATTCGTGATGCAGGAGAAGCGAGGTTTGACAGTCTGATCACCTCACTCCAGTGATCTCTGAATCCTTTATAGCCACCACATCGTTTTTTTGCTGCGTCCATCAGGCAGACGAATGCCTTTGGATAGTTTCTCACAGTTGCTCCTGGGGTTAGCAGTGCGCTATAGAACAGCTTGCATGTGTCTTCGGGGGTCTTGCCGGATTGGATTGGCTTCATGAGCTGGACGGTTCGTGAGATGCACAATACCGCTCCCACGAGCGATGCGATAGCACATCCGACGGCAAGGAGTACTTGGTAGAGTATCGTTATACTATGCACACCTGAGAAGATACCGCCAGCCATGGGACTGGATGAGGCCATACCGGCCGCAACCGGTCTAAGGACTTCATTGGATGTTGATTTGGCAAAAATGGCAAAGATGATGGAAACGCCAAAGCCCAAAATGGTTAAACCCACAATTGGCAAAACCTCATATCTGAATCTGGCTCCCAACAGGCCTTTATAAGCCTTCTCAAGAGATTCCGGCATCTCGCCTGATGTATCCAGCGGAGTTAGCGGTTCAGCGGGCGCGTTTTTTTTGTGGAGCGCCTCGGCGTCTGCTTTTATCTTCGCATGCTTATTAAGAACAGCACTTCCCCAGATGAATAAACCTGCAGGTGCCCACCACAATAGAAAAAATAAAGGATTGGCAGGTTTATTGGGATCACCGAACGCACCGTTCCAGGCCAAGATACCAAACCCGACCAACCAGACGAAAATCAAAATGAAGGAAACGGTGCCTAAAGTCTGTAGTTGTTTGCTTTTCATAATTCTTCTCCCGGTTGTGGTATTGATTCTTTCTCTATGGGTAGTGGCGCTTAATCTGAATAATGCGCCAATTTGACAGCCAACTGGAGACAAAACGGCATTCCGGGTCGGATTTTGGCCTGTGGAAACACTTCTGGCACAACCCCACAGCCCTCAAGAATTTACGATATCTCGATCGAAAATACAATTGGCAATGAGACCGATTTTGTAATTATAAAGGGCGTCCCCTACTACAGCAGGTGCTTCTTCAGAATTAGGACTTTTTCCTCGGGTGTGTAGTTCTTGCGCTTCTTCAACTGATTCCCTCCGCTTTTGAGTAGTTAGCTCACACGAAGGAAAATCCCAATTCCGTCTGAAACCGGACATGGAGTTCTTCAACTGTCTTAACGGTTACGTTATTTTTATGATGTTGTAGTGCGAAACATATAACCTTGCTTCTTATTTTTCAATTCGCTATCCTGAATTTGTTTTAATGCTTGTGCGGCAGCATCACTAACTCTCTTCTCTTTATCTTTTTCAGCATTTTCAAGTGAACTAACCACTCTATTGTCGCCAAGCAGCCCTAAAGCTTCGCATGCGTTGCGCCGCACCTCCCATGCGGGGTCTTCCAATGCTTTAATTAAATTTGGCACTGCATCTGTAAGTCCGAGCCGCGCAGCAGCTTCACAACTACCCTCTCGTACCAGTTGGTGTTTACTCCCTATTCCTGCTATCCATCCTTTCTTGTCAATATTATAGCCGAGTTTATACTCTTTGCCGTCCTTGATTCTGATTATCCCCTTTCCACAGAGATAGGCGTAACCTTTCTCAGTTACTTTGAATGTAAGAGGGAAAGACGGATCTGTTGTTATGTCCGCTGAAAATTGGCCGTTTCCCCATCCGGGGTAGTCATCTTGAAAAGCATGTTCCCCACCCAGGCCCCAGTAATCAGGGTACGCATTGGATACCATCATTGATGAACCTGGCTTAAGGATCATCCCAACAGAGCCTTTTGACATGAACCGCCCGTTATCTTTGAATGCGACAAAACGGCTAGTACTATCTGGTATTTCTTTATCTAGTGCATTAACAGGGATGATAAGCAAGGATGGTGAATTATCTATTGATTTTAACCTATATCCTGTATAGATTATTACAACAATTACAGGAAGGAGAAATAAACTGATCCATATAGATTTCTTTTGCATTTGCAAGTCCTCCTTTTTGATGATAATGTATTATTTGTGGGATATGAAATTACAAACTAACCAAACCTAAACAATTGATAATCAGGTAGCCGAGGGTGCCCTGCCACTAATCCGGCAACTAAAATAAAAGTTAACAATCTCGACATAGATCATCCTCCTCTAATTGTTCGCGCTGAACTTAAACGATGGGAAAAGAAAAGAATGGTATCGAACGCTTTGAAATCGCGCTCGGCGTTTACGACTGCGGCTGATATTAACGTGAAGACGAACTTCCCATTAGTTGTGCCAATTACCCCCGCGGGTTTGATGTTCGTAAGCGTAAAACGGGTCGGGCCACGGTAGTAGGCCAATTTCTATAGGCACACGTCAAAAAAGCATGCATTATTAGCGCTTAGGAGCACGTTTTGGGCCCCGAAATCATCGCTGTAAGCGCATGTTCCTGCACGGTGGACCCGTCTTCGTTCCGAAAATCCGGTGCCTTTTCGCCCTCGTCCCAAGTTTCACCCTTTATAATCTCAATGAAACCCCGATACTTTTCGAACTTTCAATCATAATGGTAACGGTACCCGTATGCACTTCTATCGAATTATTGTCAAGGCAGCTTACCACTACATCATGCCAAGCCCAGTGAATCGGCAGGTTTCTTCCATATGATCCGGGAATCTTAACCTTTTCGCCCTCCGGATTTGTCAGTGGAAATAGGGGGAAATAGGGGACGTCCTTTATATTTTATATTTACTCGACAGATCGAACATCTTAAAGGCATAAGCATGCCGAGAAATGCCCGACTAGACGCGCCGGGGGCGCTGCATCACATTATTGCTCGCGGTATTGAGCGCAGGGAGATTTTCTGCGACGATGAGGATCGTAACGATTTTTTGCGTCGCCTGGGTGAGATTCTCACCGAAAGCCAAACGCACTGTTACGCCTGGACACTGATTCCCAACCATTTTCACCTGTTGATCAAAACCGGCGATGTTGCCCTCGCCACCGTTATGCGCCGCCATAGAAACGGGCATCTGTTTCAAAACCGCTACAAGTCGATTCTTTGCCAGGAAGAGGTCTATCTCCTGGAGTTGGTGCGCTACACTCACCTCAACCCTTTGCGAGCGGGAATTATCAAGACGGTTGAAGATCTGGATCGATATCGATACTGCGGCCATTCCTGTTTGATGGGAAACTCTCGCAATGATTGGCAAGAAAATGAAGCCGTCCTAAAGCTCTTTGGCAAGCGCCCCGGATTTGCCAGGCGAACCTATCGCGCATTTGTTGAAAAGGGGATGGAGCAAGGCAGGCGTCCGGATCTCATCGGGGGCGGACTCCTTCGCAGTGCCGGCGGATGGCAGGCAGTTGGGGCATTACGGAAGGCCGGTATCCATCAAAAGAGCGATGAACGCATGTTGGGCGATGGAGATTTTGTCGAGCATGTACTGTTGAGGGCTAAAGAAAGGCTACACAGAAAATATGGTTTGGCCTCCAAAGGAATCGGGTTTGAGCAACTGGCGCAATGGGTGTCGGAGTTGACCGCGATTCCGCTGCCGGCGATGGCGGGGCCGGGAAAACAAAGGAAAACCGTAAGGGCGCGCAGCATTTTATGTTTCCTGGCGGTAAATGGACTGGGGTTGCCGTTGGCCGATCTTGCCGCCAGGCTGGGGATTTCCCTGCCGACCGTCAGCGTGGCGGTGCAGAGAGGCGGTGAAATCGTGGACCGTGAAAAGTTAGATATCGCAGTGCTTGAATGTAAAATATAAAGGGCGTCCCATACTATTTCTCAATCGGCTCGGCTTCGGTCGGGCCTTTCCATTGTTGAGGTCGCATAATTCAGCAGGGAGTCTTACGAAGTCCATAGGCATAGACAAATCAGAAAACTGCAATATCTTTATTAACCGAAGACCCAAGAAGGCCCCGATCGCGGCGGATCATTCAGAAGCAGTCTTTCTTAAACTGATTTGGAGGAGGACACAACATGAAGGCTAAATCAACTTTGGTTATAGCTTGTTTGGCTCTTGCTTTCCTCATGACCGTCGGGACAACCGCGGCACAGGCCCAAGACTGCTGCAGCTGCTATTTCGGATGGGTTGCCGCCGCGCCAGTCTATGTAACCGTGGGAGCGATGGCGTTAATGGGAGCTATCGTGACGGCCCCTTTTAGTTATCTTGGTTGCAGCAGCGGCAATTGCGGCTTTTCCATGTTCTGCCATCTCCCCAACATGTTTCCCAAGTGCAATAAGTGAAGATGCTTGATTTTTTTATTTCGACTTAAAATTAGGATTCCGCCGGCCCTGGTTTTCCGGGGCCTTTCTTTTATCCTGGATGAAATATAATCATCATGGAAAATCTTAACTTCATTTCACAGGCCTGGATGGTCATCTTCAGGTATGCTCCGATCTGGCTGCTTGGCCGGCTCGAAGAATGGCGCAGGTGGGCTATCTGGAATCTTAACCTTTTCGCCCTACCGATTTGTCAGGATCGAGCAGATGTGCGGGGGGGTCCCTTTTCGAGCCGGTATAGAGGCATGGCGGGCATCAGATCCCGCGTCTATCAAACCGGCAATGGCCTGAAAAATGATTTCGCCGCCCTTGCCGGGGAAGGTTCGCGACTTATCGTAGGCGGGGGAGGCCTCGTTTTCAGCTTCGAGGTAACTTTATGGTGGACGCGGAAAGGCAATTCAGGACCGGTCCACATGCACGGGGGAGGTTAAAATCCTATGAGTTTCAGCTTTTTGTCGCCACAGGACCTGCGCAACCGTCTCAGTGAAGGAAAAACGGTTATCCTTCTGGACACGTTGATGGAAGATCGCTTCCAGGCCGTTCATCTCCCGGGTGCCTTGAATGCATGCGTCTATGAGATGGTCTTCCTCGATAACGTCTCCAGGCTCATTCCCGAAAAAGATCGGGAGATCGTTGTCTACGGGTCGAGTAATAAATCCCTGGATGCGGTCACCGCTGCCGAAAAACTCGTTGGCGCCGGATACCGCGATGTAAGCGTCCTGAATGGGGGGATCAGGGATTGGAAGGCGGCCGGCTACGAACTCGAGGGCGAGGACGTAGGCGCGCTCGAACGCATGGACTCTGCTTACTCTCTAGAGGATGCTTCTTATATCGTTGATTGTGAACAGAGCGTCATTCACTGGTTTGGCAGGAACGGAAACTCGACCCATCACGGGACCGTTCAATTGTCCTCCGGCGAAATCGACATAAAAGGCGCCCGGTTGGCAGGCGGTTTCGAGATAGACATGTCATCCATAAAAAATATCGATCTGGAAGACGATCCTCTCCAACCTTACCTGATCGCCCACCTGATGTCCGAGGATTTCTTCCTCGTGCGCTTGTTCCCCAAAGCCTCCTTCACCATCAAATCCGTGGAGCGGGTGGAAGAGATTCCTTCAAGCCTGCCCAATCTCAGGGTGCAGGGCGTCTTTAAACTGCGGGGGCGGGAAAATGATATCGAGTTCCTTGCCGCTGCAAGCCCTCCCCGGGACGGCGAGATAAAAATCGATACGCATTTCGATTTCGACCGTACGAGATGGGGCGTGCTTTACGGGTCCAGCGCATTCTTCGAACACCTTGGGTATCACCTGGTCTATAATCATATAAGCCTTGAAATACGTATCGTTGCCCGGGAGCGGATTATAACGTAACGTATTGAAAATACTAATAAATTGTAATTCAATGATTCTCGGCCCGGAACTCTTTGCCCTTAATAAATTCCTGAAACCGTGCCAAATCGTGCCATTTCCGCAAGCCCGGAGCGTCTTGTGGCTATGATCTCTAAGCCTACCGTGACAACACTCGACTGACATATTGACGGGCTGCCATAAGCATGGCATAAAAAACCATAGGGAAAGAGGACCCGTACTCTTTTGAAACGGTGAAAAAGCTGGTGCTGGATTTCTACGAAGCTGTCAGGCGGACGCGCAAGAGCGGAGGTATACGATGAGCAGAGATTTCAAGGTGAAGATCGAGACGGAAGAGGAATTTTTCGCCGACCTGATCGCTCAGGCTGAAAAGATCGATCGGGGCGTTATTCCTGATAAGCCCATTGAGCGGATATCCTTACCCGACTTGGAAACCTTTTACCGCTACTGCACCCCTAACAGGGTGATGAAAAAGGATTGGAATTCCCACATCTGGGCGAAAAACCCTATAGGCGTCACCCCGGCGAAAGCCGGGGTCCAGTGTTTTGTGCTTTAATATCAATTGGTTGGGGAAAAGCCTGGATTCCGGCTTCCGCCGGAATGACGAAATCATTGGCAATTTCAGGCGTTTCGCCCACCAAAGAACCCTTTTTCATCACCCTGCTAAGCGTCTTCAGCTTTTGCAGGAACTCCACAAGATCGGCTGTGTCAGCATAAGTGCCCTCGCAAGACATTTGCACCGCCATTACAAGAATGTGTTCAGCGACCTGAAAACCCTGGAGGCCGCCGGACTGGTGGAAAAAACGGATAAGGGCCTCTACTGCGTACCATGGGACGAATTCACCGCAACGGTGAAGCTGGCATCCTGACTGTCCCGCACCCCGGGGCGGCAAACCTCGGAGCATCACGATCCTCCGCCCTGCCGTCCCTGCTCCCCGCATCCTGCTCCCTGCTCCCCGCTTCCTGCTTCCTGCTCCCTGCTCCCCGCTCCCCGCTCCCCGCTCCCCGCTCCCCGCTTCCTGCTGTCAGCTCAGACCTTTTCCCCGGCGCTTTGCAGCGCCTCATCCAGGTGGGCCTGCGCCGAAATCATCTCATCCTCGATTTTTTGAAGAACATTCGGCGGAAGGTCCCGGGCCGGGTTTTCCAGGACGGCGCCGAGCGCCTCGGCCCCCTGCGCCAGCCGTGAAATATATTCCCGCCACCTTGGGCCGCCCGGCTCGACCTCGGCGGCCACCCCGGCCCGCTCGAAAGCCGTGGCCGTTATCCGGTCCCCGATCGCCGGGACCCGCGTCTCGAACCCGAATCTTTGTCTCAGGACGTTTGCAAACTCTTCGCTGACGCTCTGTTCGCCATGGATGACAAAGACCCGCATTTTCGGATTTTTAAAATGACTCACCCATTCAAGGAGCGTATTCTGGTCCGCATGGGCCGATAAGCCGCCTATGGTGAAAACCTTTGCCCGGACGATTACCCTTTCGCCCAGTATTTTCACCATTCGCGCCCCTTCGACCAGATTTCTGCCCAGGCTGCCCGCCGCCTGGAATCCCACGATCACCAGCGAACATCCCGGCCGCCAGAGATTGTGCTTCAGGTGATGCCGGATCCTGCCCGCCGTGCACATGCCGTTTCCCGCGATTACGATGGCCGGACCGGGATGATTGTTTATTTCAATTGACTCGAACGCCGAGCGGGTAAGAACGAGTTGCTCGAAATCGAACGGATCGTTGCCCGAGTCCATCGCGGCCCTTATTTCAGGGCCATAGAACTGCTTCATGTTGCGGAAGATGGTCGTGGCGGCTATCGCAAGAGGGCTGTCGAGGTAAACGGGCATCGGCGGGACGAGCTTTTCCCGGAAGAATTTGCCGAGCATAAAAAGAAGTTCCTGTGTGCGCTCCACCGCAAAGGCAGGGATGATGACTTTTTCGCCGCGGCCATAGCTGTATTGTATTGCTTTTTGCAGTTCCCGTTCGCTTTCCTCGACCGATTTGTGGTTCCGGTTGCCGTAAGTGGACTCGATGAAAAGGGTGTCGGCCTCCGTTACGACCTCGGGGGCTTCCAGCATCATCTGCCCCTTATACCCAAGATCGCCCGTAAAGACGGTTTTCGGAGCGCTCTCCGGCGGCCCGTCCCATATTTCCAGCAGGGATGCCCCGAGGATATGCCCGGATTTGCGGAACCGGATGTTCAGGTCCGGATTGATCGGAAGGATTTCGTCCTGCCTCACCGGCTCGAAGAGGGCAAAGCACGCCTCGGCGTCCGCAAGCTGGTAGAGGGGCTGGACAGCCGGTCCTCCCGTGCGTTTGTTTCTCTTCGTTTGCCACTCGGCTTCCATTTCCTGTATATGGGCCGAATCAAGGAGCAATATTTTAGTAAGCTCCACCGTTGGGGCACTGGCGTAGATCTTGCCTCGAAAACCGTCTTTGACCAGTTTGGGTATCCGGCCGGAATGGTCAATGTGGGCGTGAGTCAGAAAGACAGCCTCGATCTCGGCTGGATTGAAGCGCCAGCGGGCGCGGTTCAACGCCTCCATTTGATGGCCGCCCTGAAAGAGGCCGCAGTCAACAAGGTATTTTCGACCGTTATCGATGAGAAAGTTGGAGCCGGTCACGCAGCGGGCGGCCCCAAGGCAGGTAATTTGCATCAGGTGTCTTCCTTCAGCCGTTTTTGTATGAAAGTTTTACCGGGCAAGGATACGGCTGCCCGGCACCGAACGCGCCATTGTCTTCTATTCGGCCACAATCGGCAATATATTTAAGAAGTTGAAGTATAATTAGCCGATTTGCCCAAGTCTGTTTGCTCTTGACAAATCCCGGTGGAGAGGAGAAACACAGATCGCCAGACCGTGGACAACGTTTTACGGACAGGATCAAAGCACGGCATGAGGAATTCGAAGCTCCGCATAATAGTAACCGGGCTGATCGGGTTGTATCCGATCGGCGGGGTTGGCTGGGACTATCTCCAGTACCCGATAGGCTTTTTAAAGATGGGCCACGACGTCTATTATCATGAGGATACATGGAGCTGGCCCTCCGACCCGGTACAGAGGACTTATACGCAAGACCCGAAATACTCGGTCGGATACATCCGTGACTTCGTGGAAAAGTACGCGCCCGGCTTGCGTGACAGGTGGCACTACCTTCATCTGCACGACACGAGTTTCGGGATGAGCCGTCGGAAGTTCGATGAAGTGGCTGCCTCCGCCGACCTTTTTCTGAACGTGAGCGGCTCATCCATGATCCCGGAAAACCTTTCCGGCGGGTGCCTCAAAATCTTTCTCGATACGGATCCCGGCTACAACCAGATCATGCTGAGCGAGCGGCTTTCCTGGTCTGAAAACGTGGACCGGTGGTGTTCGAGCGTCAAGGCCCACGACCGGCATTTTACGTACGCCGAAAATATCCACGGGCCGGATTGCCTGGTCCCCAAGCTCGACTACCATTGGAAAACCACCCGGACCCCGATCTCCATCGAACATTGGGAACATCTGGCCCGCGTCAAGCCCACAAATCCATGGACAACGGTCATGACCTGGAGCGCCTTCAAGGGGAAGCTTATCTACAGGGGCGTGGAGTACGGCAGCAAGGGGGTCGAATTCGAAAAACTGATCGACCTTCCCGCCCTGGTGGATATGCCTCTGAAGGTGGCCGTCGGAGGCGTGGATGCCCCGCTGGCAAGGCTGTCGCAAGCCGGATGGCAGGTCGTCGACGGACCTCGGGCGACCCTGAGTCCTGCAATGTACCAGGAGTTCATCGGGGCTTCGCGCGGTGAAATCTCGCCTGCCAAGCACGTCTATGTTGCGTTGCGGACGGGATGGTTCAGTTGCCGTTCGGCCTGCTACCTGGCTGCGGGAAGGCCCGTTGTGGTTCAGGACACCGGATTTACGCCCTTCATTGCGTCCGGAGAGGGGATTATCCCTTACAACTCAGCGCAGGAGGCCGCACTTGGCATGATCGAGGTCGAAAGAGGATATGAAAAGCATGCGGGGGCGGCCCTTGATTTGGCCAGACAATATTTCGACTGTGAAAAAGTGCTTGATAAGCTGATAGACGACGCCTACTCGAACTGACCCGAGCAGGAAAAACTTCCGATCCGGCTCTTCGTTAAAAGGAATTGAGATGGCAAACGGGAAAAATAGCAAGGGAAAGCTCATAGTATTCGGGATTATATTCTGGTACCCCCTCGCAGGGGTAACCTTCCAGTTCCTGCACTACCTGATCGGACTCCGTCGGCTCGGCTGGGATGTTTACTACGTTGAGGACTCCAGCCGATGGGTCTTTGACGTGAACGACTTTGAGTTAACGCCTGAGGCGAGCCCTAACGTGGAGATGGTTGCCCCGATCCTCGAACGATACGGATTTTCGGGAAAATGGGTTTTTCGAGGCTGCTACGAGGGCGGAAAGTGCTACGGGATGAGTGAGGAAGATCTGATGCGGCTCTACAAAGAGGCGGACGCCTTCCTCAACGTGACCGCATCCCAGGAGCTTCGCGAAGAGCATATGGCCATCCCCAGAAGGGTCTTCGTGGAATCCGACCCTTTCCACGTCCAGGTAAAAGTGTTGGAAGGGGACACAAAGACTCTGAACGCCCTGGCCGCCCACGACATGCACTTTTCTTTCGGAGAGAACCTGGGACAGCCCGACTGCGATCTGCCGATCGATTTTGTGTGCTGGCGCCCGACCAGGCAGCCGGTAGTCATGGACCTCTGGGAAAATCCTTTCCCCCCATCGAAGGATTCCGTCTTCAGGACCGTGACGACCTGGAAAAACAAGGGCAAGGACCTCACTTTCCGCGGCGAGACATACTACTGGACAAAGGACCGCGAGTTCATCAGGTTCATTGACCTGCCTCAACGCAGACCCGTTGGTTTTGAACTCGCAACGGAGGTGGACGATAAGACCCGGGCGTATCTTGTTGAAAATGGATGGGGAGTTACGCCCTCTTTGCCGATTTCCCGCGATGTCGACGAGTACCGGAAATATATCCAGGGGTCGAGGGGAGAGTTTACGGTTACAAAGGAGCAGGTGGTACGCCCAAGGACCGGCTGGTTCAGTGACCGGAGCTCCTCTTTCCTGGCCGCCGGCCGCCCCGTCATTACCCAGGAGACAGGATTCAGCAAATTTTTGCCGACGGGAAAAGGCCTTTTCGGGTTCTTGACGATGGATGAAATTCTTGCCGCTGTCGACACGATTGAAAGCGATTACGAAGGAAGCTGCCGCGCGGCGCTCGAAATCGCGCGGGAATATTTCGCAGCCGAAAAAGTGCTGGGCAAATTGATGTCAGATGCGGGTCTTGGGTAGTTTCCGTTTGGAAACTGCCGGATAGTGCCTGGAAAGCCGGAAGAGCAACGTTGAAGCGTCTTTGGTGTGATCGGTCGTTCGAGCTCGGGGCGTTCTATGGGAAAAGTTGAGACGACTCCCCCATCAGCGGCCTTACCGGCCGGGCGCTTTCAATGGCTGGACGGCGTCAGGGGATTGGCTGTCATATGGATCGCTTTTTTCCACAGTATCCTGTCCTACGATAACGGACGTTTTCCCTCTCCCTTAACGATAAGTTCCCTTTCCAGCTTCGTTGAACAGTGTGCCCAAGGCTCACTTTTCGGAAAACTCCTCTGCGCCCTCAAGGCAATCGTTGCCGCCGTTTTGCTGCGAGGGTCCCAAGGGGTCGGAGTTTTCCTCCTTTTCAGCGGCTTCGGCCTCACCTACTCGCTCGTAAAAAGCGGCGGCTTTGAGATTTCGTGGGCAAACTGGTACAAGAGGCGTCTTACAAGGCTTTTCCCGGTCTACTGGCTGGCTCACCTCGTCCTGCTGATCTCTCCTTTCGCCGTACTCCACGATAAGATCGATTACCGGTTTCTATTGAGCTTTTTCGGCGACAGGGTCTATCCGGTTGACAAGATGTTCTTCTACCTGGTCCCCGCCTGGTGGTTCCTGGGAATGCTGATTGAGTTCTACATCGCTTTTCCCCTCCTCTTCAAGCTGATGCAGCGGCTGGGATGGGTGAAGTACATGGTGTTCTGCGTCGTGCTCACTTCAGGCGCCAGGTACGGCCTCCAGCTCATCAAAGCGGACGGAGATTACGTGATGGGGGCTTTTTTCGTATGCAGGCTATGGGAGTTTGCGGCCGGAATGGCACTGGGAAAGCTGATGGCGGAAGCGCCCGGCGAGACTTTTCGATGGCTGCTTTCCTGGAAGGGTTTTTTTCTCGGAGTCGTCACATACATTCTTGGTTTTTTAACCTATCAACCCAATTTTCTGTTCAGCTTCTCGGACGGTCTCACGGCGATGGGCCTGTCGGTCATATTGACCCATGCGGCTTGGCATCTGGACAGGATTCCCGGGCTTGGCAGAACTTTTGCCCTGGCCGGTGTTTACTCCTACAGCATCTATCTTTTCCACCAGCCGTACGTGATTTTTGCCGGTGAAAAGCTCCGCCCCTGTTCGTTTGCGGTTTTCCTGATTTCGGCCTCGGCTGTAATACTCCTGATATCTCTGGTGTCAATGAGTTTCGAATATGCGGTCAACCGCGCCGGAAACCGTTTTTTTCGCTGAGGCCTCACAAAAAATCGGCCTCTCAACGTGACCAATTTAACGCAGGTTCGATCGTTAACCTCGAACCCGCAACGAAGTGAGGGTTGAGCCTCTTTTTTTAAAAAACATCAAAAATAAACTAAAGTTTTTACTTCCCTTCGCCGATTTAAGTCGTGGAGAACTAGTATCCCGGGCAGAAAACGGGATACAAACCTGGCGTCCAGGAAATCCCCCTCGCATGGCCAAGTGAAGGGACAGCACTCACAAAATCAAACTGCACAAGGGTTCAAACATGATCAGGGAGCTGAGTGAACACGAAATCGATGCTCTCCACTATGAATTGCTGGTCAAGGACATCGTCGCGGTCGCGGAGAAATTGCCTCCATTTCCCGACATAGCCTGGAAAGTTTCGCATCTTGTTAAAACGATGGCCCCGGTGAAAGAAATCGAGGACCTCATAAAATACGACCAGGCCATCACGGCGAAAATCCTCAAACTCGGCAATTCGGTCTATTACGGCCGGCAATACAGCATCCGCTCTCTTAAGGATGCAATACTTCTGCTCGGCAACAAGCGCCTGATCCAAGTGGTAATCACCGCCTGCGCCTCACGCTATTTCGGCGGCAGAAGATCCAGGGATGATCGGCAACTTTGGGAACATTCGGTAACCACGGCGCTCATGTCGGAAATAGTTTCGCGCAAGTTTAACCGCGGCGGGGTCCTCACACTCTACACCGCCGCGCTGCTGCACGACATAGGCAACACCGTACTGAGCGTCTATTTCAGAATTTACCGGCAGTCCCACCTCCGCAAGCTGTGGAGCGAGTGCGATGCCATAAGCGCCGAACGGCGGGCACTCGGGATTGACCACCAGGAATTGGGCGGCATTATAGCCCGAAACTGGAAATTCCCCGCCGACATAAGCGCCGCGATCGAGCATCACCACAACCCGGAAAAAGCCGTTCATTATTGGGAAATTACTTCCATGGTATACCTTGCAGATCTTATGGCGGTCTCATTTGAGGAAAGAAATGCAAAGCTTCCGGACAGAGGAATAGATCCGGAAGCTGACCCCATCCTCAAGAAGCTGAGCATAACACGCAAGATGATCGACGATTTCCAAGCCGAGCTTGGAACCGTTGCGCAAGGGATCATTGAGGCGCTGGGGCCTGAGTAAAGGCGGCCGGCGCGCTATTTCCCGGTCCACCTTCTGAAGATCAGAGTTCCATTGGTTCCCCCGAAGCCGAACGAGTTGGAAATAGCCACCTCGATTTGTGCCTTGCGGGCAACGTTGGGGACATAGTCCAGATCGCAGTCGGGGTCCGGAAACTCGTAATTGATCGTCGGGGGCATGATCTGGGTATGAAGGCTCAGGACCGTGTAGGCGGCTTCCACCCCGCCCGCTGCGCCGAGGAGATGCCCGGTCATCGACTTCGTTGAACTGACCGCCATTTTATAAGCCTGATCACCGAAAACAGTCTTGATAGCCTGGGTTTCATATTTGTCGTTGAGGTCGGTCGAGGTCCCGTGAGCGTTGACGTAGTTCACCTCGGAGGGCTGTATTCCAGCGTCGTCTATAGCCATTTGCATGCAGCGGGCGGCTCCTTCGCCGTCGGGGGCTGGAGCGACCATGTGGAAGGCGTCCCCCGATGCGCC
>Ga0326728_10016961_pt1 | contig 14718 bp, 8 predicted proteins | sample MB3enrmetagenome_FD_207602 | JGI IMG/M metagenome (GOLD analysis project Ga0326728, IMG submission 207602) | Lab enriched peat soil microbial communities from McLean, Ithaca, NY, United States - MB31MN | ecosystem: Environmental > Terrestrial > Soil > Wetlands > Peat | place: USA: New York...
TCTCGGCGGCGCAGGCGCAAGCCCAAGCCGCGGATCCGTCCATTCCCCATCTGGAGAAGCGCGGCCTGGCCACGCAGTTGATCGTGGACGGGAAACCGTTCCTGGTGCTGGGCGCGGAACCGCCCACCAGCGGGCCGTCCAACCCCGAGTATTTGCGATACATGTTTGAGGTGCAGGCCGCCACGCACCAGAATTCCTCGGCCATTGCCATGGGCTGGGCCTGGATCGAGCCGGAGAAAGGCAAGTTCGACTTCCATCTGGTGGATTTGATGATCGAGGACGCCAAAAAGACCAGCCAGCATATCATCCTGGTGTGGTTCGGAAGCTGGAAAAACGGCGTCTCCAGCTTCGCGCCTCTCTGGGTCAAGGCCGACCAGGATCAGTTCCCGCGCGCACAAGTCGGGCCGCAGGTCAGAACCGCGGAAAACCTTTCCACCTTCAGCGCGAACAACTGGGAAGCGGATGGCCGCGCCTTCGCCGCCCTGATGCGACATATCCGCCAAGTGGATCGGTCGCACCGTGTCATCCTGGTCCAAGTGGAGAATGAAATCGGCATTTTCGGCGACACGCGGGACCGGTCGCCGCTGGCCAGCAAGGCGTTTGAGGGGCCCGTCCCGGCCGAGTTGATGGACTACCTCCAGAAGCACAAGGATGGGTTGCATCCGGACCTCCTCAAAGTTTGGGAGGCGGCCGGTTCCAAAACCTCCGGGACATGGGCGGAGGTATTCGGCAAGGGTCCGCAGGGGGACGAGGTTTTCATGGCCTGGAACTATGCGCGCTATGTCGGGCACGTCGCCGAGGCCGGCAAGAAGGAATACCCGGTCCCGATGTTCGTCAATGTCTGGGGGATTCAAGGCTGGGGGAAGGGTCCCTCCGGCGAGGCGTTTGACCATGTGCTTGATATATGGAGAGCGGGCGCTCCGCAGGTGGACATGTCCTGCCCCGATGCTTACATGGGAGTCCAGAACGCCGCGACCCGCCTCATCGAGATCACCAAACGGTACACCCGCGCCGGCAATATCTTCTTCACCGTCGAAGCGGAGGACGGCGTCGTGGGCGCCGCCCATGCCTTCTATGCCATCGGCCAGGAGCGCGCCATCGGTTTTTCCGGCATGGGCAGCGACGGCTTGCTGGAATGGTTCACCAGGACGGGCATCAATGCGCCGTCATCCGTCACGCCGGGGGGCAGTGATTCGCCCATACGGCTGACGGGATTTGGCGGGCCTGACCCCACCAAGCCGCTCCCGCCGGTGCCTCCCGAATACGAAGCGAAGGCGCTTGCCCAGGGATTCCTGACCCTTTCCCAAATCGCTCCGCAGATTCTGGAGCACCAGAGCAGCGGCACCATTGCGGGAGTCGCGCTGGACAGAGGAAGGCCGAACGACAAGGTGAAATTGGGCAACTACATCATAAACGTGGAGTTGCCGCATGGTCGCGGCTCGACCAATGTTCCCAACATCATCGGCTACGGCGTATTCATGCCGCTCGGCCCGGACGAGTACCTGCTCGCGGGCAATAATCTGTTCGTGACTTTCACGCCGGACTCGCCGGGGCCGCCGATTGCCGGCCTGGGGGAGCAGGCCGCGGGCCGGTTTGACAAGAACGGCAAGTGGGTGACGACGCATTTCCTCGGGGGCGACGATTCCGTTTTTTCATCCGCCCCCCCGCCGGGGCAGTCCGGCAGCGTCGTCCGCCTTGAGTTCGGCGAACACGCCATCCAGAAAGTGAAGTTGTACCGGTACCGATAGCCCGGCGCTCGTTGCGGCCTTCGACAGGATTTCACGCCAGTTCCGGCTCTTCGATTTGGCGGGGCGGCGGGGTCAGCGGCGTGCCGTCGGCGGCTTCCGGGTATTCGAAGAGCTTGCCCTCGAAATTGCGGATGAGGACGCGCCCGCTGTTGCGGCTGAGAATGTAATCGGGGTTGATCGGGACCTTGCCGCCGCCGCCGGGGGCGTCAATCACATATTGCGGGACGGCGTAGCCGGTGGTGTGGCCGCGCAAACTTTCCATGATTTCCAAACCGTCGCGCACGCTGGCCCGCAAATGGGCCGAGCCGCTGATCAAGTCGCACTGGTAGAGATAATAAGGCTTGACGCGGCAGAGGAGGAGTTTTTGCGCCTGGGCGCGCATGACCAGGGGATCGTCGTTGACGTGGCGCAGGAGGACGGACTGGTTGCCGAGGGGGATGCCGGCATCGGCCAGGCGGCCCAGGGCGTCGCGCACCTCGGTGGTCAGTTCGCGGGGATGGTTGGAATGGAGGCTGAGGAAAAGCGGATGGAACTCCCGGAGCATGGAGCACAATTCGGGCGTGACGCGCTGGGGCAGAAAAATGGGAATGCGGGTGCCGATGCGCAGGAATTCCACATGGGGAATGGCGCGCAGGCGGCTGAGGAGGTTTTCCAGTTTCTCGTCGGAGAGCAGCAGGGGATCGCCGCCGCTTAAGAGGACGTCGCGCACGCCGGGGTTTTGGCGGATGTATTCGATCTGGCGGTCAAATTGCGGATGGAAATCGTACCCGGTGGCGTTGCTGACCAGGCGCGAACGGGTGCAGTAACGGCAATAGGCCGCGCAACGGTCCGTCACCAGGAACAGGACGCGGTCCGGGTAGCGATGGACCAATCCCGGCACGGGGGAATGGGTGTCTTCGCCGCAGGGGTCGCTCATCTCCCACGGGGCGGTGTGGGTTTCGGCCAGGCGCGGGATGACCTGCCAGCGGATGGGACAATTCTCGTCCGCGGGGTCAATGAGGTTGAAGAAATAGGGGGTGATGGCGAGGGCCAATTTGGTGTTGGCCAGCATCGTGCCGGCGTATTCCTCCGGGGTGAGGGCGGGCATCAGGCGCTGCAATTGCTCCAGGGAAGTGATGCGGTGTTTGAGCTGCCAGCGCCAGTCGTTCCAGTCGGCGTCGGGGACATCGGCCCAAAAGCCGCGTCCGGCGGGGTGGAATTCCTTGAGGGAATTCAAGCGGGCGGGGTCGGGATTCTTCCCGGCGCGACCCGCAAAGTGATGCTTATGCATTTTCAGGCACTATAAATTTGATCGGCCATCTGTCAAGTGGCGGAAAAAGAGGAGCTTGCCTTCGGTTGGGTGAACCGAAGACTCCGCCGCCGGCCGGTTTTCGCTGTCACCGTCACCAGCGCGATGGCTCCCGGGAGAGCATTTTATTCGTGCCGCACCCCGGCCTTGCCCGGGGATGGACGCGGGAATCAAGACGCCTTGGCGCGGACTTTGGAACGGAGGCTGCGCCCCGGCCGGACCCGTCCGCGTGTGGCCCGCGCTTGGGAGCGCTCCCGCGCTTGCAGGACATAGCTGGGCGCGCCGCGCAGGCGCCGGTGATACTTCAGGCGCACCCGCATCCGTTCGCGGGCCTTGATAGTATGCTGGAGACAATAGACGCCGAGGGCCGGCTTGCCGCAAGTCAGGCAAATGCCCCGCGCCTTTTTTCTGAGCATGTGAATCTGTTGACGTGACATCGGGGCGCCATCGGCCTTCTTCATCCCGGTGAATTTGTCGCGAATTTTTTTTCTGCTCCAAGTGATTTTCATGTCATTTTTCAATAACTGTATGCTTCACTCTAACCTGCTTCTGCCTCAAATGCGAGTGCTGTTCGCAACTTTTTTTAGCCCCCTCACGTCGCCGGTATGTAATGCTGCAGGAGGAGGGCGAGGACGAACCAGAGCAGGAAAAGACCGGCCTGCGGATGGGCCAGGTCCGCCACCGCCAGCAGGTCCACCAGCGGGATGCCGGCCAGCAGCCGCGCCACCGCATAGCCCACCTTTGGCTCCGCCCGCCAAAAGGCGTGCCGCAGCGCCCAGAGCAGCCAGACCGCCAGCACCAGCGACAGGACGTTGCCGGTCTGCCGCGTCAAGCCGTCGTCACTCAAGCCGGCCAGCGCCAGCGGCGCCGCCAGAAAAAGCCCCGGCCAATGCGGGGCCGGCCCGCGCCCGCCTTCCTGGCGCGCCAGCCAGCTCAAACCCAGGACGGAGGAGGTTCAAGGTTTTGAAGGCTGTGACAAAAATCTCCGCTGTCGCTTCCGATGCGCTCGCGGGCATAAAATCCAGCCAACGCCCCGCAAAATCAAGCCTTTGAAGCGACTATTGGCGCTGGTTTTCAATTCGGCTCTTGGAATTCTTTGCGTTTCGTTTATTTTAGCCAAATGCCTTGATGGCGAAATTCACGAGTCATGGCTATCGAATTCATCAGAATCGGCGGCGCGCGCCAGCATAATCTCAAGAACCTGACGCTCTCCATCCCGCGCGGCAAATTGGTCGTCATCACGGGGTTGAGCGGATCGGGGAAATCCTCCCTCGCCTTCGACACCATCTATGCCGAGGGGCAGCGCAAGTACGTCGAATCCCTCTCCGCTTATGCCCGGCAATTCCTGGATCAAATGGAAAAGCCGGAGGTGGATTTCATCGAGGGCCTTTCCCCGGCCATTGCCATCGAGCAGCGCGTCTCCGGCGCCAACCCCCGCTCCATCATCGCCACCACCACGGAGATTTACGATTATTTGCGCCTCCTTTTTGCCCATGTCGGCCAGCCCTACTGCCCGGTCAGCGGCCAGCCCATCACCCACCAAACCACCAGCGACATCGTGGATAAAATCCTCGCCCTTCCGCCCAAGACCCGGGTCATGCTCCTGGCCCCGGTGATCGCCGGCCAAAAGGGCGAATTCCGCGATGTCATCGAGCGCCTGGCGCGCGAGGGCTTCGTCCGCGCCCGCGTGGACGGCCAGTTTGTCGAACTGAGCAGCAATACGCGGGTGAAGCTGGATCCCAAACTGCGCCACACCATCGAAGTGATCGTGGACCGGCTGGTCATTGATGAAAAAATCCGCGCGCGCCTGAGCGATTCCGTGGAGACATCCCTGAAATGGGGCGAAGGCCGCCTCTTGCTGTTGCGGCAGCCGCCCCAAGCCGCCCTCTCCGACTCCTGGGCCGAGTCGCTCCAGTCCAATCGCAACTACAGTCCCGCCAGCGGACTGAGTTTCGAGACGCCCACGCCCAAACATTTCTCCTTCAATTCCCCGGCCGGGGCCTGTCCGGTTTGTCATGGACTCGGACAAAAAATGGTGTTCGACGAGCGCCTCATCGTGCCGGACGCGGAAAAGTCGCTCGAAAAAGGAGCGCTGGTGCCGTGGCGGCGGGGCGGCAAGCGGATGATGGTTTATTACAAAAGCCTGTTGCGCGGCATGGCCGGGCATTTCGGCCAAAGCCTGGAGGCGCCCTGGAAAGATTTGCCGGAGGATTTCAAACAAAAACTCCTGCGCGGCACCGGGGCCGAAAATGTGGAGTTCACTTTTTGGCGCGCGGGCAGCGCCAGCAAAGTCCAGCGTCCTTTCGAGGGCGTCGTTCCCAATCTGGAGCGCCTTTACGCCGAGAGCGAAAGCGAATTCACCCGCAACCGGCTCAAAGGCTTTATGAACCCGCAGCCGTGCGACGCCTGCGGCGGACGCCGGCTCAAGCCGGAAATCCTGGCCGTGCGCCTGGCCGCCGCCCCGCCCGCCATTAGGGCGGATGGGACGAATGGGATGAATGGGACGAATGGGACGAATGGGTTCCCGCCTGCGCCCGCCAAGCCTGCGGGCAGGGCGGGCAGCCCTCCGCCCGCCGCTTCTCCCGAAAGCCCGCCATCGCCGCCCATCCTGCCCGGCCTGTCCATCATGGAGGTTTGCGCGCTTTCCATCGGGCGCGCGGACGATTTTTTCTCCACATTGCAGTTGACAGAATTTCAGCGCAAAATCGCGGCGGAACTGATCAAGGAAATTCGCGCCCGGCTGGCGTTTCTGAAAAATGTCGGCCTCGGCTACCTCACGCTGGACCGGGAAAGCGGGACCCTGAGCGGCGGCGAGGCCCAGCGCATCCGCCTGGCCACGCAAATCGGCGCCGGCCTGGTCGGCGTCCTCTACATTCTGGACGAGCCGAGCATCGGCCTGCACCAGCGCGACAACGGCCGCCTGCTCCAATGCCTGGAAGGGCTGCGCGATTTGGGCAATTCCGTCCTGGTGGTCGAGCACGACGAGGAAACCATCCGCCGCGCCGATTACCTGCTCGATTTGGGACCGGGCGCGGGCGTGCGCGGCGGGGAACTGGTCGCCGCGGGCGGCGTCGCCGACCTGGAGGCCGCTCCCCGTTCCCTCACCGGCCAGTATCTCAAGGGCGAACTCAAGATCGCCCCGCCCAAAAACCGCGTCAAACCCTCCGCCGAGCGCGGCTGGATTGAAATTGTCGGAGCGCGGGAAAATAATCTCAAAGACATCACCGTGCGCATCCCCCTGGGGGCCATGACGGCGGTGACCGGCGTCAGCGGCTCGGGCAAGAGCACGCTGGTGGACGATATTTTGCGCCGCGCCCTCTTCCGCAAGTTTTACGGTTCCAAGGAACAGCCGGGGGCGCACCGGCTGATTCGCGGCTTCGAGTCGCTGGACAAGGTAATCGTGATTGACCAGACGCCGATTGGCCGCACGCCGCGCAGCAATCCGGCCACTTACACCGGCATGTTCAACCAAATCCGCGACCTGTTCGCCAAACTGCCGTCGGCCAAAATCCGCGGTTACGAGGCCGGCCGCTTCAGTTTCAACGTCAAGGGCGGCCGCTGCGAGAAATGCCAGGGGGACGGCTTGATCAAAATCGAGATGCACTTCCTGCCGCCTGTTTATGTCACCTGCGAAGCCTGCCACGGCCGGCGCTACAATCGCGAGACCCTGGAAATCCATTTCAAGGGCATGAACATCGCCGACGTGCTGGACATGACGGTGGACGAGGCCGTCACCTTTTTCCGCGCGGTCCCGAAGATTTTTGATCCCTGCCTGACGCTGGCCGAGGTGGGCCTGGGCTACGTGCGGCTGGGCCAATCCGCCACCACCCTCAGCGGCGGCGAAGCCCAGCGCATCAAGCTGGCGGCCGAATTAAGCCGCAAGGAAACCGGCCACACCCTTTACATATTGGACGAACCGACCACCGGCCTGCATTTCCATGACGTGGCCAAGCTGCTGGATGTTCTCTTCAAGCTGCGCAACTCCGGCAACACCCTGCTGGTCATCGAGCACAACCTGGACGTCATTAAAACGGCGGACTGGATCATTGACCTGGGGCCGGAAGGCGGCGAAGGCGGCGGGCGGGTCGTGGCGGAAGGGCCGCCCGAGAAGATCGCCCGCGTCGCCGGCAGCCACACCGGCCAATTTTTGGGCCGCCTCCTGGCCCGCCCTGGCGCATGAGCTAAAACACCCCATCCCTTCCAGAGGAGCGCTCATGGCGCCCTCGCTCTCAATCAGTTTAAAAAGTGAGGACTGACACCAATGGCGCTTACATTTGTTTTAAGGATGTTATGAATGGTGTGTTGGCGCCGCACCCGGAATATGTCGCTCCTATCGGAGCTACATCATCCTTTTCGCTGTGGTTCTACAAAGAGGCCGCGCCTACGGCGCTGCGCGCCAAAATCGGTGGCAGGCTTGGCGCGGCGGCCCAGCGCCGCAGGCGCGGTATATCTGTAGAACCCTGTGAACCAGAAATTCAAAGCCCCAGCGGGGCGGCATCTTCAGAGCATCCGCATAACGTGCAGGTGTCACTATTGACACTTTTTCTGAATTCCGAGGGCACGGGAAAGTGACATTTCCAGCAGGCAGCCAAAAGCATGGGGGGTGCCAGGCGAGGCTCCGCCGAAAGGGTGGCCGGTGGCGGCGATATTGGCGGCGTCCAGCGACGGTCATAGACCGCCGCTACAGGCGAGGCGGGCGCATGCGCTGGTTCGGGCGGGCGATGGTGGCGGTTTTTCTGCGAGCGAGGCCGATGCGGACGTTTTGGCTGTCCGCTGCGGGGTTGTCAGGCTGCACAAGAGGCTATGGATCAGCGCTTTGCAAAAATCCATTTGGGGCCGGCGACGACGGGGGAACGGTGGGGCGAGACTGTCGAGCCGAAACTCGATTTCATGGGGAAAAGTCACGGCTCGACAAAGTCTCGCCTTACCGCCGAGATTTTGCTGGAAATCTGTGTTTTTTCCTTGACCTTTCGCGCTTATATGCTAATCTTTCCGGCGTGAGGAGTTGGAAGGTATGGCCGGACGGCGGCGGGGCGAAGGCGGGTTCCTGTCGCGGATTACGGATGGCGGATGGCCGGTTTAACGCAAAGTCGCGAGGTTGCAAAGCCGCAATCCCGATTCGGAAACGGGATGCGCCTTTGCGTTGGATTCTTCATTCGTATTGGGGATTGCGCCGGAGGCGCAACGCTACATGTCGTGGCGGCGCTCTGCGCCGAAAGGGGGGGATGGCGGTTGGCGGCGGAGAAGCGGCGGCGGAATCCCGGTCGCGGCCTCTAATCCTTCAATACTCTATCCACTTAGTATGTTTTATGATTCTATCGCTGCAAACATGCCTTTTTTCCATCAGTTTTGAGCAGTTTCGACCCTTGTTGAGTAAAATAGTCCCAAGTGACTTTCCATGAACTATTTACGAGCAAGACAAAGCTATCCAAGTCAAGCCCAATCAAGCCAAATCAAGATAAATTAAGGTAATTCTTTGAACCACAATACCCACCAATTCATCACCCAAATACTCCACCAGTTCGATAGGGTATTCGTATTTCCACAAATGCCAAATCAAGGCTGCGCCGCAGCGCAGCCCTGCCGGAATTGCTCCACCACTCCAGTCTGGTATCGTATTTCGCGATCCAAAACAATCGGCAATTTGCCGGGGCCTTCATGAATTGGCCATGGGGCGGGGTCTGCCCTGAATTTTTGAGTCGCATCCTGCCCCGCCCTGTCGGATGATTGAGCTTTGAACTTTAATTTTACAGGATGTCTGATGGCCGCGGGTCTGGGGCTGGCGCTCCTGGCGCCCGCGCCGTTGCGCGGAGCGGGCCTGGAAGTGGAAGACAGAGACTACGGACTCGGGACCAATGAATTTGCCGACGGGCAATACCAGTTGGCGGAGGATACCTTCAGCAATTTTGTCGCCACCTATGCCAACTCCACCCTCCGCGCCGACGCCATCCTTTATCTGGCGCGCTCCCGGATTGAGTTGTCCAACTACACCAGCGCGGTGGATTTGCTGCGGCGGGAGATGCCCGCCGGCAAACTGACGAATGATTTCGTTTATTGGATGGCCTGGGCTTATTATGGAAACCGGGACTACACCAATGCCATGGCGCGTTGCGCCGATTTGCTCCAGAACCCCGCCGATCCTCCCTTGCCCCTGCGCGCCACGCTCCTCCAGGCGCGGGCGTTGGATAAATTGACCGATTGGCCCGGCGTGATCGCCCTGTTGTCCAAGCCCGATGGCGTGTTCCAATCCGCCGCCCGCGCCGGACCGGGCGACCCGGATGTGGCGGAAGGATATTTCCTGCTGGGGTGGGCTTATTTGTATGAAAAGCAGGACGCGGCGGCGGAGGCGGCCGTCGGGATGATTGACACCAACAGCCTGACGCTGGACTGGAAGTGGCAGCGCCAGAATTTGTTGTGCCGGATTTTGCTGGAGGAGGGGCGCCTGGAGGAAGCGCTGGCGGGCAGCGCCAATTTGCTCTCCTTCGCCTCCCGGTCCAGCCAGGACCAGCGCATCGCCACCGCCTTTTTGCGGGGGGAAATCTTCGAGCGAACCAGCCGCATTGCCGAAGCGATCCAGGCTTATTCCAACAATTTGGAACGGGGCTTTCCGCCGGAGGTCAAGCGGCAGGCGCTGCGCAAAACGATTGACCTGAAGTTGCAACAGAACCAGCCCTCCAATACCATGCAATGGCTGGACGGTTTCATCCAGAAAAGCACCAACGAACCGAGCCTGGACCTTGCGCTCTTTCATCTGGGCGACCTCAAACTCAAAGCCTATTTCGCCCCCCCGGAACCGGGGACCAACAGCCCCCCGGCCGCCGACACCAATCTTTTGTCCTCTGCCATCACCAATCTGGACCGGATGATCCGGGATTTTACCAACAGCGAACTCCTGGGCGGCGCCTTCCTGGACCGGGGCTGGTGCGACTGGGAGCGGGGGGATTATTCCGCCGCCAGCAACCATTTTTCCGCCGCCGCCATCCGCCTGCCCTGGTCGGAGAACCAGGCTGCGGCCCTGTTGAAACTGGGCGACGCTTGCTTCCAGCAAGGCGATTACCGGACGGCTGTGACTCATTACAACCGGCTCCTTCAGGACTACGGCACGATGGCCAGCGTGACCAACCAATTGTTCGACCTCGCCCTCTATCAACTCGTGCAGGCCAACCTAAGACTCGGCGACGGGGAGGCCGCCCTCGCGGCGGCGGACCATATTCTCAACTGGTTCCCCATCAGCGGCTACGGCGGGCAAAGTGTGCTCCTCATCGGCGAAGTTTCCTCCAACCAGAAGACTAACTATCAGGCGGCGCGCACGGCCTTTCAACGGTTGCTGGAACAATATCCCCTCACGCCGTTCTGGCCCGAAATCCAGCTCGCCATCGCCCGCACTTATGAGCAGGAAGGCGATTGGACCAACGCCTTCAACCTCTATGCCAGCTTGGAGGGCGACCCTCATTTCGCCACCAACGCCCTCCGGTCGCAGGCCGAGTTTTCCCTCGCCCTGGCCTGTGGCAAGGCAGGCATGGAAAGCAACGCCCTGGCGCGCATGTCCAATGTGGTGAGCCGTTTTCCTGGCGACCCCAACGCCGCGTTGGCCCAGAATTGGATCGGCAATTACCACTTTAATCACGGCAATTACGGGGACGCCGATTATGCTTTCCAGGAGTTGTTCAATCCCAGGAAATTCCCCAAACCGCCGGGAGGACTGGCTTGGCAAGCCCGGCTTATGGCCGGCTGGGCGGCGTCCAGGCACTCGGATTGGGCCGGCGCCACCAACGATTTTTATCTCGTCACCAGCGACACGAACGCCCCGGCCGATTTCCTGGCCCAGGCTCAGTTCCAGTTGGGCTGCACCCTCTACCAACAATTCCAGAAAGACCCGACCAATGTGGACCTCAAAACCGCCATCGCCTTCCTATCCAGAGTGACCAATTCCAGCCCCGCCAATTCCATGGCGACAATGGCTTTCGGCCAATTGGGAGATTGTTGTCTGGCCTCGGCGGACCTTGTTAAAACAAACGCCTCCCTCTACACCAATGCCATTCTCATGTACCAGTCCGTGCTGCAGGATACCAACGACTCGCCTGACGATGTCACGGCGCGAAGCCACGCCGAATACGGCTTGGGCCTGGTCGCCGAGCGCCAGAACCAGCCCAGGGAGGCGCTGGGGCATTATGGCAAGGTGCTTTACACTCTGGACACCAAACATGCCGATCCCTACTGGGTCAAGGAGGCCGGAGTCAAGGCGGCTGCGCTCTTTGAAGAGCAAAAAGAGTGGAGGAACGCCATCAAGGTCTATCAGCGGGTCCAGGAGGCCGTCCCCTCCCTCCGCAACGAAATGCAAAGGAACATTGACATTGACCGGCTCAAGGAGGCCGCGCCAACCAATTAACGCCCCTTGCGCGCCCGGCCGGATTCTGGCATATTGCCATTATGACCGATGCCGCAGAAGCAGGGGTGAACCTCACCGAAAATGCCGCCCGCGAAATCAAGGCCCGGCTCGCCGCCGATCCGTCCGGCGCGGGCAAGGGCCTCCGCATTTATGTCGAACAAGGCGGCTGCTCCGGCCTCCAATACGGCATGACCTTTGACGAGAAACGCGATGGCGATCTGGCGGCCATTCGCTTCGGCGCTCCCATCCTGGTGGATGCCTTCAGCGCCGATTTCCTCCGCGGCGCCGTCGTGGATTTTTCCGATGCGTTGACCGGCGGCGGTTTCAAGATTTCCAACCCCAACGCCGCCCAAAGCTGTGGCTGCGGCAAATCCTTCGCCACCGAACCGGCCCCGCCCGCTCCCGCCTGACTTTTTGTTTGAGAGGAGGTGGAAAAGAAGGTATTAGTGGACGCTGATGAGACGACAGACCGACTTCGTCCTGGAAAAAGCGGCATGGCCGGCATTGCTGTTGGAGGAAAGCGGCGCCATTTGCCGGGCCAATCGCGCCGCCGGCCTGCTTTTTGGCGCGGCGGTCCAAGGGGTCGCTTCCCTTTCCTCCCTGCTGGATGACGCCAACGGGATCCAGGGCATACGGCTCGACCGGTTTCTGGCCGGCCAGGAGGCGGCGGGCAAGCCGGGCGAAATGAAGCTCACTTGCCTGGGCGGACGCAAAGCGCGCTTTCTGTCCCGCGTCACGAAACTTTCCCGCGAGGGGCGGAATTACTTCCTGTTGCAATTGTTCGACGGCCCGGCCCCCGGCCTGTCTGAAACCTCCACCTGGATGCGCCCAAAGGAATCGGCCGGCTCGCCGCCCACCACCTTTCTCGATGCGATGGAAGTGCCGTTTGCCTTGACCAATGCCGACTGGCCGGCGCTGGTCGTGGACAAAGCGGGCGCGATCATTCGATCCAATCCCGTCGCGGCGCGCGTTTTTGGGGCGGCGTCCCGGAAGGGCGCGCTTCTGGGGGGAATTTGGGCGGCGGAAAACCCCGCGGCCCTGGAGACCTTTCTGGCCGAGCCGACGCATGAAGAAGAACTGCCGGTCAAGTTGCGGGCGGAAAGCGGCACGGTCCTTTCCTTCCACGCCCAAATCTGTCCAGCCGCGCAAAGCAAATGGGTGCTGTTGCAGTTCTTCAAGGACAGAGGCATGGTTGCGGCCGCCGCGCCGTCCGGGGTTCCGGCGGAGGCCGCGCCAGTCAATGTGGAGGGAGACTTCCTGCTCCAGGAGGCCGATTGGCCCGCGTTTCTGTTGCGCAAGGACGGCCAGGTTCTCCGGGCCAATCGAGCCGCGGTGCGGGCCTTCGGTTCCAAAATCGAAAAGCCGGACGTCAAGCTGGGCACAATCTGGTCGCCAGACAACCGGGAATCGCTGGCCCAATTCCTGGGGTTGCCGGCCCCGGCCATGCTCCCGCGCCTCAAGTTCCGCCTCAAGAGCGGCCTTCCGGAGACCTTTCTGGCCCAGGTCGCCTGCCTGCCGCCCGACGACATCTGTTTGCTCCAATTGCTCAAGGAGCCGGCGGCGGCGGCCGGGGGCGCGGCCGGTCCCCCCGTCCTGGAGGCCCACACCACCCAGCGGCAAAAACTGGATTGCGCGTTGCAACTGGCGCGCTCGGTCGCGCTGGATTTCAACAACGCCCTGACCAGCATCCTGGGCCACACCTCCCTCCTCTTGAGCAACGCCCCGGCGGACCACCCGTGGCGCGCCTCCCTGGTCGAAATCGAGAAATCGGCGGACAAAGCCGCCGAAGTGGCCGGCGACCTGGCCTCCTTCAGCCTCCAGGAGAAGGACGCGCGCGTGCAAATCGCCGGAAACCTCAACACCTTGCTGGAGCGGACGGTCGAAGCGCTCCAGAACTCCCTGGCCCGCCCGGTGGTCATCTCCCGGCATTTGGAACGAAAACTCTTCACCGCCAATTTCGACGAGGCCAAAATGCAGCAGGCGCTGGTGCGAATCCTGGAAAATGCCGTCGAAGCTATTCCGGGCGGCGGCGAGGTCACGGTCGAGACGCGCAACATGGAATTGACCCAGCCGCTGGAGGAAGGGACCGCGAGACTCAACCCGGGCAATTATGTCTGCGTCGAAGTCTCCGACAACGGCCCGGGGATTTCGGAGGAGGTGATGCCGCATCTATTTGAGCCGTTTTTTACCACCAAGGGCAGCAAGCATCGCGGCCTGGGGCTGGCCTGGGTCTACGGCATCGTCACCAATCACGGGGGCGGAGTCGCCGTTTCCAGCCGGCCCGGAGCGGGCGCGACCGTGCGCATTTATCTCCCGGCCAACGACAAGATCGTGCGCGAGGCCCCGCTGACCCTGGGGGATTTGCGCGGCGCCCAGACCCTCCTCATGGTGGACGACGAAGACCTATTGTTGACCATGGGCCAGACGGTGCTTTCCTCCTTTGGCTACACGGTGCTGACGGCCAACAGCGGGGCCAAGGCCCTGGAGCTGTTCGCCCACTGGAAGGATTCCATTGACCTGGTATTGGTGGACCTGGTCATGCCCGGCATGAGCGGACGGGAACTGACCGAGCAGATCCGCCAGATCGCCCCGCGGGCGCGCATTCTCTGGTGCAGCGGCTGCGTCCGGTCCGGCAAGGCGCAGGAAGAGGATCCCTACCTGCAAAAGCCCTTCACCAGCCAGGACCTCCTGCGCGCCGTCAAAAACGCCCTCGCCGAAGTGGCGGAAGGGCCGGCCGGGGCGGAGTCCGGGGCCGGGCCGCCACCGGGCAGCCCGGCGCCGTAAGCTACTAAGCGCAATCATAAGTTGACATTATTGTTCGTTTTGGTTTCAATCGCCTAATGCAAATTGAAAGCTTAAAAGTATTTTGTGACTTGGCGGAAACGGAAAGTTTCACCAAAGCGGCCCAGATCAACGGCGTGACCCAGTCCGCCGTCAGCCAGCAGATCAGTTCGCTGGAACGACAGTTCAAATCGCTGCTCATTGAGCGCAGCAAGAAGAGATTCCGCCTCACCCGCGAGGGCCAGGTGCTTTACGAATACAGCAAGCAGATCATCCAAAACTACGACTCGCTGCACAACCGCCTCCAGGAAATCAAGGACATCATTTCCGGCACCATTCGCGTGGCCACCATTTACAGCATCGGCCTGCACGATCTGCCGCCCTACCTCAAAAAGTTCCTCAAGCTCTTCTCCACCGTCAATGTCCATGTCGAATACCGCCGGGCCAACCAGGTGTATGAGGACGTGATCAGCAACGTGGTGGATTTGGGGCTGGTCGCCTATCCGACCCGG
>Ga0326728_10016963_pt1 | contig 14716 bp, 10 predicted proteins | sample MB3enrmetagenome_FD_207602 | JGI IMG/M metagenome (GOLD analysis project Ga0326728, IMG submission 207602) | Lab enriched peat soil microbial communities from McLean, Ithaca, NY, United States - MB31MN | ecosystem: Environmental > Terrestrial > Soil > Wetlands > Peat | place: USA: New York...
CCCTCATGTCGAGCGATGGTGACCGCCCGTTTCCTTTTGAGGTCGGGCCGGACTGGCGCGTTCTGGCCTTCACGATTGGCGTTTCACTCTTCGCCGGAATCCTTTTCGGCTTGGCGCCGGCACTGCGTAGCGCGCGACTGGATTTGACGCCGGCGCTGAGGGAGAGCGCCTCGGGGCTGCCGGGCGGCGATATGCGCTCCGGTTGGCGGTTCCATCTCGGCAAGGCGCTCGTGGCTATCCAGGTTGCGCTATCGATCGTGGTGCTGATTGGGGCGGTTTTGGTGGTGCGGACACTGCGGAATCTCCGCAGCATTCATCCGGGCTTTGACACCCGCAACCTCTTACTTTTCAGCATTAACCCCACGCTCCAGAAATACTCGGACTCCAAGATTCAAAACCTATATCGCGATTTGCAGGAGCGGCTCGCGGCGCTGCCCGGTGTGATCTCCGCGAGCTATTCCTCGGACTCGCTCTTGAGTGGGAGTCTGTGGACCAGCGACGTCCACGTGGAAGGCCAAGCAGAGAAATCGACACAGGAAGTGGACATGCTCGCGGTAGGGCCGGATTTTTATAAGACCTTGCGCATTCCCGTGCTCGGGGGGCGCGCTTTCACCAGCGCCGACTTCGAGCAGGCGGCTCAAGCCGCCGCAGCCGGGGAATCGCCGCAACAAACTGCAAGCCCCTCAGGCGTATTATCGGCGGTGAAGTCTTCGGCTCCGGCGGGTCCGCCGATCCCCGTGCTGGTGAATGCCGACTTTGTTCGCAACTATTTTGAGAATCAAAATCCGCTTGGCAAGAGGTTGACTCAAGGCGACAGCTCCGGGACAAGCGGCGACGCAACTGAAAAGCCCAAGATCACCAAGGTTTGGGAGATCATCGGCGTGGCGGGAGACACGAAGTACGACAGCTTGCGGCGCGAAGTCCAACCCACCGTTTACGTCCCCGTAACGGGCGGCGGCGCGACTTTCGAGCTGCGCACGGCGTCGAGTTCATCCGCACTGATTCCAGCCGTGCGCAGGACCGTGAGCGATGCGGATAACAACCTTCCAATTTTCGGCGTCCGCACACAGTCGCAGCGCATCGACGAATTGCTGACCCAAGAGCGCCTGATCGCGCGCCTGGGAAGTTGTTTTGGCGGCTTGGCGCTGCTGCTCGCCTGCGTCGGGCTCTATGGCTTGCTTTCTTATGAGGTGGCTCGCCGCACGCGGGAAATCGGCATTCGGATGGCGCTCGGAGCGGAACGGGCCGACGTGTTGCGCGGCATCGCGGGGCAGGGGCTTCGGATAACAATTGTCGGGGTCGTAGCCGGCATCGCCGCCGGAGCGGCCGTGACGCGTTTCCTCTCCAGCCTGCTTTTTGGCCTCAAGGCGAGCGATCCGGTCACGTTCGCGGGTGTGTCGCTGATCCTGATTGCAGTGGCGCTGCTGGCCTGCTACCTGCCTGCCCGCCGAGCGACGAAAGTCGATCCCATGGTGGCGCTGCGGTACGAGTAGAACAAAGAACAGGGAACAGGGAATAGGGAATAGGGAACAGGGGACAGGGAATAGGGAACAGGGAGTAGGGAATGGGGAACAGGGAGTAGGGAATAGGGAACAGGGAGTAGGGAATGGGAAACAGGGAATAGCAATGGGGGCGGCGGGCTACGAGGCTGCGGCAAGCCGTTCCACTGGAAATTGCAGCCTTCGGCGGTGAGGAGCGAGGAATAAGGACCGCTCCCTGAAACTTGTTTCCTATACCCTAAGGGAGATCCGCGATATGTGGGCCTGGACATGGTTTGAGCAGGTGGGGCAAGACATCCGCTATGCGTTTCGTACGTTGCGGAAGAATGCCGGATTCGCGCTGGTGGCGGCGTTCTCGCTCGCGCTCGGCTTGGGCGGCAATGCAGCCATGTTCAGCGTGGTGGATGGCGTTCTTCTGCGGCCGCTGCAATACTCCCAACCGGAGCGGTTGGTGAGACCCACGGGGTATTACCCCACGGGAGCCTTCCTCGCCTTACAACAGTTGAGCCGGACCATGGAGTTCGCGACCTACGCCGACAAACCGGAGAATGGTTCGGAGTTTAGCCTGACAGGACAAGGCGAAGCGATGCACCTCGCCGGCAGCATGGTTTCAGCGAACATCGCCACCAAGGTCGATCCCTTGGTGGCGCTGCGTTCCGAGTAGGTGTCAGGCGCCAGGGACGGCGAAGCTATCAGCCCTCAGCTCTCAGCGAGCAACTAATTGGTGTGCTGCCCTCTCCCTTGGGGAGAGGGTGTCCCGCTGCCGGCGCTTTCATCAGCCGGAGCGGGACGGGTGAGGGGTCATTCGCCCCCCGATGGGGCTGAGCACCACGCTCGTCGTCGGCGAAAAACAGGCGACAATTTTACGACTTGACAAATCGCTGTCTCTATGCTACAGTTCTAGCGTACCCCGTGGCAAGGGCCGCAGGCACCAGGGAGTCAAAAAAGTTGAGGGGTCAAGAAGTTGGAGTCGAGATCAGCGCAGGGTCGAGGCAGCTCAGTAAGGCGCCAGTCTCCAGGCCTCAGCGGTTCCTCAGTTCGACCATTTGTCCTGGGTCGCGCCATGGGCTTGATCCCTGAGGCGCCGGGAAGTCCGGAGAACAAATGCGAAATATTACGACCGAAGCCAGTATGTTATTGAAAACAAAGGAAGCGAGTTTTAGCTGGTGCGAAAACGAACCCAAGACGACCACAATATTGCATGCCAGGCGTGCAGATTAGACCTCGCGAACGACACGTCAGTTGATGCGCCCGCCCTGACGCACGGACAGATTGACAGAGTGCGGAAGACATGAATACGGCCCGCCAGAATGGGGAACCGCAGATTCGCGACAAAAACACAAATCGTGGGAACGAACTTAACAAGTTATTGAAAACAAAGGAAGTCGCATTTTATGAGGTGCAAAACGAACTCATAATAAGCGCACTTTTGCATGCCAATGCCTACATGTAACCCCGCGAACGGCTCTTCTCGACCGCACTCGTCCCGATACAGTCAGACCCCTCAAAGGGCCGTCGAGCTGGGATAGCCGTCCCCCTGCGAGCTGTCGAGCGCTGAGAGCTGACGGCTGACAGCTTCTTTGGTTATACTGTGGAATCATCTACGAAACTTCTGGCCTGCTGGCAGCGTATTGATGATTAAAGCCTGAAAGGAGTGCAAACCGTTATGAAGGTGCAATCAATCCGCAGTCTGGTCCTAATCCTGGGAATGGGGGTTCTGGCTACTTTGCTCCCAACTACCACGGCCTGGGGTCAAGAGACCGCCGTCCCAACGTCGGCATTCGCCCCCAATGTGACGAGCCAAGACTATACTAAGACCCACTCATTTCCGAATATCTTCGACTCGTTCATGACCCTCCCGGTTCCCCAACCTGGAATGGCGAACTCTCCGCGCCTCAAGGATTTGATCCGCGACGGCAAGCTCTGGCTGTCCCTTCAGGACGCCATTGCGCTGGCGCTCGAGAACAATCTGGACATCGATTATCAGCGGTTTACCATTCCTTTGGCGCAAACCGATTATCTCCGTACCAGGGCAGGTGCAGCGGCGCGCGGCCTCTCGGGTGAAACGATATCGACTGCGCTGTTTTCCGGGGCCATTGGCTCGAGTTCCTCCACCGGAGGAAGTGGATCGAGTAGTGGCGCAGGCGGCGCAGGCTATTCCAACGGCGCCGCTAATTTGGGTTCCGTTGGCTGCTGCGATCCCTTTGTCGGCTTCTCTACGAATTGGAACCAGAGCACTACGCCCCTGCAAACAACCGTCCTCACCGGCCTAGCCTCCGTAAACTCGACCTATAACAGTTACCAGGTTTTTTACGGTCAGGGCTTTATGACAGGCACTAGCATCGTTGCCGGAGTGTTCGGATCGCGCTCCACCACCAGCGCCCTGACGGCGTTGGTCAACCCCGAGGTCCCTTCGTACCTGGGAATTACTTTGAGCCAGAACCTCCTGAACGGCTTTGGCTACCGCGCTAATGCTGCGTACTTGCGCATCGCGAAGAACGGGCTCAAGTTTGCCGACAGTGTTTTCCGGCAGAACGTTATGACGACCTTACAAACCGTCGTGAACGACTACTGGGACCTCCTTTACTACCGCGAGAACATCCGAGTGGCTGAGGAATATCTTAAATGGGCGCAGGCGGACCTGAATAATAACGCCCGCCAAGTGGAAATCGGGAATATGGCGGCCATCGAGGTCACGCGGGCCAAGTCAGAAGTCGCCAGCCGGCAGCAGCTTCTCATCCAGGCACAAACGCAGTACCAGCAGCAAGAAGAAAAAGTGAAAACTGAGCTTTCGAAGCATGTGGACGCCGATCTGGCCAGCGTCGGAATCGAGCCTACGGATAAGCTGCCCGAGCCAGCCCCCAATGACATTCCTTCGCTCGCAGATGCTCTCAATGAGGCAGCGAAGAATCGGCCGGAGATCGAACAAGTACAGGTGAATATGCGAAACCAGGAGATTACCATCCAGCGGGATCGCAACAGTCTGCTTCCAAACTTGAACGTTTATGCGACCTATCTGCCGTCAGGGCTCTCCGGGCATTTCCTTTGTGGAGGAAATCCTCTCTATGAGCCGGGCTGTCCTGCGGGGGTCACGGGCTATGTACCGGGCGGGGCTGGTGATTCGCTCTCCCAAGTGTTCCGCAACGTTTATCCCAATTACTCTTTGGGAGTCAGCCTGTCAATTCCGATTCGCAACCGACAGGCTCAGGCTGATGCCGCAGCCGCCCTCCTCCAGGAGCGCCAGTACCGGGTTCAGTTGCAGCAGAAAATAAACCTGGTCCAGCAAGACGTACGCAATGCGGTGATTGCCGTTACCCAGGCCAAAGCTCAAATCGATGCGGCCAAGGAGTCGACGCAGCTTTACAAGGAGACCTTGGCGGGAGAGCAGAAGAAATTCCAATTGGGAGAATCAACACCGTTTCTCGTGATCCAGGCGGAGAGGGACCTTGCGAACCAGGAAGGCGCTGAAGCCCAGGCGCGCGACGCCTACGCCAAAGCGCTAACCCAGTACGCACAAGCCACCGCCACCATACTGGAGAGATTTAACGTTGAAATATCGGAGGCCAAGAGCGGGCAGGTCACGCGCGCGTTGAACATCCCGGGCACGGCGACCGCACCCACCGGCCAGTGAGGCAGGGAACAGGGGGTAGGGAACAGGGAACAGAGAACAGGGAATAGGGAACAGGGGAGAGATGGTCGTAGGGTAGATGTTTTAATATGTAAATACTAAAAGCAATAATACTCAGTATAGAATACGAGTAGTTAGCTTATGATTTCGCAGTCCTCGCTAACTATAGAGCCCTCGTTGAATCCACAGATCTCTCCCCCACCAGGGCTAAGCATGATTCATATCTTCGGCTTGGACTCCGGGGGTTCATGGGATGCACGCCTTCAGCCCCAAAGGGGCGCCCTAACACAGCCCGTTCACGGGTCAACGCCGTCGGGGTTGTCTCAGTCGCGTGGCGCTCCGTGATCCGCAGGTTGAAACCTGCGGCTACCCACGGTTGGCCCCTGCCGGGGCCATTTCGAGGTGGCGTATCTTGGCGCTTATGGGGCGTTGCCCCCGGCTACTGTATGAATCCCCTTCGGGGATTCTCAGCGTGTCGATTACCCCGGGTCTCCAGCGAGAGATGTGGGACACGCTCTGCCCCCAAGGGGAAGAGGGCTGGAATCTGGATCAGCCACTCCTATTCGCTATCCCTGTCTTCTTATTCCTGCTGCCTACTGCTTTCTGCTTACCCGCCCACCGTCTAGACAATCCGTACTTCCGGAATGGGGACGATGAACTTGCCGCCCCGGCGGCGATATTCGGACTGCTGCTCCAGCACTTCGTCCGCGATATTCCAAACGAGAAGCAATACATAATCCGGCATCGACTCCAATAGCTTTGCGGGCGGTTGGATGGGGACGCGCACTCCAGGCATGTACCTGCCCTGTTTATGGGGGCTCCGATCCACGACGAAGTCCAGAGTCTCGGGACCGACCCCGCAGTAGTTCAAGAGGACAGTGCCTTTCGCCGCCGCCCCATACGCAGCCACGCGCTTGCCCTCTGCCCGCGCTCGACGCAGGACTTCCAGAAGCGACTCCTTAAGATTGTCAACTCGCTGAGCGAAACTCCGGTAGAAATCTGCTTTATCGACACCCCAACGAGCCTCCTCCTCGAGAGCCGCTTCGACCCTGGGCCGTTCGCCAGGGTGATGGCGGGGGACGGCAAAGAGCCGCAACGATCCACCGTGGATGGGCAAGCGCTCGACATCCTCAATCACGAGGCCATGGCGCTGGAAGAGCCGATCGAGCGCGGTGAGTGAAAAGTAGCAGAGGTGTTCCTGGTAAATCGTGTCAAACTCGCAGCGCTCGATCATCTCTTTCACGTAAGGGACCTCGATCACTGCCATCCCGCTTTCCCCCAGGATCAGCCGCATGCCGCTCACCACGCCGTTCAGGTCGGCCACATGCGCCAATACATTATTGGCATGCAGCACATCAACACACTCACCTTGGTCGCGGAGTCTGCGGGCCAAATCGGCGCCAAAGAACTCGCAGAGAGTGCGAATGCCTCGCTCCTGCACTGCCACCTGGGCGATATTTGCCGCGGGTTCGATGCCCAGAACCGGGATACCAGCGCGCTTGTAGAACTGCAACAGGTAGCCGTCGTTACTGGCAATCTCTCCTGCCAGGCTGTGCACGTTGAGCTTCCGGGAGGCGATGAGGCGAGTCACAATCTCTTCGGCGTTACGGACTACCGTGTCGGAGTAAGAAGAGAAATAGAGATATTCGCGAAACAGCAGCTCGGGCGGAACAGTCTCTGTGATCTGAACCAGCGAGCATGCAGGGCAAAAGGCCAAGTCCAGCGCGTAGCGTTGCTCCGGGCGGTCCAGTTCCTCGCGCGTTGGGTAGGCGTTAGCCAGAGGCATCCGGCCCAGCCGAAGTACGATCTCGGGGCTGTCGCTGCCGCAGGAGCGGCACAAACAGGGGTTTGGCATTTCACCTCTCCCAGTTACTCCAGTAGGGCCGACCGCCGGGGTGCCCCTACTGGCGCCACACTCGCCACGGAGCGCCTTTCTTCCAGGACTCGTTCAAGGCAAGAAAGTCACGGTAGGTATCCATGCAGTGCCAGAATCCATGATGGAGGTAACCAACCAGCTCGTCTTCCTGCGTTAGCCGTTCCAGCGGCTCGCGCTCGAGAACGCAACCATCGTCGTCGGAGAGATAGTCAAAAAACTTTCGTTGAAATACAAAGAAGCCGCCGCTGATGAAGCCGCTCTGGTCCAAGGGCTTCTCATTGAATTCCTTCACCAGTGAACCTTGCACGGATAATTCGCCGTAGCGGGAGAGCGGGTGAACGCCTGTAACTGTCCCGATCTTCCCGTGGCTCAGGTGGAATTCCCACAGTTTAGAGATGTCGAGGTCCGCTACACCGTCGCCATAGGTCATCATAAAGTGGTCGCCGGTAACATACCGTTCGATACGCTTTACCCGCGCGCCGGTCATCGCCTCTGCTCCCGTATCCGCAAAGGTGATGGTCCAGTGGTCATCCTGGAGGGGGGGATGGAATTCCGGCTCCTTTCCGGAATTGAGGCGCAAGGTGAAGTCGCTGTTCATGAGGCGATAATTTAGAAAATAGTCTTTAATCATTGAGCCCTTATACCCCAAGCATAATATGAAATCCTTAAACCCATAATGGGAATAGATTTTCATGATATGCCACAGGACGGGCTTGCCCCCGATCTCAACCAGTGGCTTGGGACGGTACTCGGTTTCTTCCCGCAGGCGGGTTCCCATGCCACCACAAAGGATCACGACTTGAGCTCGCATGGCGATGGACGAAGGCCCGTTCGAGCCGGCATCACGTGGCCCGCAACGGCGTAAGGTGTGAAAAAATACCGCTGTAGCGGCGGTCTCCGGCTGCCCGGTCTCGCGTTTTCAAATACATCGGCGCTCAGAAAGCGACGCTACAGCTCCGACGTTTCCGATGGGCTGGCGGTATCGTCGTTGGGGTTCGGCTCATACCCGTACCCATACCCGTATCCATATCGGTATAAGCCATACCCGGAGCCGCCTTGCTTTTGGGCGTTCACGCTGTTCAACGCCACGCCGAGAATGCGGGCGCCGGAATTGTACAGCAATCCTCGCGCCCGCCGGACGAGGTCGAAGGGCGTGCTGTAGGCCTTCGTCACAAGCACCACCGCGTCGGTGAGGGTCGAGAGGATGCGGCTGTCGGAGACAGTCAGCAAAGGCGGAGAATCGAGTAGCACATATTCAAACTCGGAACGCAGCCGGCGAAGCAAGTCGGCCGTGAGCGGCGAGGATAGCACTTCCGCAGGGTTGGGAGGAATGGGCCCGCAAGGTATCACACTCAAATTCGGAACGCCGGGCACCGGCAGGATGGCCTCCTCCAACCCCACGTGGCCCGTCAGGCAGCGAACAAAGCCCGGCCTGTTTTGCACGCCTGTCGACCGGTGGCAGCTAGGCCGCCGCATATCGCAATCCACGATCACCACCTTGCTTCCCAGGCTGGCGAGCGTCGCGCCCAGGTTGACTGTCACGGTGGTCTTACCTTCCGACGGCAGGGCGCTTGTGACCAGCAACATCTTCGGTACAGGGTTGGCGGAAAGCAGAATCGACGTGCGAAGCGTGCGGTACGCTTCAATAGGCTCGCGTCCGGTCTGAAGGGCCGGGGCGAGGGCGCCGTTGTTCCCTTGACTTACCATGGCCATTTTCTCACTCTCGGCATGGCCATTGTTGCCGATGCAATCCGGAAGGAGGCCCAAGGAGGGCAAGCGTAACAGCCTTTCCACTTCATCCGCGGTCTTGAGCGTATTATCGAGATACTCCTGCAAGAAAGCCAGCCCGACGCCGACGGCCAGGCCCAGCACCAAGCCCAGCGAGAGATTCAGGAATACTCGAGGCTTCACGGGGCCCTTGGGAACCTCGGCCGCGTCCACAATGCGAATGTTGCTGGCTTGCACTCCGGCCGATACCATCGCCTCCTTTTGGCGCGTCATGAGCGCCTCTTGGAGCTGCTTGTTGGTATCCACGTCGCGCTTCAGGATGTTGTATTGAATGGACTTCTCATCGATGTCATTCACTATCTTCTTCTGCGTGTCCAGCGCTTCCTGCAAAGACTTCTCGTCGGCCAGTGCGGCCTTATACGAATCGACAACATTCTGCGCCAAAATCCTCTTCTGGCGATCGATAGTGGCCTGCATCGCGTCAATCTGCTTCTTCAGGGCAATAGCTTTCGGGTACTCAGGCTTCACGGTGGCCGTCTTCTCGGCGTAGTCGCGCTCCAATCCGGCGAGGGCAACGGACATATCTTGAATCATCCTGTTGTCGAGAAACCCCGGTAGATCCTGAACCCTGCCTGCCTGCACGAGATTATAGTACGATTCCTTGTCGAAGCGGGTTGCTTGCGCTTTCGTGTACTCTAGCTGAATCTGCTTAAGGCGCTCGTTAACGAGATTCTGCTTCTCTTCCACAAAGAATATGGAGTTGGCTCGCGCATAGGCTTCCAAGGCATCCTCGGACTTCTCGACTTTCGCCTTGAGCTTCATCAGTTCGCCCGAAAGCCACTCCGACGCCTTGGTGGTTTCGTCCCACCTCACCTGCAGGTTTTGCCAGATGTAAGCATTACAGAGCTCGTTCGCGATGCGAGCCGCCATTTGGGGGTCTTCAGAGTAAAAGGACACTTCCACAAGGTTGCTGCGCCGCATCGGACTCACGTCGATGTTGTTGATGAAATTCGCCACGGCGTTGCGGTAGGCATTCATCGAGCGGTCCGGGGGGTCGGGGTCGGAGGGCTTGGGGATTTTATCAGGATCGAGCTGGACCAGTCCAAACAGCAAGTGCCCCTTGTAGAACTCCGGGTCGCGATACAGTTTCAAAGTATCCACGACATGTTCGGCGAGAGAGCGGCTCTGGATAATCTCGTATTGAGTCCCTCGGTAGGCGTCGATGTCGACGGTCGTGAGTTGGACGACTCCCTGGAAATTCAAGACGTTCGGCTGCTCGGGGTTAATCTCAATGACGGCTCTTCCCTCGTAAATGGGCTTCTTTTTGAGCGTGCCGATCGCTACCGTTGTGAAGACGATTAACAGGCATGATAAGACCAGCCACCGCCGCTTGGCGATCGCATTCCAATAATCCAGCAGGGGTTGAACTTCTTCCGCCGAGACATCCAACGTCTCGACCGGCTGCCGCAAGCTCTGTGGGCCTGAAATCACCAGGCTCTGAGTGGGGTCTGTGGTGGTAGGGACTTCGGAGTTTGGCATTAATCAGCCCTTCTCATCCTGTCAATGGGCCCAAATGAGCCATCCTGAGAAAGTGGAAACAGAAGCGTCAATAGCCCGTGAGGTGGCCATTTTCGTTTTACTGTCGGGAATATACAGAGTGTCATTCGCCGCCAGCGTTGTGTCTTCTACTTTCCCTTTCAGAACTTTCCTCAGGTTAATAGGGATTTCGGTTTTCGAGCCATCCTTTTGAGTTCGTAATATACGAGCGGATCCCCTTGCCGCAGTGGGCGCAAAACCTCCCGCCATGGTAACCGCCTGGAGGGCGGTCACGGTGGGGCGGTCCTCGAGCACAAAGCTCCCCGCCAATTTAACCGCTCCGATCACATAAATGACGTCGGCCTTGGTTACGGAAATAACGTCGAGAGGCTTGATGTTAATATTGAGGCTTTCATCCCGGGTGTAGAGGAGCCGGTTGAGATCGATCTCAATTTGGTCCGGCCCGCGCACATGCATTCCGTCGGCCGGCTGTAAGTCTCCAAATCCGCTCTTGCGTGTTATCAGCACGGTGCGTCCTGCCGGCGACGAGCCCTTCTTCCCAAAACCGCCGGCCTCGGAAAGCATCTCAATCAGTGTGCGAGGGCCATGGAGGCGGTAGAGCCCGGGCTTTTCCACCGCTCCGAGGATAGACACGGGCCTGGACTTGAATTCCTTGACAAAAACACTCACCTGAGGATTTTGGAGGTAGTTCTCACCCCATTTGTCGGCGAGTTCTTGCCGGAGCTGCTCGGACGTCAAGCCCGAGGCTGGGACCCGGCCAATCAAGGGCAGGGCAATCAGCCCATCGGTCGCAACTCGAACGGTTTGTTTCAGTTCCGGGACGTCGAAGACCTCGATCTCAATCTCGTCTTCGGGTCCCAGCACGTAATTGGGATCCGCGGCGCTGGCAGACGATGGCTCGGGATTTTCTGGCGCGTTCTCGGGAGTTGCATCCGTGCTGGTCGCTGGAGCCTGAACCGACTGGGGAGCCTGGGAACCAGGCTTATCCTCGACGCTCTGCGCGCGCGCCGGAAGTGAGGTTATTAAGAACCCGAACAATAGGCAGATGATGAAACCCAGAGACCGAAGTCCCTTCAAACCTTTCATTTTTGCCCCGATATAGCCTGCTATTGCGTACCAATGCCCCGCCATGAGGTCCCTTAAAGCCGATACGCACGTGAAAGCTTAGCCTTCTTAATTTACCTGCCGGCCAGTTCAATGTCAAGCTGAATGAGCTTGCGGTAGTGCTACAGTTTGATGTCGAGGCGGCTTTACGCCGCCATTGGACGAGGTAAACTCGCCGCTACAACATCAAACTGCACCACGACCGAACTTGCTGGTAGTATAATAGGTTCGCTAATTTCACATGAATGTTGCTGGCTCTCGTGGGACGGCGAGTATGCAGATTGCCATAAAATCGAAAGTTGCAAAGTGGTTTTTGATCATTGCCGAAATTGCGACGCTCCTGCTGCTGATAGTCTGGGTGGGCAGAACCTGCCTCGCTGATATGCTGGCGAGCAAGCCGACAACCTACAACCTCGAGCGGGCTGTCAAACTCGACCCGGGCGATGCCGACTACCTCATGCGATTGGGCGGTCTTTATGAGTACAGCCCCACTGATCTGCAACTGGGCAAAGCGGAAGAGAGTTTTCGCCGCGCCACACACCTTGATCCTGATGACCCTCAAGCTTGGATGGACCTGGCAGCCGCGTTGCAGTTTGAGGGCCGCATCGATGAGGCAGAGGCTTGCCGCCGCCGGGTGGATCTGCTGGCGCCAAACCTTCCCGCCTATCAGTGGCCCATCGCTAATTCTTACCTATTGCAAGGCGACACCGAGAAGGCTTTCCGGCATTTTCGGCTCGTGCTCGCCGGCACGCAGCAATATGACGCCAATGTCTTTAGCTTGGCTTGGAAGGCCACCGACGATGCCGGGAAGATTCTTCAACAACTGATTCCTGAGCGCGTCGCCACGGAATTCAGTTATCTGAACTTTTTGCTTGCTCAGCATCGCTTGGATGATGCCCAGGCCGTTTGGAAACGGATTCTGGCCGAAGGCGGGGAATTCCATCCTGAAGAGACTGCAGCTTATATTGACAGCTTGATTGCCGCTCACCGGCCGGAAGAGGCCTACCAGGTTTGGACTGACCTGCAGAAGAAGGGGCTCATTCGATACTGGTCTGCGCCCTCTGAAACAAGCCTTATTTCCGACGGCGACTTCGAGGACGAATTGTTGAATTTCGGCTTTGCCTGGAGGGTTTCCCCCGTCGAGGGTGTCTATGCGGGCCTGGATACTTCGAATTATCACTCGCCTTCTCACGCCCTCTTGGTTCAATTCTCGGGCAAGGAGAACCTGCTGTACCAGAACGTTTACCAGTTTGTGAAAGTGACTCCCGGGCAAGCCTACCACCTTCAGGCCCTCATGAAGACCGAAAACATCACCACCGACAGCGGCCCCTGCCTGGAGGTTTACGATGCTTACAGCCCCGCCGCACTGGACAAGTCAAGCGAGGTATTGACCGGCAGCACCGATGCCTGGACGCCTTTGCTCTTGGATTTCGTTGCCGGACCCAAAACCGAGTTGCTCGTGGTGAGGCTTAAACGCTCACCCAGCAAGAAACTCGACAATCTCATTTCGGGGAAGGTTTGGCTGGATGACGTCCGGCTTACCCCAGTGCATAAATGAGTAGCGAGTCTCACGCTCAGTTGTGGCGGGAACAGTGGAACGACACCCGCATCCGCGACGCTGGCCGTCTCAGTCTCGCTGAATCCTCAAACAACGCAAGTAGCGCTGCTGGGGCAAACCCAGTTCGCCACCACTCGTTCATTGTTCATCCCAGCGACAGTTTGTTCTGCGTTCACCCGTTCACCCGATCTCCTAACTGTGCGTTTTTCCCAGTAGATGTGACTTGTCCTCTGAAAGAGTGCCAAACTCCCCATTTGCCACAGGATCGCCACAGGCCTTACTACTTCCGTCGCGGTCAGCCCCTTCCTGGCCTCAGCTAACTCCCTGAAATCACTTGCCAGACGAATCCGTTTCCAGCCACCGAAATTGTCCAGGAAGCTTGAATATGGCACGTAACCTGCTCGAAATGCAGGACGTGGCACTAAACTCGTTGAACAGTCAACCCCAATTGAGATCCGGAGGGCCAGAGAATGGCGTACGACGCGACGAAGATGCAGGACTGGCAGATTTCAGCGGCCGCCGAACCGGGGATGCCGAGCCCGCGGGAATGGCAAGAAAGACTGGGCTTGCAGCCAGATGAGATGATCCCCATGGGACGGCTGGCAAAGTTGGACTTCCTCAAGATTATCGAACGACTAAAAGACCGCGCGGATGGGAAGTATATCGAGGTTACCGCGATCACACCTACCCCCTTGGGCGAGGGGAAGAGCACAACTTCGCTGGGCTTGATCGAGGGTCTGGGCATGCGCGGCAAGAATGTCGGCGGGTGCCTGCGGCAGCCCTCGGGCGGGCCCACAATGAACGTGAAGGGAACGGCGGCCGGCGGGGGGAACGCTCTTCTGATCCCCATGACCGAGTTTTCCCTGGGTTTAACCGGCGATATCAACGACATTGTTAACGCTCATAACCTGGCCATGGTGGCGCTCTGCGCTCGCCTCCAGCACGAGCGAAACTACAACGACGAGGAATTGCAGAAGCACAGCATCCCCCGCCGCCTGGACATTGATCCCACGCGCATCGAAATGGGTTGGGTCATAGATTTCTGCGCGCAGTCACTCCGCAATATCATCATCGGGATCGGCGGCAAGCAGGATGGATACATGATGCAGTCCAAGTTCGGCATCGCCGTCAGTTCTGAGTTGATGGCCATCCTTTCCATCGTCACGGACTTGGGCGACCTCAGAAAGCGCCTCGGCGAGATTACCGTTGCCTACGATAAGAGGGGCAATCCGGTCACGACGAGCGATCTGGACGTTGCAGGAGCCATGACCGCCTGGATGCGCAACTGTATCAACCCCACGCTCTGCTCGACCGCCGAATACCAACCTTGCATGGTGCATGCCGGCCCCTTCGCCAACATCGCGGTGGGCCAGTCTTCCATCATCGCCGACCGGCTCGGCCTGAAGATGTTCGATTATCATGTGACGGAGAGCGGCTTCGCAGCGGATATCGGTTTCGAGAAGTTCTGGAACGTCAAATGTCGTTACAGCGGCCTGAAGCCCCACGTCTCCATCCTCACGGCCACTATTCGGGCGCTCAAAATGCACGGCGGTGGTCCCCGGGTATCGCCGGGTTTGCCCATCCCCGAGGAATACACCAAGGAGAATCTGAAGCTCCTCGAGAAGGGGCTTCCGAACCTGCTGCATCACCTCGAGATCATTCGTCGCTCGGGGATTAATCCGGTGGTGTGCATTAACCGTTTTCATACCGATACCCTCGAGGAAATCGCTCTGGTGCGCAAAGCAGTGGAAGCGACGGGGGCTCGG
>Ga0326728_10016964_pt1 | contig 14715 bp, 13 predicted proteins | sample MB3enrmetagenome_FD_207602 | JGI IMG/M metagenome (GOLD analysis project Ga0326728, IMG submission 207602) | Lab enriched peat soil microbial communities from McLean, Ithaca, NY, United States - MB31MN | ecosystem: Environmental > Terrestrial > Soil > Wetlands > Peat | place: USA: New York...
GGTTGCCTTGCTGCAAAAGCACATGGCCGGCATGAAAACCGGCAAAAAAAGTTGATGGACTAACCCGGAGGCATTCCAACCCTGAACTCCGGGTGGGCGACGCGTGTACCGATTTCGGCGTCATCTTCGCCTACGCCTTCTCGTCCGCCTCTGGCCGTTCCAATTCAGCACCCCCGGCGCAAATTTGCCGTGCCGCAAGATCAATGCCGAACACAATTGGTTTTCAATTGCCAATTTTCAATACGGAAAGCCCATGAGGTGCCGCTGTTGGGCGGAAATCGAGAATTTGTCATTGAGAATTTGTCATTGGTAATTGAGATTAAGATTAAGATTAGGATTAAGAATAACTCAAAGTGGCGAGGAGGCTTGACCCGCGGGCGCTAACGGGTAGGATGCTGCAAAGTTTTATTACTGTGAATCAACCAACTAAAATCTCCAAGGCCCGCGGGGCGACCCGGCGGGAGTTTCTCAAGAAGACCACCCTGGCCGGCGCCGCGCTGGCGGCAAGCCACAATCTGTTTAAAACGCCGGTGTACGGCCAGACCCAGCCGCCGGCGCCCGGCAACGCCGTGGGGGCCAATAACCGGATTGTGGTCGGGTACATCGGGGTCGGGTTCCAGGGGGTGGCGCATATTGACCTGCAAAAGCAATTCGCGCAGGCAAACAACATCGCGCAGGCGGCGGTGTGCGATGTGTCGGCGTTTCGATTGGCGGCGGCCAAGGCCAAGATTGGGGGGAATTGCAAGGACTTTGCGAGGCTTGAGCAATTGCTGGAACAAAAGGACATTGACGCGGTCACCATTTCCACGGTGGACCAGTGGCACGCCGACGCGGCGATAGCGGCGCTGCAAGCGGGCAAACATGTCTATCTGGAAAAGCCGATGGCGCGGTATTTGGGGGAGGCGTTTGCCTTGTACGATACGGTCAAGAAGAACCCGAAGCTGGTCTTCCAGATCGGTTCGCAGGGTTGTTCGGACGCCAAGTGGAGCAAGGCGGCGGAGTTGGTCAAGGGCGGCAAGGTGGGGAAGCTGGTCATGGGGCTGGCCTCTTACATGCGCAACAACGACAAAGGCGAATGGAACACGCCGCCCTTCGTGCCCGCCGCCTGGATGGTGCCGGGCGATTGTGATTGGGTCAAATGGCAGGGGCATGTCAAAAACCAGATCCCTTACGATGCGGAACACTATATCCGCTGGCGCAAGTTTTACCCGTACTGCGCGGGACCGCTGGGGGATCTCTGCCCGCACACCTTGCATCCGTTGCTCCTGGCGACGGGCAACCCGGAGTTTCCGACCCGGGTCGTCTGCCTGGGCCAGAAGCCCATTCTCACCGACAAGAACACGCCGAACGCGTTGGAGCGGGATTGTCCCGAGGACGTGCAACTGCTGGCTGAATTTCCGAGCGGTTACGCGGTGATGATGGCCGCCGGCACGATCAACCAAGTCGGGCTGGACCCGGTCATCCGCGGACACAAGGCGACGATGTGGATGGCGGGGAACCGGGTGAAATTGAATCCGGAACCGGAGTTTGCCGACGACATTGATCCGCTGACGATTGACAACATCCAGCCGGGCGAAGCCATCGAGACGCACGAAGCCAATTGGTTTGATTGCATTCGCGGCAAGAATGGCATCACCACACCCAATGCCAACGCCGATTTGGCGATCCGCGTCCAGACGGTCCTGTCGCTGGCGGAAATGTCCAATCGCCTGAACATGATGTGCCTGTTCGATGAAAAGACGCGCCAGGTCACCAACGGCGACGGCAAGGAAGTGCCGGCGATCACTTACGGCACCCTTCCCAAATCGTAGTTGGCGAAATGGTGAATCAGGCGTGCAGGCAACCGATTTTAGAGCATAACCGTAAATAAATTATTGAAGCAGCAACCTTCCAATTCTCCATGCGCGATGATCCCTTCGGGATTGGGGAGCGCGACCGTCCCGGTCGCCGCAGTCGGCGTCCCGCCGACTGCATTCAGAGGAGAATGCTTTCGGCCAGAGGCCGAAAGCGGCGGGCGAGACGCCCGCGCTCCCAAGAGAGTCACACCGGCCCGGCTGGATTCATGCCGCGAAAAGATTGATGACCGACAAGCTTTTAGGCAGGCTGGGAAAGGTAGGGCGCGCACGGAGTGCGCACCCTACCAGCCTGGACTGATACTTTGCGATTATTGAAAAGTGAAAGTTCCTGATTCGGTGAGGGTGGCGCGCCTTGCCATGGCGACGCGGTTTGAGATTCTGCTCCACGGCGAAAAGAAAGCGGCCTTGCGGGCGGCCGGGGAGGAGGCGCTGGACGAGGTGGAACGGCTGGAAGCGCAGTTGAGTCTTTACCGTCCCACCAGTGAGATTGCGCGGGTCAACGCGCTGGCGGCGCGCCAGGCCGTGCGGGTCAGCCCCCCGGTATTTCAATTGCTGGAGCAGGCGCAACGATTGCATCGGGAAACCGGCGGCGCCTTCGACATCACGCTGGGCCCGTTGGTGCGTTGCTGGGGATTCATGGGCGGCCAGGGGCGGATGCCGGAACCGGAGGAACTGGCCGCGGCGCGCGCCCTTTCCGGAATGGGGCATGTGAGACTCGACGCGGATGGTTTATCGGTCCGTTTTGATCGTGAAGGAGTTATGATTGACTTGGGGGCAATAGGGAAGGGGTGCGCGATTGATTGTGCGGCCCGGGCACTGCGGGAGGCCGGCGTGGCGAGCGCATTGCTCCATGGCGGCACGAGCACCACTTACGCCCTCGGCGCGCCGCCGGACGTGGAGATGTGGCAGGTGGCGGTGGCGGCGGCGCCCGGCGGCGGCGGCGGTCATAATATCAGCGGCGGTCATAGACCGCCGCTACACTCCATCGTGAAATTGCGGGATGAGGCCCTTTCCGTTTCGGCAGTCTGGGGAAGATGCTTTGAGGCGGGCGGGAAGACTTATGGGCATGTGCTGGACCCGCGCACCGGCCGGCCGGTGTCCGGCGCGCTGCTGGCGGCGGTGGCGCTGCCTTCGGCGACGGAAACCGATGCGTTGTCCACGGCGCTGCTGGTGGCGGGCAGGCAGGGAGGGGGGAGGATCGGGCGATTAAGGCCGGGGATGCGGACTCTCTTGGTGATGCGCGGCGGTTCCCGAGGCGGCTATTCCACGCGGGGAAATCTGGGAAAATGATGGCCAGACATTGAAAAAACGCCGGTTAACGGCTAGGTTCAGACGAGATGTTGGATGATCGTTCATATATGCGGGCGCCCCAACGGCAGTATTGGTCCATGACCACGCTGCTGTTGATCAGCCTGGTGGCTTGCTACGTGCTCCAGTTGATTTTGGAAAAGCAACTGGGGCAGGACCGTGTGTACGATCTTTTTGCCTTGAGCATTGCGGGCCTGAGGAAGGGCTGGTATTACCAATTAATCACCTTCCAGTTCATGCATGTCGGGCTTTTGCACATCGCCGGCAATATGTTCGGACTTTACTTTTTTGGGCGGGCCATGGAAGAGGCCCTGGGACGGAAAGGGATGTTGTGGCTTTACCTGTTGAGCGGGACCATTGGGGGATTGGTGCAAGTGGCGCTGGGACTGGCCTCCGCCAGTTTTGGCTTCGGCAGTTTTGGCAATGCGACCGTGCTGGGCGCTTCGGCCGGGGTTTTTGGGCTGATCGCGGCCTTCGCGACGAGCGAGCCGAATTATCCCATCACCCTGCTGGTCTTCTTCGTTCTCCCCGTGACCATGCTGGCCAAGTGGCTCTTGCTCATTGAAGCCGTGGTGGCCGTCGGCGGACTTTTCATGGGTGGAAACACGGCGCATGGGGCGCATCTGGGAGGGATGCTGACCGGCATTGCTTGGATCAAGTGGGGGAGCTGGTTGGAGAGCTTGGGGGGATCGTGGGGGGCCGGAACACGCCGGCGCGCCTCGCGCCAGCCGGTGCGGGCGGGCGTGTTGCGCGCCGTCCGGCGTCCCAGGAAGAACGACGAGGAATTGCCGCCGGCGGAGTTCATCAGCCGGGAGGTGGATCCGATTCTCGAAAAGATTTCCGCCCACGGCATTCACAGCCTGACCGAGCGGGAACGCGAGATTTTGGAGGCCGCGCGCAGCAAGATGGCGCGGAGGTAGGGCGCGGCCCGGTCTGGGCGCCTCCTGCTTTTTTTCGGTGGCGGTTTCTTAATCTTAATCCTAATCTTAATCTTGATCCTAATCTCACACAAACTATGATACAGCGTTATTCGCGGGCGGAAATGCGGGAGGTCTGGACGGAGCAGCACAAGCTGGAAATCTGGCTGCAAATCGAATTGCTGGCCAGCGAGGCCCTGGCGGTCGAAGGCGTGGTTCCGCGGAAGGATTTCGCGGCGATGAAAGCCAGGGCCGCGTTCCAGGTGGAACGGTGCAAGGAGCTGGAACGCACGCTCAACCACGACGTCGTCGCCTTCACCACCAACGTGGCGGAGAACATCGCCGGGCCGGCCAGCCGCTGGCTGCATTACGGGCTGACGAGCAGCGATATTGTTGACACGGCCTTCGCCGTGCAGATGGGGCAGGCGGCCGGGATTCTCATCGCGGATGTGAAGGCGCTGCGGCAGGTCATCGCGGAAAAGGCGCGGGAGCACGCCTTCACGGCCATGATCGGCCGCAGCCACGGCATCCATGCGGAGCCGACCACCTTCGGCTTGAAAATGGCGGTGATGTACGACGAGTTCGGGCGCGCCCTGCGCCGCTTGGAGAGCGCGCGGGAGGCGGTGGCGGTGGGGAAACTTTCCGGGGCGGTGGGGACCAGCGCGCATCTTCCGCCGTCGGTGGAGGCGCGGGTCTGCCAGCGGCTGGGGCTGCGTCCGGCGGCGGCGGCCACGCAGGTGGTGCAGCGGGATTTGCACGCGGAGTTTATCGGGGCGCTGGCGCTGGTCGGGGCGAGCATCGAGCGGTGGGCGACCGAGTTCCGCCACTTGCAGCGGACGGAAGTTCTGGAGGCGGAGGAATTCTTCGCCCCCGGCCAAAAGGGTTCCAGCGCGATGCCGCACAAGCGCAACCCGATCACGGGGGAACGGTTGACGGGGCTGGCGCGGGTGCTGCGCGGCAACGCGCTGGCGGCGCTGGAGAACGTCGCCCTGTGGCACGAGCGCGACATCAGCCACAGTTCGGTGGAGCGGATTATTTTTCCCGATTCCTGCACGCTGCTGGATTACATGCTGGTGACGCTGCGAACCTTGACGGAGGGCCTGATCGTCTATCCGGAAAACATGAGGCGGAACCTGGAGCTTTCCCTGGGGTTGTGGAACTCGCAAACCGTCCTGCTGGCGCTGATCCAGAAGGGGCTGACGCGGGAAGCGGCCTACGAGCTGGTGCAGCGCAACGCCATGGAGACGTGGCGGGCCAAACACGCCGGGAAAACGGACGCGAACTTTCTGGACCAACTGCGGCGCGATCCCGAGGCGAGCCGGCATTTTGCGGAGGGGGAATTGGAGCGGCTCTGCTCGCTGGAATTCCATTTCAAACACGTCAAGTCGAAAATGGAAAAAGTTTTCGGACGGCGCCGGAAAGCAGGGGGGAAAAGCGCCTGAGACCGTGGCGGGCCGGCAGCCTTCGGACCTGGGGCTTAAGATTAAGTTAGGATTAAGAACTTAAGAAGATGGCGCCCGGGGAGGGAGCCGAACCCACGACCAATTGATTAAGAGTCAGCTCGCAGTTCCATCATAAGTACGTCTTACGGGGAAGATTCTTGCATTTACGAGGGAAAGCGTCAAGGGAATTCTTTGCGCGGCGCTGTGCGGCTGCGGTGCGGAGGCTAAATGAACGCATACAAAACGCATACAATTTCAACGGTCGTTTTTGACAGATTATTTGCCAAGAATGGTATTCCATCATCGGTAATTTCGGATGTGGAGCCGGATTTCCAACGACAAACCGTTTTCCGGTTGCCAGCCTGGCGGTTCGGAGTCATGATCGCGAAAACGGTGAAGGGGCATCATCCCGGCGCCGCCACCTGAGGCGGATCGCTTTGGATTAGCGAGCATCTTCATCTGACCAGTCGAACCGCACAGAGCCAAACAGTAAATATGCGTCTTTCTTATAGTGCCTTGAACCGCATCGTGGAGCAAAAAGCCGCCGAGATGCGCGCCGCGGGAAAGCGGTTGTCAAAACCAGGCAAGCATGTGCTTTCCCAGGCACGCCGGTTATCGGATGAGGAGTTGCTAACCCGCCTCCAACGTTTGGGCTTCAAAATGGATCGGCAGTGTTTGAGTTCGCTGGTCGCAACGCATTGTTCGGCCGAGGAAATCGCGAAGGAGTTTTTGGACCGTTGGCGTCCGAAGCCCGGCGAGGAAGAGAGGGAGGGCGATTGGTGCTGGCTCGCCTTGGCGGTACTTTGGGAACGGTGGTTTCCCGATGTGCCCAATTTCGAAAGGCTTGATGACGCCATGCAGAAGGGCTACGAGTTGAAGGACACCGAAGCCGGTTGCGACCTTTCGATCGAGGTCTGGGCGGACATTCTGAGGTTTAAGGAGAAGACCCGGTGCAGGTCAATGGCCGAGTTCGACGACCTGTTTGGCGGCACCCAGTCGGTTTTCAATTGGGTTCAGGATTTCGAAATGGAGTTGGGAAATGCAGCCATTGGTCATCCGCGCTTCCATGGGGCCAGGGTGCGTTTTTGCGAAGAGTTCCTCCGAGAGTTCGGGGGCGACGACGAATTGATCACCCAAAACATGCGCCGCGCGCTGGCCGAGTCCTTTTATGCCGGCGGCAATGCCGCCCGGAGCGACGCACTCTACCGACAGTGGCTCGCCACGGACCCGCAATGGGGCTGGGGTTGGATCGGCTGGGCTGACCTTTATCATTTCGCCCGCGGCAGCGATAAGAAAGACATGGCGCGGGCGGAGGCGATCCTGAAGCAGGGCCTCTCGGTGGCTCGGGTGCGGGATGAGAAGGATATCCGCGAAAGGTTGGCCAGCCTTTACGAAGACCAAGGCCGTCACGAGGAATCACGGCAAGTTAGTCGCAGCCAGGCCGCCGTTTCAAATTCCGTGGAGCGCGTTGGGGAGAAACATCTGCGGCTCACCACGACGCTAAATTTCGGAGAGGAGGGTCTTCCACTTGATGAGTTGCCTAAACTCGCTGCACGATTGAAGGCCAGCCACACCGCGTTCTTGAGTGACACAGTCCCATCGAAGATCAAAGTCGGACGCAATGATCCTTGCCCCTGCGGCAGCGGCAAAAAATTCAAACGGTGTTGCGGTCGTTCTCCCACCCGCTAAAAGCGGTTGTCCTTCGATGCCTGATTGATGACACTGCGGAAGGGGAGAGAGTCCTGAGCCTCGGTCCGCGGAACCAGCCGAACAAGGGAACATTATCTTGATGTCGCGACACGAGATGGGAGCGATCCTTCCCGGTTGGGCAAACAATAGCCAAGTTCCTTAACGGCGCGACCGAATGCGGCAAGCGATTCTTTGGGCACCACTAATCGGTTTCCGCCAGCGTGGCAGCAGAGTTTGCTCATGCCCGCGCTTAATTCTCATCGTCCGAGCATTTATGATTTGCGAGTTGGGGAGGTTGCGCCAGAATAATCTCCGTGGCTGATTTTCATCCCGACAACCCGCTGATTGTTCAGGGCGACCACACCGTCCTGGTGGAGGTGGACAATCCGTTGTACGCGGAGGCGCGGGATGCTTTGGCGCGCTTCGCCGAATTGGTTAAGTCGCCGGAGCACATCCACACCTACCGCGTCACCCCTCTCTCCATTTGGAATGCTTGCGCTGTGGGAGAAACCGCCGACTCCATCGTCGGCGCGCTGCGGCGGCTTTCAAAATATCCGCTGCCCGGCCATGTCGGGGCGAGCGTGCGCGATTTTGCCGCCCGTTATGGCTGCCTCAAACTGACCCGGCACGATGACGACTCGCTGCGATTAACCACCCGCGACCTGCCTTTGGCGGAAGAATTGGCTCATCAGAAGAGCTTGGCGCCTCTGTTGCGCGCCAGGGTGGCCCCGCTGGAGTTTGAGCTTCCGGGCGGGGATCGGGGCCGGCTGAAGCAGGCGCTTATCAAGCTCGGCTTTCCCACGGAAGATCTGGCGGGCTATCTCGCGGGCGAGGCTTTCCCTCTGACGCTGCGCTGCGTCACGCTTTCCGGCCGGCCGTTCGCTCCGCGGGATTACCAAAGCGAGGCGGCGGAGATATTTAATGCCGGCGGGGCGGAGCGCGGCGGTTCAGGCGTCATCGTGTTGCCGTGCGGAGGGGGCAAGACCATCGTCGGGATGGCTTGCATGGCGTTGGTGCGCGCTTCGACGCTCATCCTGGTCACGAACGTCACAGCCGCGCGGCAATGGATAGCTGAATTACTTGACAAGACAACACTGGTCGAAGAGGACGTCGGAGAATACAACGGCGCCAACAAGGAAGTCCGTCCGGTCACCATCGCCACCTACCAGATCCTCACCCACCGGTCGAGCAAGGACGGTGAGTTCACCCATTTTAAGCTCTTCGACGAACGCAATTGGGGACTCATTATTTATGATGAAGTGCATTTGCTTCCCGCGCCCGTGTTTCAGATCACGGCGTCCTTGCAGGCGCGCCGCCGCCTCGGTCTGACGGCCACGCTCGTGCGGGAGGATGGGCGGGAGGACGACGTGTTCGCGCTCATCGGGCCGAAAAAATACGATGTGCCCTGGAAGGAGATGGAGAAACAGGGCTGGATCGCTCAAGCCGTTTGCACAGAAATCCGTCTGCCTATGAGGGAAGAACGCCGCATGGAATATGCTGTGGCCGAAGCGCGCCACAAATTCCGCATCGCCTCGGAGAACCCCGGCAAACTCCGCCTCGTGCGGCAACTGCTCGAGCGGCACCGCGATGTGCCGGTTTTGATTATCGGCATGTATGTGGCTCAGGTCGAAGGCTTCGCACGGGAACTGGGTTTGCCGCTTTTGTCCGGCGCCACCAACCAGGCCAAACGCGACTTTGTGTACGAACAGTTTCGCCGCGGCGAAATCCGGGCGCTGGTGGTTTCCAAGATTGCCAATTTCTCGGTGGACTTGCCCGACGCCGCGGTGGCCGTCCAGGTTTCCGGCATGTTCGGCTCGCGCCAGGAGGAAGCGCAACGGTTGGGCCGCATTCTCCGCCCTAAGCCGGGCGAAAACCAGGCCCACTTCTATTCCATCGTGTCCCGCGACACGGTGGAGCAGGATTTTGCCTTGAATCGGCAGCTCTTCCTCTGCGAACAGGGTTACGAATACCGCATCGTGACGCTCGACCGCGCGGACGAGTTGTTGCAAGAAACAAGCCAGCGCGATTGCCGTGCGCCAGCATCGGCGACACTCTGAGCGAAGAGCTTGTCTTCCAACGATGAATCGAACCGAACTTGCGCAAAGAATTAAAGCCGCAGCCAGCCAGGCGTTGGCGGCCAAAGGTTACATCAGCGCCGTAGAGGTGCTGATGACGATGGGAAGGCTGACCAAAACAAATTATGAGCGTTGGCGTTTGCGGCAGACGCCTTGCCTGGAGGCGGTTCTGACGGGAAACCTTAGTCAACACCAGTTTTTTCTCCGAACACTGCGCTCGTACGCGCGCGATGAGCTTCATCTCAAACCCAGCCGCACGGTCTATACGTCTTGGGGAAGCGGTCAGCGTGTGCCGCTTCAATTCAGCAAATACCGCAGCCGGTTTCTGGAAGGACTCTACTCGACGCATTACGTCGGTTCCAAGCCTGAATGAAATTCTGAATGAAATTCTTCGACCGAGATTGGAATGGCATCTTTCCCTGGCTTGCGGTCTGGGAGAAACTCTCCATTCCAGCCCGCCGCCATTACTTGGCTGCGCAATCCCATGCCGCGACCGTTTCCGCGGAGGGCTACGGCGCCGATGCGGGGTTCGTAACGGAATCGGGAATGGTTGAATCGGTCTCGACCGGCCGGCTCAAGCCCACGCCTGCGAGCGTCCCCTTCCGGGCGTTGATGGCCCAACTTGCGAAATTCCCGCTCTTCGATCAGAAGCCGACGCGGCAGTTGTTGGAGGAGTATGTGCGCAAGCATTACGTTTACGAAGAAAGCAGCTATATCCAATCCTCATGGAAAGGGGTGTCGTGGGATACGCGGGCCTGGGCGCAATCTTTCGTGGAGCACTCGGACGTGCGGGCCTGGGAGAAATCCTACCTTACTCGTTTTGAATTGGAGGGCGATACTCGGTCCACTTGGGGCTGGCCGCGCGAACCTTCACAACCGCCCAAAAAGACGTGGTTTCCAGATGCCGAGACGGTGGAAGCAGCGAAGCTTTTGGTGGGCCATGCGCTGGAGGCGGCCCGGCCGGTCCCGCTGATTTCGTTGCCGGAGCGCCTTCCGGATCGCTTGCGCCCATTACTTGATGCAGCGATGCGAGCCTGCACGCGGTTTATGCTGCTCTATCTGGCGCTACGCCAGGATTCGTTCCAGGCGGTGATCGGCATCTGTCCGGTGGCTGTTTACCTTCTCAATCGCCCCGCGGCGGTGCCACCGGCATTCGAATCGGCCAAGGACCTTGTCAGCCCGGCGTTTTTGATGGAAGACATGACTCGGCTGTTGGTCGAGACGGCGACGGGCGAGTGCCGCCTGAACCGCAGGGGCTATGGCCAGCGATTATTCAAGGTGATCGAAGACAAGCTCCGGGAAGAATTCGTGCCCCTCCCGCCTTGGTTGCAGGCGCGCCACGAATTCGGAAGCCGGCTGTCCAACGCCATGACTTGTTTGACCTCGCTAAAGCTGGCGGACAAACGGTCCAGCAAGAGCCATCTGCTTCTGGCCGCCACCGCCAAAGGCCGAAAGTGGCTCGCGCAGCTGGCGGCCGGCCGTTTGCGCGATCTGCTGTTCGAAATGAGGCGCCCGCGCAAGGACCGATTTATCAACTATAATGATCCGCTCAGTGATATGTCCGATTCCATTCGCTTCGAAGAAACAGAAACGGGCGGCTTTGATCATCAGGCCTGGCTCGATTCCATCTGGCGCCAAATGCCGGACGGGGGCTGCGTCGCGTTGAACGCATTCCTGGACTATCATGCGCGCGTCAGCCATCCCTTGGCGAACCCGGCGATTCCTGAAGCCGGACGCCCCCGTTGGGTTTCTCATTTCGGAGGAGGGCGCACGGGTTTGCGGGAGGAGACCATCGAGGAAATCTGCCGCAAAATATTGGAAAACTTCTTTTGGAGCAGGCTCGTGCCGCTCGGTTGCGTTGCAACCACCGCGCGCGAAGACGGGCAAGTCTGGTTTCGTTTCTCCAGCGCTGGCAAGCACCTGTTCGGTCAAACCGCGGAACTGGCTTATGGCCAGCCTGTCGCGGATGCCGCCATTGTCATCCAGCCCAATTTCGAGGTCGTTTTCCTTCAGCCCAATCTGAGCGCCGAAGTGGAACTGTCGCCCTTCGCCGAACGCGCCGGCAAGCAGGTGGGCACGTTATTTCGTTTGACACGGCGAAAAGCAATTCTTGCCGCTTCCCTTGGGATAACGGCGGAAGCAATGCTGGCGGCGCTGCAAAAACATTCCTCCAAGCCGCTGCCCGCCAATGTGACCGAGGAAATCCGCTCCTGGTTTGCCGCCTGCCGTCCGTTGGCGATGCGTCGCTCCATCCTGATTGAAGCCGGCGATCGCGAAACCGCATTGCGCGTGCAACGCTTGCTCGGTCCTGGCTGTGTGGTTCTTAAGGACACTTTGCTCGAATGGCGCGCCACGGCAATTGACGCCAAGACCCGCGGAAAACTGACCGAGCAAGGAATCTTCCTTGACGCTGAAACGCCATGAATCTTTGCTGCTTGGCAACGACCGTGACTGCCAGAGGGCGGCGGGGTGCTGCTGGCGCCGGTGGCGTTTGACGTTGGCCTCTCCCAGGCCGGATTGAGGCTCATCGCGCTGACCGCCACGCGACGGCGTTCACCTTGTCCCTCCCCGGGAAATATCGAGCCGATTACCTGAATGGCCGAAGACCGGGCTGCTAATATTCTTGCGGGAATACGTCTCTTAATTTGATTTTCAGCCGCCCCAGGATCGTCTCCAGCTTGTTGAGCGTGATGTGGTGCTCACCGCGCTCGATTCGGTGAAGTGTCGTGTGCGATACGCCGACCTTTTTCGCGAATTGGGCATACGAAAGGCCGGCACGGGCCTTCCGCATGAAGAGAGCAAAATCGCGGTCCAGATTTCGTTTCACCCGCCCAAGTCGGCAAAAATTGCATAACGTATGCGTGATGATGTGATGTTTACAAATCGGGCCGCCCCCAGTTCAATTTGGCTTTTTCCTTTGTGTCGTTATGAAATCAAAAACGATGCGACGCAAATGCCGCCATTGTGGCAGAATGTTCACCCCCGATCCCCGGAACCAAGATCGCCAATATTACTGCTCCACTCCAGAGTGCCGGCGAATAAGTAAACTCGCCAGTCAGCGCAGATGGTCGCGCAAGACTGAGAATCTGGCTCCTTACCGAGGAGAGGAGGAAGTGCGGCGCGTGCAGAAATGGCGGGAAACGCACCCGGGTTATTGGAAGAAAAAATGGCCTTCGTCCAATCGAATGCAAGTCGTTTCCCCACAAGCGGTTAAGCCTGATCAGGAATCTTGTAACGCATGTGGCGGTTGTGCGGCTACGTTACAAGATGTCTGTCTGGCGAAAACCCCTTTATTTGTGGGCCTTCTCTCATTGATCACCGGCAGTAGGTTACAAGATGACATGGCAAGGACGATTGCAAATTTGGTAAAACGAGGCAGGAAAATTCCGGGGCTTCGGCTTCCAGAGAAACACCATTCAAGAATCGGACCCGATTATGACAGGCAAACATTTAACAAGGCTGAGGCGGCCGCGAAAAACCCGCGAGGAGGTTAGGCGGCGGTAAGAAATAAAGGTGTCGCGGTGCGATCAAAATTGCACACTGGGCATTCAAAGTTGCACTTGGTTGGGCGGGGGGCAAATTGAGTATGGCGGGCCGGACTTGGCTCTTTCACAGTTACCTCGGAGCGGCGGGCCAGAGCACAGCCCAGGAGCGGTCGTCCGGGTTTCGCGGAGCTGCCTCTCGGCCAGCTTGGTGCAAGACCGTCCGAGATTTGGTCGTGACACCGCTTGAGTCATATATAATAAGTGCAATTTTGATCGCACGCAAAAGTGCAATTTTGAATGCACCACGACACGGTAAGAAATAAAGGTTGCAACTCTGGGGCAAATGTGCCATGACATTTGCGCATGAGTCCTGTTGCGTTGCTGACGCGCAAATTCAAAGGCATTTGGCCGCTCTTAAATGAGCGGACCCGGCGCCTGACTGCGGCCAACAAAGCCATCCAATTGGGTTACGGCGGAGTCTCCCTGGTCCATCGCGCTTGTGGGTTGTCTCGGAAAGCCATCGCCACGGGTATTTGCGAAATCGAAAGGGGAAGCTCCTCGCTGGCGGAGCGCATCCGTCGCCCCGGTGCGGGACGCAAAAACCTTACGGTATCGGATCCCGGACTGGTGGCAGCGCTGGACGATCTGATCGAGGGCGGAACCCGTGGCGATCCGGAATCTCCCCTGCGATGGGTTTGTAAGAGCACGCGCACGCTGGCGGCCGAGTTGAGTCAGCAACATCATCCGGTAAGTTATGTCAGGGTAGCGCAACTGCTCCACGAGCAGAACTACCGTCTGCAAAGCAATCGGCAGCTGGAGGAAGGGGAGGATCATCCCGACCGGGATGCTCAGTTCCGGCATATCAACCGTTGTGTGAAGCGGGCGCTGGCGGCGGGGTGGCCGGTCATTTCGGTGGACACCAAGAAAAAGGAACTGGCGGGCAATTACGCCAACACCGGCCAGCAATGGCTTCCGGCCAAACAACCGCAGAGGGTGCAGGGGCACGATTTCCCCGGTCCTGAGGTGCCGCGGGCTTATCCTTACGGCATCTATGAGCTGGGGCGGAACACCGGGTTTGTCAACGTGGGCACCGCCATGACCCGGGAGCCTTTGCCGTGGCTTCGATGGGTGGCTGGTGGCGCTCTGAGGGGCGCGAACTCTATCCGCTGGCCCGGACGCTGTTGATCACCGCCGATGCCGGAGGCAGCAACGGTTGGCGGCTGCGACTCTGGAAATTGGAGTTGCAGGGTTTCGCGGATGAAAGCGGCCTGTCGCTTTCCATCTGCCACTTTCCACCGGGCACCAGCAAGTGGAACAAGATCGAGCACCGGCTCTTCTCTTTCATTTCGTCGAATTGGCGGGGCGAGCCGCTGCGAGATTACCAAACAATCGTGAACTTGATTGCCAGAACGACCACGGCCAAAGGGTTGACCGTGACGTGTCGGCTGGATCGTCGCAAGTATCCAACGGGCAGGAGAGTCACGAAGGAGGAAATGCGCCATGTGAACCTAAAGCCTAACCAATTCCATGGTGAGTGGAACTATGTGATAGAACCTCACTCCTAACCACGACTTGCTACCTTTATTTATTACCGCCGCCTAATTGCGACACGGAAAGACGGGCTTCAAAGGGGGCCGCGCCCGCGCGGGCGCGGAATGCCGGCTCACGGGCGCGACAGGCGGGGAATGAGATAAGCTTCAACGGGGCCGCGCCCGCGCGGGCGCGGAATGCTCCAACGCTCTCGCCAACGCCAGCATCACTTTCACCCCGCTTCAACGGGGCCGCGCCCGCGCGGGCGCGGAATGCCGCCGGCACCATCCTTCGCGCTCCCCTGGACGCCGTGCTTCAACGGGGCCGCGCCCGCGCGGGCGCGGAATGGCGATATTGCTCGCGTTCGATAAGGCCGAACATGAGTCGCTTCAACGGGGCCGCGCCCGCGCGGG
>Ga0326728_10016969_pt1 | contig 14708 bp, 12 predicted proteins | sample MB3enrmetagenome_FD_207602 | JGI IMG/M metagenome (GOLD analysis project Ga0326728, IMG submission 207602) | Lab enriched peat soil microbial communities from McLean, Ithaca, NY, United States - MB31MN | ecosystem: Environmental > Terrestrial > Soil > Wetlands > Peat | place: USA: New York...
GTGGGCAGCATCATGATCGAGGAGAACGTGGTGTCGGCCGCGGGCGCGCACTACTGCACCAGCGAGGAAGAACTGCGGCGGATCATCCGCGACGCCGGGTTCGTGCCCAAGCAGAGGGACACGCTGTACCGTACGTACTTCCTCAACTGAGGCTGAAAGTTCTCCGCCGGCTATGTGGCCTGGCTATTTGGATGCAGGCGCGATAATCACGCCTTGTGAAAAGTCTCTGCCGGTGCCCGTCACTTGTCCGGCGGGTCCCGTGGTGACCGCCTCTACGAAGGGGTGGTCCACATACGCAGAACTATAGAACGCCCGGCCATTGTTACCCGGCGGATCGCCGATGGCATTCCGGCCCAAGGTGGCGATCGCGTACGAGTTGCCCATACCGACAGGGGCCACGCTCAGCCAGTACCGCCCGGGCGCCAGTTGTACTTGCACTTTTCGAAGATCCGGCGCTGCTCGCCCGGGGCGATTCCCAGGCCGCTGTCGCGGACGGCGATGCCGATGCCCGAGCCTTCGCGCTTCGTCTCCACCCACACCGAAGGGCAAGCGGGCGAATACTTCACCGCGTTATCCAGCAAATTCCAGAGGGCCACGCCGAGGGCTTCGCGGTCGGCGCTGACCCGCGGCAGATCGCCGGCCTGGGCCAGCTCCACCTGGTGGCCTTGCGCGGCTTGCCGGCGAAACTCCTCCACCACGCGGCCCACCAGGGCTCCCACATCCACTTCTTCAAATCGATAGCGAAACGCGGAGGATTCCATTCTTCCGAAATCCAGCAGGGATTCGACCAGTCTCTGCAGCCGTTCGCTGGCGTGAAGCAGGATGTCGTAGGATTGCCGCCGCTCCCCTTCGCTGGGGATTCTTTCGTTCACCCGCATCTCCGAGATCTGGCGCAGGGCGGTGAGCGGGGTGCGAAATCCGTGCGAAAAGGCGGAGACGAACTCCGACTGCAGTTTGGCGACGGCGCGCTCGCGCGCCATGGAGCGGACCGTGAAATAGAGACCGGCGGTCAGAACCAGGGCGAGCACGGCGAAACCGGCCAGCAGGAAGCGGCGGCGGATGGCGGCATTCGCCAGGTCCGGCAGCGGATCGCTGCGCGTCAGCACCAGAGTGGCGGCCATGCCCGTCGCGGCTGGACTGCGCAACGCCCGCTGGCTGTTCTTGTCCACGGAACCCATCCACACGGTTCCGTTGGCGTACACCAGCGCGGCGCGGGTCCCCTGCCCGGCCTGCGCCTGTTTCCAGACGGACTGGACCGGGCCGGGCTCACCAAGATCGCCGCCAGGCGGTCCGCGCCGGCGGACCGCGAAACCAGCACCGGCCCATTTTCCACGATCAGTATGCGCCGGCCGTTCGGCTCGATGGGATGCGGCCAGAGCTGACAGAGCCATTCGGCCGCGCGCGAAACGGACAGCGCCTCCCGCTCCCTCGCGGTGAGAGCAGGCGGGCTGGCCCATCGGCGTACCTCCGCCCTGTGGAAGTCCCAGGCCGGCCCCGCCAACTGCCAGCGGCAGCTCCGCAGCCCGGCATCCATGAGCAAGGCTTCGCGCTTTAGTTCGGCGCGCCGGCCCATCGCGTCCGACACGCCGCACCTGGCATCCAGCGCCGTCAAATCCACCGGAACGCCTTCGATCGCGACGTGCCGCAATTGCTCCAGTTCACCGTAGGCCGCGAGCGCTTCCCCATAGCGCCCCATCTTCCTCAGATTCCGCGCCAGCCGTAGCAGCGCGCCGGCGCGAACCTCCGGGCGGGACGAAGCCGCCAGAGCACGGAAACGCTCGGCCGCGCCGGCCGGATCGCGCGCTTGAAACTCGATGCGTTCCCCCAGGGCGAAAACGCGGTCGGGACTCTCCGCGGCCGGAGAGGCGGGCGGAAGATATAGAAGCAGGCCGGCTGGACGCACATTCACGCCGTGTTCGCTCTCGACGAGCTGCGCCACCCCCGCGGGCGGCGGATCGGTTCTCGCATCCGCGGCCGGAAGCCATTCGTCAAGCTCGTGGAGGCTGCTTTCCAGCGCGCCCGCGGTGTGCTCCGCCGCCTGTTCCAATCTCTCTTGAGCCCGCTGGGACTCCAATTGCCGGTCCTGCTCCAGCAACCGCCAGCACAGCCAGCCCAGGGCGACGGCCAGGATGCACATGGTTCCCAGAAAGACCGTGACGATGGAGCGGGGAGATCGAAACCATCGCGGGCGGCGCATAGGCGACAGTTGATTGTATCCGGATTTCCCCGGCGGGGCCGCCGGGCCTCGCCGCCGAACGTCTGCGCCGTGTGCCCTGCCGTGCCGCTGGAAAGTTGGGACGCGGGGTGCCCGTTCCCCCGGTCGGGCGGCTCGCTGGACGCTTGCGATGCCGCGTCAGGGCCGCAAACCGCTATTCCCGCCGCCTCAGTGACCAGACCAGCCAGCCGAGCACCGCCGTCCAACTCGACAGGACGCGGGTCTCGACGCCATTCCCGGCGGCGGGGCGGAGATCCTGGACGACGCCGTGCGGCAACGCATCAGCCGCTTGAAGTGCTCCGTCAACGAATGGATCGACGTGCACCGCACCGCGCACCAGCTCGGCATGCGAACCACCGCTACCATGATGTTCGGCTGCGGCGCGACCCTGGAGCAGCACATGAACCACCTGGACAGAGTTCCTGGGTAACGCAGGGGCTGAAGACCTGTCAGTTGGGCCTGCGCTTCGGCGGCAACGACGTGGGCAGCATCATGATCGAGGAGAACGTGGCGTGGGCCGCGGGCGCTTAGTACTGCACCAGCGACGCAGAACTGCGGCGGATCAACGGCGACGCCGGGTTCGTACCCAAGCCGAAGGGCAGGCCGTACCGTACGTACTCCCTCAATATGGGCCGGCTGGCGCAAAACCATCCCCGTTCGGAACGATCCGCGGAATTTCCAGCACCTCTCGGAGGTGCGTATTTCCCGATTTTTGAAGTATCTGCAACGAAATCCTACCAGAAACAGGAGAAAACGAGTCCCGTATACTCGCCAAGTGCATTCTAATCAATGAACTAGGAAGTGGTCCCAAACTTGCACAAGTGGCCCCCATCTATGACAACCACGCTCAAAGCAGTATCCATATTTGTGCTCGCTCTGATTGTCGCAACGTTTGGGCTAGCGCCGTCGGCGCACGCGCAGGCGATCAGCGGGGATTTGGTGGGAACCGTTGTGGATTCCAGTGGCGCCGCCGTGCCGAACGTTACGGTGACCGCAATCAACACGGCCACCAACGTCAAACACACGGGCGTCACCAACACCGCCGGGGAGTACCGCATCGGCAATCTGCTGCCCGGAAACTACGACGTTTCCGCCACCGCCAAGGGTTTCGCCACGATGACCCTGAAGGACGTGGCGATCGCGCTAAATGTCACCACCACAGCGAACCTGAAACTGGCCGTGGGTGCCGTGTCGACTACCGTCGATGTGAGCGAAGCCGGCGCTTTGCTCGATACGACGACCGCCCAAGTGCAGCAGACATACAGCCAGCAGCAATTACAGGATCTGCCGATGGCCAGCTCCGGGAACGGCGTGCTCAACCTCTCGCTGCTGCAGGCCGGCGTGGCTTCGAGCGGCGGGGTCGGTTACGGCACTGGCCCGTCGGTTGGCGGCCAGCGGCCGACCAACAATAGTTTCACCATCGATGGCGTGAACAACAACGCCAAGTCGGTCACCGGCCCGGTGGTTGCCATTCCCAACGACGACGTGGCCGAGTTCACGATTCTGGCCAATCAGTTCCGCGCCGAGTATGGCCACTCTTCCGGCGGCCAATTCAACACCATCGTGAAGAGCGGGAGCAACTCTTTGCACTTCATGATTTATGAATACTTGAAGAACCGGAACCTCAACGCGGTAGACCAGGTTTACAAGAACGAGGGCATCTATAGCAACCCGCGTTACGATTCCAACCGCTTGGGCGCCAACATCGGCGCTCCCATCATCCGGAACAAGTGGTTCATCTTCGGCGGGTTTGAATACAATCCGACCGGCCAGGCATCCACCAGCAGTTCGACCTTTTATGCGCCCACGGCTGCTGGTTATACCACTCTGGCCAACGCCACCGGCATCAGCCAGACCAACTTGGGTGTGGCCAAACAGTATGCCGTGGCCGCTGCTACGTCGCCCGGCGCTCCCAACATCACTGTGGGCGGGGTCACCGTCCCCACCGGCATCATCTCGGCGGTCGGACCAAACTTCTCCAACACCTACAACGCGGTCATCAGTTCGGATTTCAACTTCTCCGAGAAAGACCAATTACGCGGCCGCTACGTGGAGAACCACAGTTCTTCCCTCAGCACGGCGGCGGACTTGCCGGTCTTCTATACCCCCACTCCGAACGTCAGTTACCTGGCCACCGGGGCCTGGTATCACACCTTCTCTCCCACGTTGGTGAACGAATTCCGCCTGGGCTTCGACCGCAACAACCAGTCCGAGCCGGTAGGGAGCCAGACCTTCCCCGGCCTGGATGCCTTCCCGAACCTGTTTTTTTCGGATCTGAACCTGCAACTCGGGCCCAACCCCAATTTTCCGCAGAGCGGCATCAACAACAGCTATCAGGCCGTCGATAACGTCAACTGGACCCATGGCGCCCATACGGTCAAGGCCGGCATCGAGTTCCGGGACTACATCGCGGGCACGCATTTCTCGCAGCGCGTCCGCGGAGACTATGAGTACACTACTTTCGCCAACTACCTGTTGGACGTGTTCCCGGACTATTACCTGTCGCGGACCCTGGGCAATCCCGAGTTCTCCGGCAACGGGCTGGCGTATTACGGCTTCGTACAGGATACCTGGCGCATCCGTAAGGATCTGACCTTGGACGCCGGTCTGCGTTACGAATGGACTGGCGTGTCGCAAGGCGCCAAGGAGCAGGTTCTCGACTCCGTGGCCAGCGTTCCCGGATTAGTCGACTTCCGCGTTCCCAATTCCAGCATGAAGGGCGGCATTGCCCCGCGCCTCGGTCTGGCATATACCCTTGGCCAGAACAGCGACACCGTCATTCGCGCCGGATTCGGCCGCGCCACCGATGTCATCTACGACAACCTTCCGCTCAACAGCCCGCCGCCGCAGTTCGCCGTCTCGGTGACGCCGAGTCCCGGCAACGGTCCCGCCAACTTCCTCAAGAATGGTGGCATCACCGCCGCTCAGTACGCACCCACCGGAACCCTGAACCACGCGCAGGCCATAGCCTCCACGTCGTACTATCTGGCGGACCAAACGCTCCCGTACTCGCTGAACTGGACCCTGGAAGTGCAGCATACCTTCAAGGATTACACCTTCACCGCGCGCTACGTGGGGGACCGCGGTGTCCACGAGTTGATGCAGATGTGGATTGACCGGCTGCATTCCCTGGTCCAGCCCACTTCGTTCATCCCGACATTCCTGGCCGCTCCCAGCGCTGCTACCCTGGCAAGCATGCCGCTCAACGTCGGCAATCTGCGGGAACCCTCCGCTGGTTGGGCCGACCCCGCCTGGGCGGCGGCCGGCTTCCTCAATTCGATTACCTCGTACCAACCGCAGGGCTGGTCGTTCTACAACGGCCTGGATCTGCAAGCGCAGCGCCGGTTCACCCACGGCCTGCTATTCCTGGCCGCATACACCTGGAGCCGCAATATCGACAATTCGACGGACACTCTCAACTCCAGCGCTTTGAGCCAGCGGCGCGTCCCCGATATGGGCAACCTGACCCAGGAAAAGGCCACCTCCGCCCTCGACCGGCGCGGCCGTCTCACCCTCTCCGCCGTCTACGATCTGCCGTTCCTGAAGGAAAGCAAGAACTGGTTCTACAAGAACCTCATAGGAAACTGGCAGTTCGCTCCGGTGTACATCTACGAATCGCCGGAATACTTCACCGCATCGAGCGGCGTCAACACCAACCTCAATGGAGACAGCGGCGCCATCTCCCGCACCATCCTGAATCCCGCCGGCACCGCTGGTACCGCCTCGACCGTCTATGGACTCGACAAGAACGGCAACAAGATCGCCTATAACGCGGCCACGGCCTCCGTTAATACGGTGGTCGCCTGGGTAGCCAACAATCCCAATGCCCGGTACATCCAAGGCGCGGTCGGCGCACTGAACAATACCGGCCGCAATACGGAACCCACGCGCCCGATCGACAACCTCGACTTCACCATCACGAAGCGGTTCCAGATCAAGGAGAGGGCCAAACTGGAATTCTCCGCACAGGCTTACAACCTGTTCAACCATCCCCAGTTCATTCCCGGATCCCTCAACGACGTAGGGGCCGTCGGCACATCCGGGAGCACCGCCTACGTTTCCGTCAACAACGTCAACTTCGATAACCCGGAGAAGGCCTTCAGCAGCAGCCCACGCTCGATGCAGATCGTCGCGAAGTTCTCCTGGTAAGTAGCTCGCAGTAGCGGGGAGCCGCAAGGCTCCCCGTTTTTTTTGCGCCCGCCCAACCCCCCGGGACTACGCCGGACGTTTGATCTGCAGCCGGGAGATCCCATAACCGAGCCAGAGAAAACCGATAATAAACAACGGCATGGCAACCGCGCCGCAACCCGCTAAGAGCAAAAGCGACGAGTACGAACTTGCAAGATCTGCGCGCATTGAAGCTATCGCGACAATCGAATACGGCAGCACCAGCACGGCCGCGGATAATGTTCCCGGAATCAAGGTGCGGCGTTTCAGCGATAAAACGCAGTGGCCGATCGCATTTTCCATGAAGGCAAAGATCGTAATGTTGCAGAGTGCAACATAGACGCCGCCCTTGTGAACGTATGCCAGCCCGGCAATCACGGCGACAAACAGCGTCACCGCGATCAGCGTGTTTCGAATCGCGGGTCGAGATACCCGTTTCGCGAGGAACCGAGAGTGGTATGCGCGAACGAAATCATCGTAACGCGCATACTCATCGACGTTGTGCACAGCGACTAGCAACGGAAGTAACACTGTGACCGATTCAAATGCAGTCGACGATTTCATCACCTCCTGTAGGCCCGGCGCTTCAGGCCTGCGCTCTTTGCGGCGTCAATAGTACCACAACGCACATCGCCAAAGTAGGGGAGGCATACTGGATTTCATCGACGCCGACGGCATCGATCTGGCCCAGTTGGCGATGTTCCAGGCCCCAGGTGACGACATCTTCAACGGCATCAAAGACCTTGTCCCAGGAAGTGCGGAAGGCTTCCGCCGTTCCCTGCCAGGAAAAGCGGCGCGCCCAACGGGCTAGAAAGAGCCTATAGGCTTTGGTCAGGCTACGTTTGCCGTCGCCCCAGGGCACTTGCTCGACGACTACCGCGCCGCACCGCCGGCAATTCACACGCCGCATGGTGCACAGGAAGACGACCAGAAAGCCCCGCAGGGGAATAAACCCGAAGCTCCGCTCAGAGAGGTGATCGTAGCCCGGGGCCGGTTGGTAGCAACCCGAGCATACGGCCGCGGTCCCCTGCCGCGGCCGCACTTTGATTTCGATCGTCTTCTTATCAGGGCCGAAGCGGGCGGTTTCATAAACAAATCCTCGATGAGGGTAGCAGCGATTTAGAATCGTGATCAGTTCCATGGCGATGAAGGCGATATTCAAGAGGAAGACCTCCAGAACCGGGATCTGGACCGTTGGCCGCAGTCGTGGATGGGCGTCGAAAAGGATCTGCCCACAGGCGCCGAACTGGCCGCCTGCTTCCGGCCCTTCATCGGCCATCTAGCAGCGTCCAGCCTATCCCCCAAAACCATCCGTCGCCACGTCGATAATCTCTGGCTTCTCGGAGGCGAGATCATTCGTGAACTCAACTTCGATGCATCTCTGAGAAGAATCCCCGCGGACCGCCTTCTGGCCAAAGTGATTCACGAGGATGGCGGGCCGCTCCTGTATAGCGGCTCGGGTGAGGAACAACGATCCTTCGACGCAACCTGCCGAAAACTCCACCGCTTCCTTTTCCCCCGACGAGGCTTTTTTTATGCCTTCCGCCTCAGCGACCACCCCAGCCATCCGAGCACCGCAATCCAACTCATCAGGCTGATTACCGCCCCGGTGAAAAACCACGTCGAGTGGTAACGCAACACCAGCTCATGATCGCCGGCGGGCGCCACCACGCCGATCAAGGCCTCGTCGGCCGGTAGCACGGGCGCCGTGCGGCCATCCACCTCGGCGCGCCAACCGGGGAAGTAGGGCACGGCCACCCGCAGCAGCGTGGACCGCTCCGCCTGGTATCGCACACGGTACAAGCCGCCTTCGTAGTTCATAATCCGCACATGGGCGCCGCCGTTGGAGGGCATTGCACCGGGCAGACCTTCGACCACTGTCTCGCGCGCCGGATCGAGCGACGGCAGGCGGGCTTCGGCTTCTTCCCGGCTCCGCGCCGGCGACGCGCTCTCCGGCGCGTATACCCGCGGCAGCGCGCCGGGATTGGGTACAAATAGGCCGTTCGCGACGTTCAACTGCGCCGTCACGGACAGGGAATCGAGCAGCCGCGGATTGCTCTTGGCCGCTTCCAGGTATTTCGAATACCGCACCAGCTCCAGCGGATTGTAACCGTAGGTGACCTCGATGCGGTTATCCAACGCGCCGTTCAGCGGACCGAAACCGGGGGAATCGAAAGGCGCGTACAGGCGGTGCAGCGGATCGCGCGTTACCGGCTGGGCTACGGCTTTGAAACGCTCCTCGGGCGCGCCGTATTGTTCCTGGAAGGACGCGCGCGCATAGGAAAGCACGTTGTGGTCCATGTTCCAGTAGTAGAGGTCGGCCCCCAGAACCAGCAGCATCGCCGCCGGAATCCACGACGACCGGAAGCGGGCGCGCACCGCTTCCACGCCGGCGGCCGCCAGCAGCGCCAACCCCAGCGCCACGACGAACCACATCTGCACCGGCGCGCGCACGCTCTTGAAGCCCGGCAGCAGCGAGACCAGCGAATAGAAACCCATGGGCCGTCCGAACGCGTACCACACCGCCGGGACAATCAGCGCCAGAGGGAGCCAGCGCCGGCCCGATGCGATGGTTCCCCAGATGGCCAGAGGCAGCAGCAGAAAGCCCTCATACAGATAGAACTGCGTGATATCCGAGGGGCCGGTGTAGCCCTCCGGTCCCTCGGGCGCTCCGTAGTGATCGGCGCTGACCAGCGTCGCCAGCGCGCCGGGCGCCAGCGCGCCTTCTGCGTTGCGGGTATAGTCCGCACCGGCGCGCTCGGTTTGCCCGGTCAGTTCCAGCCCCGGCAGCACCAGCACGGCCGGGAGCGCGGCCGCCGCCACGGCGGTCAAGACCAGCACCAGCACCCTCTGGCGCCAGAAATCGCGCCGCACGACATAATCGGCCACCACCAACAGCCCCAGCGCGAAGAACGAATACAGCGCAGTCTGGAAATGTCCCGGCAGCACCACGCATCCCGCCACCGCCAACAGCGCCGGCAGGTTGCGAATGGAGCGCGCCGCGCGCAGCCCGGCCCACAGCAGCCACGGCAGCAGCGCCGGGGTCTGGAAGGTCGCCAGGTGGGAACTGTGGCCGGTGAAAAACCCCGAGAACGCGAAGAAGACACCGGCAAAAACCGCCGCCGCGCGGCTGGTCAAGATCTGGCGCGCCAGCAGATAGCCGCCCGCCAGGGCCAGCAGGCAGTGCAGCGCCAACTCCCACTGAATGGCGCGCGGCGTGACGCCCAGCAGGAGGAACGGCCAGTTGAGCGGATACCAGCCGCCCACCTGCGGATCGGCCAGGAACGGAAAGCCGGAGAACAGGTACGGCGTCCACAACGGCAGCCGGCCCGAGAGTATGTGGTCGGCAAAGTACTTCTGCGAGCTGTAGTGGACGTCCACCGAGTCCCACTGAATCGACGCGTTGGAATCGAACAGCGGCTTGGCGTAGAACAACAGCACCGCGGCAACGAAGGCGATGAGCAGGACGCGTCCGGAGACCAGCTTGTCCCAAAACGTGGGCCCGGCGGGCGGAGCCGGCGCGGCGGGCTGATGTTTCCTGGCGCGGGACTTGGAGGACATGAGACCGCTATTCTAACAAGCCGCCCATCACGCTTTCTTCCGCACCGTGAGATACATCGGATAGTATCCCCGCAGCAGCACGATCAGCCGGCCGATCCAGTTCCACCGGTTCACCGCCTGGAACACGCGCATCAGCCCGCCGATGGAGGCTTCCACCATCTGCGTCTCAAACCGCATCTTGCCCGACAGACGTTCCAGAAACAGGTCCTGGCCCAGCGTGATCTCGTCCAGCGGATAGACCCGTGCAATCTCCCGCAGGGCGCGGCGGCACCAGAACGGATTGATCTGGGTCTGCAGCGTCCGGGCGAAAGACGGGTCGCGGCGGATCACCCACCGGATCCACAGCGGCAGGATGGGTTTCCAGACCAGCGGCGGCATGAGCACCATGTAATGGCCTTCGAAATACGAGAGGTGGTTGGGAATCTCCATGTGCAGCAACCCGCCCTTGCGCAGCACGCGCATGGACTCGCTCAGCACCTGGGCCGGTTCGCGAGTGTGTTCCAGCACGTTGGCCGAGTACACGATGTCGAAGCTCTCGTCGGCGAACGGAAGCGATTCGCCCACCGCGTTGGAAACGCGCTCGGGCGAAATCCCATTGCCTTCGAGAACCTTCCGCGACGCCTGGAAACCCGCCGCGAAGCCTTCCCCTCCCGGTTCCACGCCGTAGCCATCCACGCCGAAGCGTTTGATGAACACCGCCAGGTTGGTTCCGAAACCGGAACCCACCTCCAGGAACTTCTTCCCTTCCAGCGCGGTGAACCGTTGCAAAGTTCGCGCGCGCTTGAATGACTTGGCGCAGTCCAGAAAGTCCTGGGCGCTGGCATGCCTCTCGACGCGGGAGATCGGCTCGAAGAAAGCTCCCATGGTCTCGGCCGCGGTTTCGAAAACCTCCGGCGGAATGGCGATCGGCGGCTGGTCCATGTTGGGCTGGTCCATTTTGGGCGGGTCCATTTTGTCCGAGGCGGCTCTATTTGGCCCGCGCGATCGCGAAATCCCAGATTTGGATGTTGAGCTTGCCCTCGGTGTATTGGATCACGGCGTACTCGCCGGGCTCCAGCGGTTCCTTGGGCCAGATCTTGTAGAGTTCGTCGTTGGCCAGTTGCTGCCGGAAGATGTCGACCGCGTTCAGTTCCTCCACCACCTCCTTGGTGACCGGCACAAACGTCAGGTTCTCTACGATCCGCACAGCGCCTTTGACCGTCAGCCTGGCGATGCCGAAGCGCTCGGTCTCGGAAAGCTGGATGTAGAATTCCTGGTCGGGCTTGGTGAAGACGTTCTGGGAATGGGCACCGTCCAGTTCCAGGGTGGCCTTGCCCGAGACCATGGGGACGGGCGACAGAACTTTGAGAACCTGGCGGCCCTTGTTGGTGTGCACCGAAGACGAAGCCAGTTTCAGAGCCTTGGTTTCCTTGCCGTCCAGCCAGTAAACGCCGGGATCCTGCGGGATGCGCGAAACTTCCTTCTGCACCGCGCGGACCGCCGCTTCCTCTTCGGCCTGCGACTTGGCGTCCTCGTCGATCTGCGCCTGGCGCGCGGCCGCCTCGCTCTCGGTGCGCTTCAGATCCACCATCTCGAGCGGAATTTCTTCCCACTCGCTGCGCTCCACGCTGTAGTAGCGGACGCGGTCTTCCTTCACCTGATATTCGCGGACGAGGTTGAAGGTGCCGTCCTTGAGGTACAGCTTGATGTTGACCGCCCAGGCGGCAAAGGCCAACAGCAAAACAGCCGCGGGCAATCGGCGCACCATACCCCTACTCTAGCGCATCGAATCGTGATTAAATCGATAGGAAGCCGTTTACAGGTTGGTCGAATTCCGCGCTCCCGCTCCCGGTGGAGAGGAACGCGCACGTTCGAAAAAAGGAGATTTCATGGTAGGGAGAGTGATATGGGCCGCGTTGCTGGCTGCCGGGTTGGCGGCGGCGCAGCACGGAGGCGGTGGCGGCGGCGGCAAGGGCGGCGGTATGGGCAACGATATGGGAATGGGCGCGCCGCGGCCCCAACAGCAGAGCAAGCTGGACCAGATCGCCGACAAGCTCAAATTGAACAAGGAACAGAAGGACGAGGCCGGCAACATCCTGAATGCCGCATTGGAGGCCGCCGGCACGCTGGGCCAGAAGATCGGCAACGGACGCCGGATGATCGCCGACGCCATGGTGAACGGCAAGGACAGCGGCGACGACTACACCAAGCTGCTGGGCGCTTACACCGCCGTGCTGGCGCAAATGGACAACCTGGAAGCCACCACGTACGGCAAGATCTACGCCTTGCTCAAGCCCAACCAGCAGAAGAACGCGGAGCCGGTGTTCACCGAGGTGATGGCCGGAATGTTCATGCGGCCGGGCGGGGCAGGAGGCGGTCGAAAGAAGAGCCAATAGAGGAGAACAGCCATGGCAAAGAGACTACTATTTAGCGGACTGTTGGCGGCCGCGCTGGCCTTCGCGCAAGGCGGTATGGGCGGCGGAGGAGGAATGGGTGGCGGCGGTGGCGAGATGGGCGGCCGGGGCGGCGGCGGTATGGGCGGCGAAATGGGCGGCGCCGGAATTCCCCACGCGATACCCACCCCCATGGAGCGCATGTCCACGTTGCTGACATTGAACAAAGATCAGAAAAAGCAAGTGAAGAGCGTCATGGACGACGGCCAGAAGGAAGCTGTTCCCGTGCGCGACCAACTGCTGAAAGGCCGTCAGACCATCGCGCAAGCGGTTGCCGCCGGTAAGAGCCAGGACGAGATCAACGCTGCGATCAACGAATACGCCGCCGCTCAGGTTCACATGACCCAAATCGAGATGCGCGCTTTTGCCAAGATCTTTCAGGCCCTGGATAAAGTTCAGCAAGACAAAGCCGCCGACCCCCGCGGCCTGCTGGGCATGATGAACGGCATTTTCAGAAACAAGAACTGGGACTCCAACCCCACCAGCCCCAACTAGGCATTTGACCGCGAGATTCGGTGCGATCGGGGAACCGCTCGCCGAGAAAGCGTGACAGGACAATTTGTCTCGCAAAGGCGCGAAGCTCGCCAAGACGCACCTGTTTGTCTTCATGGCGCGCCTTGCGGTTTTGCGAGCGATGGTGGTTGCGGGTCTGTTCGGAGCCACCACCCTGAGGAAGTCGTTTCCCGCAAAAGCACACCGTCGCACGGTCGGAGACTTAGCACTACAGTTGCTGGGTTCCAGGTATTCTTGCTTGACAGGAGGATAGGGCAACGCAGGGATGCGACCCGAGCGCCCGAATCAAGCCCGGAGTGGATGGCGCCCGCCTGGCAGCCTCTTGGTCAGCCCGCCGCACCCTCTAAGGACAGGCGAAATTCGGTCCAAACGATGGCGCCCATCTCATATCGTACCCGATCGAAGTTCCATTGAAATCGAGCAACGGATCAACCGTGGCAGACCCGACGATCCAAACAACAGCCAATCGCGTGCCGTCGCCGTTCCCCCCGCGCACGGCGGCACGGGTCAATCCAGACCCGGACGCGTGGGTGTTGGCCTCGGAGAACAGAGAAACGCCGCTGTGGCGGGACAATCCGCTCCGTCGCCACCTCCGGCCCGCCTTGAGAAAGGTCGGCCTGGCGTGGGTGGATCTCAAGACGATGAGGCGAACCAACGCGAGTTTGGGGCAAGACGCCAAGGTCCATCCGAAAGTGTCGGCGGAGCGGCATGGCCACGGAACCGGCGTCTCGCTCGATGTTTCCGCCAAGACGAGCATTCAGAGGCAAGCGGAAGGCGCCCGACCGTTGGAGGACGCAGTGTGGGGCCGCAAGGTGGTTCCGATCCGCAAGACGGCGGCACCATGACGGATCGGTTGCTTCATGTAGTGCAAAAGAGGATGTGTTTTTGGGTTTTCATTCCGGCTAGCAAGTGATTTTGAATCAAAATATTATGGAGCGGGAGACGGGGCTCGAACCCGCGACGTCCAGCTTGGGAACCTGTACTGCATTTGAAAATAAGCAACTTCCGCGTCCAAGGTGTTGCATCCTGACCATTTAAGTGCATGGATTTTCAGCGTAGCCGCCGAGTTTGCGAGAAAACGGAGTAAACGGAGTAGCGGCGGCAGGCTTCAGAAACTCACCTCTATCCAACCTCCCCGAGGGTCGCCAAACCGGCGCCATGAACGGCGCCAGAAGGCGACTCAATGGCACATTTGCAAGTCCTCGACGGCGGACCCGCTGGCGGTCTGGAATCAGTCGGCAGTCTGCTCAAGCAAACTCACCCGCATCTTCACGTTTCCAAGCACAAGCTGCGCCAAGCCGATGGGGCTGAACTTGTCAGATTGAAGCGAGCGCAAGGCGGGCAAACCCTTGGCTTCAGTTCCCGCCCGTTCGTGCTGTGCGGCCTGCCGGTCCGGCGCCTGCCGGCGAACCAACTGCTTTTCGAACGACGGAATGGTCGTTTCGTCCTTCAGCTTACGGGGCATCCCGACTACGGGGTTCCGTTCGGCCAGGATCGGATCGTCCCAATATTCTTGGCGACGCTCGCCGTTCAACAGAAGAGCCAAGTGATTCGATTCCGAAGCGCATCCGAGATGCTGGACAGGTTTGGAATGCACAAGGGCGGCAAGGAGTATCGCCGGCTGATCGGAGCTTTCGAACGGATCTTCGGAGCCACGATGTTCTTCGGGACGGACACGCTGAAGCCCGGCGCCAAGGTTGTTCACCGATCCCGCTTCAACTTCCTGCGCGAAGCCACAATCTGGTACAACCGCGACGAGAACCAGCCCTCGCTGTCCGAGGCGTTTGAGAACGTCATCGTGCTGAGCGATGAGTTCTACC
>Ga0326728_10016971_pt1 | contig 14707 bp, 12 predicted proteins | sample MB3enrmetagenome_FD_207602 | JGI IMG/M metagenome (GOLD analysis project Ga0326728, IMG submission 207602) | Lab enriched peat soil microbial communities from McLean, Ithaca, NY, United States - MB31MN | ecosystem: Environmental > Terrestrial > Soil > Wetlands > Peat | place: USA: New York...
TACCGGTTGCCTGCCGGCAGATCAATGGCGTACACGTTGCCCTTGATCTCGGTGTACTCGAAAGCCATCTGCTCGGTCCCGGGGCGCCAGGCGGGACTCCGTACCACCGAGCCGAATGCCGTATAGTGCGTCACCTGTTTGGTCTCTCCCGTGATCCGGTCGATCCAATAGACATTCCACACGCCGTCCGGACAGGCGGTGTATGCGATGCGGCGATTGTCTGACGCGAAAGAGCCCACATAATGATTGCCCGGTCCGGCCAGGATGGTTTGCTGGTGTCCGCCGTTGCGATCCATGATCGAGATGGTGGTCCCTTCGCCTCGGTACAGTTGATATTCAATCCACTGTCCGTCCGGGGATATGACCGGGAAACCGGCGCCTTCCCGGTCGAACGTGAGTTGGCGGGGCGATCCGCCGTGCAATGGAAGAATCCAAATATTCAAAGGTCTTCCGGCGTCGTAGACCACTTCCCGCAGGTCTGGCGTGAGGTGAGCGCGGGTGTGATACTCCTTTGAGTCCAGCAGAACCTGTTGAGATCCGTCGGCGGGCTGGAACTTCCGGATCTGAAATCCGCCGGTGGTAATAAAGGAATACCAGATGGCAGTGCTGTCCACGGTCCAGCCGGGCCCATTCGCGAAGCCCTGATCGGACACCACGGGCGTGGCATTCGAACCATCGGCGTTCATGATCCACAGGTCTTGGGTGGGATTTTGCGGCTGAACCAGGTATGCCAACCGTTTCCCGTCCGGCGAATAAACCGGCAGTTTCGCCCGAAGCACCTCATCCTGGTAGAGCGCCTTCGCCGGGCTGGCTTCCGTGCCAGTTTGCCAGATCTGGCTAACGCTTCTCATGCGAGTGAAGAACAGCCGTTTTCCGTCGCGCGAAACCGCGATTCCAGCCGGCATGTCCCTCCCGGTCCGGTAAAGCGCCACCGCTGGCGCATTCCCGGCCAGGGGCACGGCATAGATGCCGAATCCGTCCATCGTCAGGGCGCCGAAATAAACCGTGCGGCCTTCGGGGCCGATCACCGGACTCACTTGATTCACCAAGTTACCCGTCGAGACCTGTTTCAATTCGCCGGAAGCAGTATCGACGATGCAGAGCGTATTCCTGCTGAATCGAGCCCCCATCGGACCCATCGCGGTAAAGATCAGGTGCTTGCCATCCGGGCTCCAACCCGGATCGGCGTGCTGCCCGGGGGGATTCCGCGCCGTGGTTACCTGGCGCAGATCCGACCCGTCGGCGCGCACGGTGAAGATGGTCGATTCTCCCGCGCCCCCCCAATCGAACCATGCCAGGTCGTTCGGTTCGGTGGAACGAAAGGCAACCTGGCTTCCATCGGGTGACCAGACCGGTCGCGATCCAAATGGCGCGAGTTGGCGCGGCGAACCGGATCCGGAGGCGGAAATCACCCAGATCCCGTGGCGAGCCACCGAGTGGTAGGCGATCGTCTTACCGTCCGGAGCCCAGTTCGGCTCGATGTTTTGTTCGCCATCGGACGTAATCTGGCGCTCGCTCCCCCGTGGGTTAGCCGAGCGGATGTAGACTTCGAAGCGTCCCGAACGGTTCGAGCTGAACGCGATCGACCTGCCGTCGGGGCTAAATGACGCCCCCATCGAAAGACCCGGCGAAGTGGTCAACTGGGTGGGCTGTAGGGATCCCGAAACCGCTCGGCCGGGCGCCAGCCAGCCAAACCGCCATGCCGCCGCTCCGCCCGCGGCCAGCAGCGCAACCACCGCCACGGTCCAAACCCAGCGCCGCCCGCTCCGCGGCTTGGGCTCCGCCACGGATCGCTTGCCGGATTCCGACTCCTCTTTCACTTCTTCGAGCGCCACGGCCAGGTCGGCCATATGCTGAAACCTGCGGCCGGGTTCTTTGCGCAGGCAGCGCGCAATGATGCGCGCCAGTTCATCCGGCGTCTCTTCCCGGATTTCGCCGGGCGCTTTCGGCTCGTCGCGCAGAACCGCGGAAAGCGTCGAAAGCCGCGTCGTGCCTGCAAACGCGCGCTGCCCCGTGACCATTTCGTAGAGCACCGCTCCGAAAGAGAAGATATCGGAGCGTTCGTCCAGCGGTTTTCCTTCGGCCTGCTCGGGAGACATGTAGGCCGCCGTGCCGACGACCGTTCCTTCCGCGGTCCGCTCGGCGCCGACGAGGGTCTGGGTGGCGTCCGACTCGCTTACTCCGCGCTCCAGCAGCTTCGCCAAACCGAAATCCACCAGCTTGACGGCGCCCTGGCCCGTGATCATGATGTTGGATGGCTTCAGATCGCGGTGAACAATGCCCGCGGCGTGCGCCGTCGAGAGCGCATCGGCAATTTGCGTAGCATAGCGCAGCGCCTCGCTTAACGGCAGACCCTTGCGAGGGATCGTCTGGCCCAGGGTTTTGCCGGCCACGTACTCCATGGCTATGAACGGAACGCCGTCCGCCTCGTTGATATCGTATATGTGGACAATATTTGGGTGATTGAGCGCCGAAGCCGCCTTGGCCTCCTGCACAAACCGCCGCCGGCGGTCCGGATCGTTCACCGTCTCCGGCAGCAACACCTTCAACGCAACCGGGCGGTTCAGGTGCTGGTCCCGTGCTTTGAATACGGACCCCATCCCTCCGCGGCCCAGCTCGTCCGTGATCTCGAAATGAGCGATCACCTTGCCGATCATCGCAGCCGTTAGCATATCCTGTTGTCCGGCTGATCTGCAATCGGACGCACGCGGCAACGAACGCGAGGTCTTGCGCGCAGGGTCGTAGATGTGCTCCGTCACCATATCTATACCGCTTTGCGGTATACTCTGGATGGTGGGCGATGCTCCTGAGATCACGGTCCTGCAGTTGCCGAAGTTCAAGGCCGAGGCCACGGAGCTGATCGGAGCGGATGGCATCGAAGCGGTAGCCGCTTATCTGACCGACCATCCGGACGCTGGAGACGTGATACCGGGCGCTGGTAGAGCGCGGAAATTGCGATGGGCGGCGAAGGGGAAGGGAAAGCGCGGGGGCGCGCGGATCATCTACTTGTACGTAATGATCGCCACACGTATTTACCTGCTCCGCTGTTATGCGAAGAATGTCAGGACGGATCTGACCGCGGACGAAAGGAAGGACCTGCGGCAAATCGCGGCTCATCTGAAAGGAGTGCAGTAGAATGCCAAGAAAAGCGGCTGCGAAGAAGACGACCTTTGGAGCGGACCTGATCGAAGGAATGAAGCTGGTTCTGGCGCACCAGCGCGGCAAAATCGAACTGGAGCAGGTTTGGCCGAAGCCGGTCGATGTGAAGGCCATTCGTAAGCGGGTGAAGATGTCGCAGGCTGAATTCTCGCAGGCTTATGGCATCAGCAAACGTGCACTGCAAGAGTGGGAGCAAGGTGGCCGTCAGCCAGACTCGGCGGCGCGCGCGTACCTGACCGTCATCGCGAGAGAACCCGCCGTAGTGCGGCGGGCACTCGCCAGTACATCCCCCTGATTGCATTCGGAGTCCCCTCCTATTCGTGCCGCAGCGCCACCGCCGGGTCGACGCGCAACGCGCGGGCGGTCGGCGCTACCGTCGCCAGGGCCGCGACCAGCGCCAGCACCGAGGCCACGGCCACGAAGTTCATCGGATCGGCCGGACGCACCTCCGGGACCAGGAACATCGCCAGCGGGCGCACCGCGGCCGCGGCCACCGCGAGGCCGATGACCATTCCGGCCATCACCAGCTTGAGGCTCTGGCTCACGATCATCGCCAGAACGTTGCCGGGCGTGGCGCCCAGCGCGACACGAATGCCGATCTCGCGAATCCGCTGCTGGACGGCGTAAAGCAAGACTCCGTAGAGTCCGATGGAAGCGAGCATCAACCCGAACAGCGCCATCGATGCCAGAATCGCGGCCCCCACACGGCTCGGTAGCAGCGCCCCAGCGAAAATCTCACCCATCGAGCGGGTTTCCACGGCGGCCGCTGCGTCCAGGCCCGCCAGTGTCTCGTCCACCTTGCGGATCATGGTTTCCGGCGCGGCCCTGGTGCGCACGAAGAAATGCGCGAACGCCGCGTAGTTCTGCTGGGCATGGGGCTTGTACACCGCCATGGCGTTCTCTTCTCCCAGGGTGACGTACTTGCAATTGCGCGCAATGCCCACCACCGTCGCATCGCGATTATTCGGAAACCGAAGGATGTGGCCCACGGGATTGGTATTTCCGAACAATCGCCGCGCCAGGTTCTCGTTCAGGATCACGACTTCGGGCGCCCCGAGACGGTCCGAATCCGCGAACGCCCGGCCTCGCAGAATGGGAATCCCCATGATCCGAAAGTAATCCGGACCGACGGCGTTAAAGTTGTACGCAACGCGCACCGTGCGGCTGCCCGCGTCCGGCCGGAACTGTCCGCCGGGCTGGTTGAATGCCAGGAACGGGTTCAGGGGCACTGCGGATGCCGGTGAGGCCGCCTCAACCCCCGGCAGCGCACGCAGGCGTTCCAGCGCGGTGTCCACCAGGGCCGCGAATTTCGGCGGCGTGTACGAGCCCCACACAGTCTGGAACGTGCCCACCACCGTGTGGCTCGTGTCGAACCCCGCGTTGAACGAGGTGGCGTACATCAGGTTGCGAATGAACAGCAGCCCCGCGCTCAGCAGTAGGATGGATATCGCCAGTTGCCCGACTACCAGCGCGTTGCGCAGCGTATAACCCGCCGGTCCGGCTTGCAGGCCGCCCTCCTTGAGCGCGCCGCCGATTCCCGCGCGCGTGCCCTTGATCGCCGGCACAAGCCCGGTCGCCAGCGTCACCACAAAGGCGAGCGCCACCGAGTAAGCCAGCAGCATCCGGTCCGGTTGAATCAGCAACTCGATGGGCAGCGGCGTGGGGATGTGCGCACCGCTCAGCAGCCTGGTGAGCCAAAGGTTGAGCAGCAGGCCGGCGCCCGTTCCGAGCAGCGCCAGCAACAGGCTCTCCGCCAGCAACTGCCGAACCAGCCGGCCGCGGCTGCCGCCGAGCGACATCCGGATGGCGAACTCCCGCGAACGGGTGAAGGCGCGCGCCAGCAACAGGCCGGAGACGTTGGCGCACGCGATCAGCACCACAATCCCCGTTACGACGACCAACATGCCGAAGAACGCCACCACCGGCATCGCCTCTTGCCCATTCTCTTGAAGGCGCTCCGTCCCGCCAACCGCGGAAAGCCCGACCTCTTTCGCCCATTTGCGACTGACATCGGGGTACACGCGATCCAGCTCCCGACAGATCGGCTTGAGGCGCGCATAGGCCGCCTGGCGCGTCATCCCGCGCGGCAGCCGCGCATACAGCATGACCTCGCCGGGATCCTTGGTCAGGTACAGATCGGGTGTGAAACCGAAGCCGGCTAACATGCGGTGGTCGCGAGGCAGTACTCCGACTACGGTGTACGCCTTGCCGTCCAACGCCAGCTTGCGGCCGACCACGTTCGGATCGCCGCCCAAGTGTCTTGTCCAGAACCCGTGCGTAACCACCGCGACGTCGGATTCGCCGCGCTCGATGGGCCGCCCCATGGCGACCGGAATGCCCGTCACCTCGAAGAAGTTGTCGGTGACGCGGGTTCCAGCCAGCCGATAAGTATGGTTGCCGTCGCGCCAGTTCACCACCATCTGGATGTTCATCCCGGCCAGCCCGTCGAATGCGTGCGCGTCCTCCATCAGACGATATTGCGGCATGGGGATCCAGGTGTTGCCGCTCACGGAAATCTGCACGAGCGACTGGGGATCGCGGCAGGATGGCTGGCTGAAGAGCGCTTCCCTGGCGACGCTGAAGATGGTGGTGTTGGCGCCGATTCCCAGAGCCAGCGAGCCTACCGCCGCCAGCGCCAAGGCACGGTTGCGCCGTACGGCGCGCGCCGCATAGCGGAGATCGGAGCCAAGATCTTCCAGCCAGCGGATTTGCCACGCCGAGCGTGTCTCCTCCCGGCTCCGCAGCGGGGAACCGAACTCCCGCCGCGCTTGCCGCAGGGCCTCCGCGCCGGACAGGCCGGCCTGTTCCAGATCGTCCGCACGGGCCTGGATGTGAAACCGCACCTCTTCCTCGAATTCCCGATCGAACCGCGAACGCCGGAACAGCCAGGCGACGCGGCTGCCGATTTCATTCCAAAAGGCCATGCGAGTCTCCGTTCAGGCGGTGCGCATTACAAGCTGGATGGCGCGCACCAGGCGATCGAATTCACCCGCTTCCTTGTCGAGCTGTTTGCGGCCCTCGGGTGTCAGCCGGTAGAAGCGGGCCTTGCGATTATTCTCGGAAACGCCCCACTCGGAGGTCAGCCAGCCCTTGACCAGCATGCGGTTGAGCGCGGGATACAACGAGCCGTCCTCGATCCGGAGGCCCTCGCGAGAAGCATCCTTGATGCGCTTGACGATGGCGTATCCATGCAGCGGGCCGCAGCTCAGGGTCCGCAGGATCAGCAAATACAGCGTTCCGGGGAGCAGTTCGGGGATGGGATTCGATTCCATGTTTCCCTGTCCAGACTAGGTATAAATCAAACGGGAAGGAATGTCAAGATTCTTGAGCGCTGGACGCTGGATTCCTCGGCCTGATAGAATCCTCCTGTATGAAAGGCAATCCGAAAGTTATCGCTTTATTGAACGAGGCGCTCAAAGAGGAACTGACCGCCATTAACCAGTACTTTCTCCATTCCGAGATGTGCGAAAACTGGCACTATGACCGGCTGGGCGAGCATATCAAGAAGACGTCCATCGAAGAAATGAAGCACGCCGAGGCGCTGATCGAGCGCATTCTCTTCCTGGACGCCACCCCCGACATGACGGAACCGATGCAGCTTACCATCGGACAAAACGTGCAGGCGCAGATGGAGAGCGATCTGAACCTGGAGATCGGGGCGGTGGCCCTGTACAATCGCGCCATCCAGGTGTCCACGGAAGAGGGTGACAACGGCTCACGCGATCTGTTCGAACGCCTCCTGAAGATCGAGGATACCCACGTGGACTGGCTGGAAGCGCAGCTCCACCAGATCCAGGAGATCGGGTACGAGCGGTACCTCAGCCAGCAAGTCCGGGACGGCAAGTAACCGGCTGCCCGGTGCCCGAGCTTCCTGAGGTCGAGACGGTGGTGCGCTCCATGGCGCCGCTGGTGGGCCGCCGTATCGTCTCCACCGAATTCCGCTGCCGGCGCGTGTTGCGCGGCGGCGATCCGCGGGTCCTGGCCGCGCGCATCCGGGGACGCCGGATCGCGGGCGTCCGGCGCTATGGAAAGTTCATCCTGGTGTCGCTCGAGGGCGGCGGTTACCTGGTCGTTCATCTGGGCATGACCGGCCGCCTCCTGCTCGGCGGCCCGGAGGGCAAGCACACCCACGCCATTCTGATGCTCGACCGCGGCGTCCTGCTGTACGACGACAGCCGCCAGTTCGGCTGCATTCAATTCAGCGAGGAGTTCCCCGAGCGGGTGGCGAAACTCGGACCCGAGCCGCTGGAGGTCCCGTTCGAGGATTTCGCCGCCGCGCTCAAGCGCCGCAAGACGCGCATCAAGGCGCTGCTGTTGAACCAGAGCTTCCTCCGCGGATTGGGCAACATTTACGCGGACGAAGCCCTCTTCCGCGCCGGAATACATCCGCTGGCCGTGGCTTCACGCCTGCGCAGAGACCGTGCGCGGCGGCTCCATGAGGCTATTATTGCGGTGCTGACGGAAGCCATCGCCGCCGGCGGCTCCTCCATCTCCGATTACGTGGATGCCCAGGGCCGTAAGGGCTTTTTCCAGTTCAGCCATCGCGTTTACCAGCGCACCGGCGAGCCGTGCCTGGCCTGCGGGACCCCTATCCGCCGGGTGCTGGTGGCGCAAAGATCGTCGCATTTCTGCCCCCAATGCCAGAAACGTTGAGTGAAATATTTCTGCAACTTGGCGTGCGCCCGCTGCGTCGTAAGGGGTGAAGTGGCATGGCATGGAGTAGCCGGCCAGAAAAATGGGTCGCTCATCACCGCCGAGACTCGAGCATAATGTAACATGAAGAGTGACCGCATTCCGCAAAAGTAGAGGAGACTTCTGACGTGAGACGCATTTTCCGCTACCTTCCCCTGCTGTTCGTGTCGTTCTGTGGCATTCAGCTTGCCAGCGCCCAGAGCGCCTTCGACTTGAACCTGGGATTCGGCGCCATCCAGGATAAGGCCGCTTCCGGCCAAGTTGATCAAGAGTTGAATCCTTGCACAACAGGCGATCTTTATGGGCCTTGCGTGTCGACGCCCGCGCTCAGCGGCTTCATGATGGGCTTTGGCGGCGACCTGATACTGTGGAAGAAATTCGGTGTGGGCGCCGAAGTGGCTTTCCAGCCCGCCAAAGAGACTTACGTGAACCTGAACGCGTCGGCTGCGGCAAGCGGCCTGAACAGCTTAGCCGTGACGTCCCGCATGACGCTGTTCGATTTCAACGGGATTTACGAGCCGGTCAACACCAAGAAAGTCGGCGTCAAGCTGGAAGGCGGCATCGGCGCCGCAAATCTCAAGTTCTATGAGAGCGGCTCCTCCAGCTCCGTGCTGGGCAGCCAGAGCTCATCGCAGTATTTCGGAAGCGCCAACCACTTTCAAGTGCACGGCGGCATTGGCGTGCAGATCTATGTCACCAACAACATTTTCATTCGCCCGGAATTCGATGTCCACTACGTTCGCAACCTGACGCAGTTTGGAAGCAACATAGTGACGGCCGAGATGGTGTGGCTGGGATATAGCTGGGGCGATCGCTAAGCGGCCGGCGGGGCTTCCGTCAGGTCCTCGAGCGACTCCGGCGGGTTGTAATACAGAATGCGCTGGCAGCACTCGCATGACAGGACCTGGTCGCCCTTCTTGACGTCCTGGTAAAACTGAAGCCGCATGGCCAGGTTGCAGCCGGTGCAGCGGCCATCCACCGCCTCCACCACGCCGATTCCCCTGCGCGCCTTGCGCGCCCGCTCGTATCGCTGGTAAGTGGCAGGGGTGATGGCCGCAACGATGGCGGCGCGTTCCTTGCGAAACTCGCGTGCGGACGCCTCGTCGGCCGCGGTGCGCGCGCGCACCTGCTGCTTCTCCGTCTCGACTTGCTCCTTTTCGGTCTTCAGCGCCGCTTCCGCCGCTTCCACGTTCTTCTCCAGCGGCTCGGATTCGCCCATCATTTCCAGAATGCGGTCCTCGAACTTGCGGACCTCCTTCTGGCAGAACGCGATCTCGTTCTGAAAGGCCCGGTGCACTTCGTTGGTTTTGGCCTCTTGCGCCTGGTCCTTGAGCTTGGAGATCTTTTGCTCCTGGATCTGGATCTCGCCTTCGCACTTTTTCCGCTCTTTCTGGTTGGCGGCCAGGGCGGCGCGGTCGGCCTCCAGCTTGCGCTCGTGCGAGAGCAGTTTTTTCTCGATTTCAGCGACGTGTTTGGGCAGAGCGGCGATTTCGCGCGCGAGATCCGCAAGACGGTTATCGATTTCTTGCAGGCGGATCACCAACTTCAGGTCGGAGAGCATTCCATATGGAAGTGTAACATGCGCCTCGCGGGGCTATTCCGCGCGCCGGACTTCCACCTGGCGGTAGATTTCCCGGGTCTGCGCCAGGCTGGCGAAGCTCATGCCCGGCAGGCGGGCCTTGGCGGTTCCGGCGGCCACGCCCCAGCGCAGGGCATCCGCCACACTGGATCTGCGCTCCCGGGCCCAGGCGTAGGCAGCCATCAGCGCATCCCCCGCGCCGATGGGGCACACCGCGTCGATGCGCGGCGGTATCGCTTCCATCAGGCCGTCGGCAGACGCGCCCACGGCGCCCTGGCTGCCCAGCGTGAGCACCACCGAGTCCGCTCCCAACTGGCGAATCCGTTCGGCCGCCTCCAGATAGTGGGTGCGCGTGAGCAGCGTCTGGCCCAACAGGCGCCCGGCTTCCTGCTGGTTCGGCGACACCACCGTGGGGCGGGCGGCAATGCCCTCGCGCAGGGCGTCGCCATCGGCGTGTAGCAGCGTTTTCACTTTCTTCTGGCGCGCCATGGAGATCAGCTTTCCGTAAAACGCCGGCGGCACTCCCGGCGGAATGCTGCCGCACATCATGAGCCACGAGGCGTGGTCCAACGTGTCGCGCACCACCCGCTCCACGCGCGCCACTTCCGCCTTCGCGAGCTGGGGCCCGGTTTCGTTGAGGTTCACCGTGAGCCCGTGCTTGTCGGTGATGGTGAGATTCGTCCGGATCTCGTTTTGAACCGGAACTACCGCGATCCGGTACCCGCATTTCGCCAGAAGCCCCTTGAGGCGTTTTCCCGAATCGCCGCCGGAGATGAGCACGGCCAGAGTCTCACCGCCGAAGGAGTGAATCACCGAGGAGACGTTGATCCCGCGGCCGCCCGCCGACTCGCGGCTGGAATTGATGTAGGCGCGATCCTCGAATGCCAGGCGGTCGATACTGACGATCCGGTCGATGGCCGGATTGATGGTGAGGGTTACGATCAATCCACTATTCTACCGTGGCTCTGAAGTGGTCGTAGCCCAGCGGCTCGAGCGGCGCGCCGTCCAACTCCACAACGCCCGGACGCCCTTTGTGCATGACGCCGATGCATGTGAGCGGCACGCCCTCGAAACGCCGCGGCACGCGGGCGCGTGCCGGCGCGGTGAACAGCAGTTCGTAGTCCTCGCCGCCGTGGAGCGCTTGCTCCAGTTTTGCGCCTGGAAACCGCGGGGGCGGTTGAATCTCCGCGCTCAGTCCGGAAGCCAGGCACAGGCGATGCAGGTCGAGCGACAGCCCGTCGCTCAAGTCCATGGCGGCCGTGGCCCGCAAGCGGGCACGCAGAAAGCGTCCCAGCGCCAGGCGAGGCTGGGGCCGCAGATGCCGCCGCCATGCGCTGCCGCTGCCCTGGGACAGTCCCATGGCCGATCCTCCCAGCGCGCCCGAAACGTAGATAGCATCGCCCGCGCGCGCCCCGTCACGCCGCAGCGCCGTGCCGCGCGGCACGGCTCCGCACACCACAATGTCGCACATCACCTTCTCCGCGCGCGCCAGGTCGCCGCCCATCAGAGGTGTCCGGGTGCGCGTGGCCAGCTTCAGCAGCCCGCCATAGAAGGCGTCCAGCCAGCGCGTCTCGACCCATGGCGCCAGCGCCAGCGAGAGCAGGCAGAAGCGCGGCTCGCCGCCCATGGCCGCGATGTCGCTCAATCCGCGAGCCAGCGCCTTCCAGCCCACATCCCCGGCGCGGTGCGTTTCACGGCGGAAATGCACGCCCTCGATGAGCATGTCGGTGGTGAGCAGCAGGTCCTCGGAAGCGCCACGGGGGCGGAAAATCGCGCAGTCGTCGCCGATTCCCAACACCAGACCGCTCGTTCGCGGCAGGGCAACCCGCCTCCGGATTCGCTCGATGGTCTCCAGTTCGCCGGCCGCCGTTTTTTTGCGCTTGACCATATTGGTGCTATCTGAGAGAATACCCTACGCAGTTGGGAGAGCGTGTAGTGAAAGAAAAAGGTACTGTGAAGTGGTTTAATGCCGCCAAGGGCTATGGATTCATCCAGAGGGCCAGCGGCGACGATGTGTTCGTTCACTTTTCCGCCATCCAGGCCAACGGTTACCGCACCCTGGAGGAGGGATCGGAGGTGGAATTCGAGGTCAAGCAAGGCCCCAAGGGATTGCAGGCCGAGAACGTCTTGAAAGTCTAAGGTCACGCTCCAGGCAGTCCTAAACCTCTAGATTGTCGCCTTCCTTCGCGACCATTTGGTAAAGCACCGGGCTGACAATACGCCCCAGGAACAGCCGCGAAATGAGACCGGCGACGATTACGATGGCGAAGGGCCGCTGAGTGTCCGAGCCGATGCCATGGGAAAGGGCGGCGGGCAGCAACCCCAGGCACGCCACCAGCGCGGTCATCATGATGGGGCGCAAGCGGACCACGGATGCCTCATACGTGGCCAGCCGGATATCGTGCCCCGCCAGGCGCAGCTTGTTGATGTAGGAGACGTCGATCACCGCCGTCTCCACCGACACCCCCATCAGAACCAGCAGGCCGAGCACGGAAGACACGCTGAACGGCGTGCCGGTCAGCTTGAGAGCGAGCAGCGCTCCCACGGGCTCCGTCATCACCACACTCAGCAGAACGATGGCCGGGAACTTGAAGTTGCCGTAGAGCGCGAAGAGAATCAGGAGGATCAGCATGATGGTGATCGGCCCAATCACGTTGAGCTGACTCTCGGCGGCCAGGAACTCACTATATTCGCCGCCCCACTCCATCCGATAGCCCAGGGGCAGGGTAACAGCTTTGGCGACGGCCTTTTGACCATCCTCCACCGCGCGCGCCATATCGCGCCCGACAATACTGTATTGGATGCCGATATAACGCGAGTTGTTCTCGCGATAGATCATTGAAGCGCCGATACCCTGGCTGATGGTGGCAAGCTGGCTGAGCGGGATTTGTTGCCCGTTGGGAGTGCCCACCAGCAGATTGGAAATCTGTGGTCCGCCTTCGCGGAATTCCGGCTTCATGCGGACCACCAGGTCGAACAGCTTCTCGCCCTGGATTACCTGCGTGGCTGCCTGGCCGCCCACCCCCGCCTGGACTACGGCTTCCACGTCGGCTACGTTGATTCCGTAACGGGCGATCTTTTCGCGATCCACATCCACCAGGAGGCTGGGCTGACCCAATTCGCGGACGACCGTCAGCTCCGAAAACCCCGGAACGCGCTGCAGCGTCTCCTTGATTTTGAGTCCGGCATCCTGCAGAACGTTCAGGTCGGGGCCATAGACCTTGACGGCCAGCGCGCTCTTCAGTCCCGTCAGCGCCTCATCCACGGCGTCCTCAGCCGGCTGCGTGAAATTGAAGATGATGCCGGGATAGGCCTCCAACTTGTGGCGAATCGATTCGGTCAGTTCTTCCTTGGTGTGAATCGAACCCTGCCAGATGGGGTCCTTGTAAGGCTTCAATCCGACATAAAACTCGACATTATAAAAGCCGGTGGGGTCGGTGCCGTCGTCCGGCCGGCCCAGCTCGGAACCCACCACCGTGACTTGCGGGTAGGACATCAGGACTTGGCGAATCTGCGGACTGATGCCGGCGGCTTCCTCAAAAGAGATGGTGTAAGGCATGGTGGCGCGCACCCAAATCGCGCCTTCGTCGAGGTGCGGCATGAACTCGCCGCCGATGAGGGGAACCAGCAGGAGCGTGGCGCCAAAAATCGCGGTCGCCGCGACCATGGTGATCCAGGGATGGTTCAGGCACCAATTCAGTTCCGAGCCGTACTCGCTCTTCACCCACTCGTAAACGCGGTTCCTCTTCTCGTGGACTCCCTTCTTGAAGGCGTAGGAAGCCAGCACGGGGACCAGCGTCAAAGTAAGTATGAGCGAGCCCACCAAGGCGAAAGACATGGTATCGGCCATGGGGTGAAAAAGCAGGCCGGAGGGGCCGCGCAGCACATAAATCGGCAGATAACCCGCAATGATGACGGCCACCGAATAGAAGATGGGCCGGTCCACGTCCTTGGCAGCGGCCACAATGACCTCAGGCAGGCTGTAAGCCTGCCCGCGCCGGGCGTCCAACTCGCGATAAATGTTTTCCACCATCACCACCGTGCCGTCGATGATGATGCCGAAGTCGATGGCGCCAATGGAGAGCAGGTTGGCGGGAATATTACGCGCATGCAGAATGATGAAAGCGAACAGCAGAGCCAGTGGAATGGTGAGTGCCGTGATGATGGCGGCACGGGCGCTGGCCAGGAAAAAAATCAACACGATCAGGACCAGGATCATGCCGCGGAGCAAGTTGGCCTCCACCGTATCCACGGTCAGCTTCACCAGGTCGCTGCGGTCGTAGTAGGGACGAATCTTGACGTCGGGCGGCAACTGCCGGTTGAGCTCCTCGGTTTTGGCCTCGACCGCTTTCAGAACGGTCTGCGTCTGCTCGCCGCGGCGCATCAGGATGACGCCTTCGACGGCATCGGGGTTGTCCCCCTTGCGGTCCTGGAAGCCGAACTCGCCCAGGCGCGGCGCATGGCCGATCGCCACCTCGCTCACGTCTTTCACACGCACTGGCGCGCCGTTCTGGTTGGCCAGCACGACGTTCTCGATATCTTTGCGGTCGCGCAACAGACCGATCCCGCGCACGTAATAGAACTGGCCCCCTTGCGAGTAAAAGCCGCCGCCCGCGTTGCCGTTGTTGGCCGAAAGCGACTGGATCACGCCCGGCACCGTGAGGTGAAACCCAAACAGGCGCGCCGGATCGAGCAGCACTTGATATTGCATCACCGTGCCGCCAAAGCCGGAATCGTCCGCCACGCCGGGCACGGATTTGTAGGCGCGCTCGAGCACCCAGTCCTCGATGGTCTTCAGGTCTTGCGGCGCGCGGTCGGGGCTGTCGATGACGTAGCGGTAGACCAGCCCGCTGGGGCTGAAAAGAGGCGAGAGCGTGGGGCTGACGCCGCTGGGGATGTCGGCCTGGGACAGCCGCTCGAAAACCACCTGGCGAGCAAAATAGTTGTCGGTATCGTCTTCGAAGGTCAGAATCACGTCCGAGAGGCCGTAAAGGGAGATGGACCGCATGAAAGTCAGTTGCGGCACTCCGTTCATCTCGACTTCGATGGGCAGCGTGACCAGGCGTTCAATTTCCTCCGCCGCGTGACCGTCCCACTGGGTGATGACCTCTACCATCGGCGGCGAGAGGTCGGGGTAGGCGTCCACCGGCATGCGGCTGAAAGAAACGGCGCCCACGACCGCCATCAGCGCGGTCAGCATCACCACCAGGAAGCGTTGGTTCAAAGCGAATTGAACGATGCGGTGAATCATGGGTAAGTGCCTTTGACTGACAACTA
>Ga0326728_10016973_pt1 | contig 14706 bp, 9 predicted proteins | sample MB3enrmetagenome_FD_207602 | JGI IMG/M metagenome (GOLD analysis project Ga0326728, IMG submission 207602) | Lab enriched peat soil microbial communities from McLean, Ithaca, NY, United States - MB31MN | ecosystem: Environmental > Terrestrial > Soil > Wetlands > Peat | place: USA: New York...
CCGGCATGGGAAGAAGGTCGACGAGCGCACAAAAACCATAAGCGATGCCCATGCCCAGGCCGCCGCTCAACAACACAATCATGACCGCCTCGATGAAGAACTGGGTCAAGATCGACCGCGCGCTGGCGCCCACGGCTTTGCGCACGCCGATTTCACGAGTGCGTTCGCGCACCGCCACCAGCATGACGTTCATTACGCCGATCCCGCCCAGAAGCAGGGTCACGATGCCCACCGCACCCAGAAAAAGCTTCATGCTGTCCATGATTTTCTGAAATCCCTTGGCCTCCTCGACCGTGTCCCAGATGGGCGCGGCTTCCTTATCGCGCGGGTCAAAGTGGTGAATACGCCCCAACGCGCGCTGCACCTGCCGCTTACAGGTTTCGTGCTCGGCGAGCGATTTTGGAGCCACCAGCAAGTGATCGAGGCTGGTGGGCAACAGAGGCGGTTTGTTGGGGAAATCGCGCCGCATGGCGCCGAAGGGGATGAAGACCTTATCGACGTCCCACCCGTCATAGCAACTGTTCTGGTCCTTGCTTTCCATGACGCCGATGACGGTGTAGGGCAGGTTGCTGATCCAGACGGTTTCCCCCACGGCGCCTCGGGTGGCGAAAAGTTGCTTCTTGATATTGCTGCCAAGGAAGGCCACTCGGCGCGCCTGGGCGTTGTCGCCCCAATCGTAGAACCTCCCTTCGGAGACGCGGATCGAGCGAATCTCGGCGAAGGGCGGAAGCGAACCTGTAACCTCCGGCGAAGCATTGTTATAGAGGCTGCGTACGGATGAACTTCCTCGCGAAAGTTCCGGCAGGACGTACCGGCAGGCCATAGCCTCCGCCGCCACCTCGGGCGCGTCCGAGTCCTGCCAGCTCACTTCGCGCCCCGCCCGCAGTCCGCCCGCTTGCATACTGGTCCGGCCATTGAAGAAGATCATCAGGTCCTTGGCGAAGGTTTCCTGCTGCCGTTTCATTCCCACGCGCAACCCCTCCCCGGCCGCCACCATCAGGGTGATGGAAATAATCCCCCAGGCGATTCCAAACAGGGTGAGGAACGTCCGCAGCTTGTGTGACCACAAGGTGCGCAGGGTGTCGAGAATGAGGTCGCGGAAAACCATTGCCTGTCCGTTGTCAATGGTCCGTCGTCCGTTGTCAGTGATTGGTGGTCGGTTGCCTCCACTCGGTGCCTAGATAAGTGCAACGGACCACGGACAACGGACTACGGACGTGGTCACTGCAAAATCACTTGCTGCCCTTCCTTCAAGCCCTCGATCAGTTCCGTCTTTACGCCGTTGGAAATGCCTAGTTTCGCTGAGAGTTTGCGCCGGCCTGTCTTGGAGCCCGGATCGGGAGTCTCCAGGAAGGTGTGGCGGTCCTTGTCGTAGATCACCGCTGCCTCCGGCACCATCAACACTTTGTGCTTTTCCTCCAGGATGATCTCGGCATTAGCGCTCATGTTTGCTTTCAGCTCCCCGGTGGGGTTCTGGATCGAGACGCGGACCTCAAAGGTAGTGACGTTGTCCTTCTCGACTCCCAGCGGGGAGATCTTGGTAACTTTACCCATGAATTTCTTATCCTTGAGCGACTCGACGGAGATTCTGGCCGGCTGGCTCAAATAGACTTTGCTGATGTCGGACTCATCCACCTTGCCCTTGACGTAAACCTCGCTCACGTCTCCCAGCGTCATGATGTTGGAGGCCTGCGAGCCGAGAATCAGGATTGAACTGACAGCGTCGCCCACCTCCACATCCCGCGATAGCACCAATCCTTCCATGGGACTGACAATCGTCGAGTTGCTCAGGTCCTCTTCGGCATTGTCGAGGGCAGCTTGCATCTGGGCCACCTGGGCTTTGGCGCGCGCCACTTCGGCGCGGCTCACCGCTACGTTGCGCTGCGCGGACAACTGCTTGTTTTGCGCGAGTTGGTAGGCCTTCTCAGCGTCTTCCGAAACGGCGGTCGAAACCAGTCCTTCGATCTGCAGCTTCCGCTGGCGCTCGGCGGTGGATTTCAAAAAAGGCACGTCAGGACCTTGTGCATCCACCACATTGCGCTCGAAAGTCGCCTGCGCCGACTGCACGGAGGCCTCAGCGGCCTGCAAATTGGCACGGGCTTCAGCCACCCGGGCGCGCAACTGCTCTTTGTCTAATTCCACCAGAACCTGGCCCTGCTTCACTCGGTCACCATAATCGGCAAAAATCTTCTCCACAATTCCGCTGGCCTTCGATTTCACTTCCACCTTCGCCAACGGCTCGATTTTGCCGGTGGCGACTACAGACCGGGCCAGATCACCTCGTTCGACTGTGGCCAGTTTGGAGGAATCAATCTGGCGACTCGGCCGCAAGGCGGCGGAAATGCCAAATCCGCACCCGATCAGAACCACCAAAACAACGCTCGCGGCGATCCACCGCCGCCGTTTCTTATGACTGTTATTCGACATGGCGCCACCTCAAATCCGGACGGTCTCTCTAGTCGCAAATACGCGAAAGCAAGCTCGAATGTTCCTGAACAGTTTTCTCTGACTTATTGTCATTCTGCGACAGGGGAGATCCCTGCGGCGGTGCCGGCGCCGGAGGCAAGGACCAAACCGTGCGCGCCGGACACGCACAATGTGTTGCCAAAGTGGTTGAAGATGCCTTGAATTGGGTGCCTAGGCCCTTAACGCTGGGCGGAAAGCAGAGTGGGGCGGGAAACGACTTCCAAGTGAACTCGTGTCGTTCCTGAGTGGACGAATCCTAAACGTTGGGCGGCCGCCCGGGAAACGTCGAGCAGGCGCTTCCCCAGGTTCGGGCCGCGATCGTTCACGCGCAGCAGTATGGACTTATGGTTTCTTAGGTTGGTGACCCGGATGGTCGTTCCGAAGGGAAGTGTATGGTGCGCCGCGGTGAGTCCGTTTGAGTCGAACACCTCTCCGCTGGCAGTCATATTTCCCTGTAGTTCTTGACCGTACCAACTTGCAAGACCGACTGCGTGTTCCTCGATTGGCGCGACACTCACGCGCGGCAAGCTGAGCGAACCGGATAACCGCGCCTCGGACCTCGGCGACAGCGCAATGAGCCCTATTACTGCAAAGCCAATGATGAGCTTCTTCATGGACCCCTCCACGCAGGATGCTGCTCTTATTGGCCGAACTCACTTAACCTAGATTCTCTACCTTGGGTTGCGACTCTAGCGACTGCCACTCTAGAGAGCCCGGAATGAAATGTCAAGCGTGAAAATAGGAATCCAAACCGCCTGGTCCAGTATTCGGAGGTCTGGAGCTTTTCGCGCCTTACGGAAGAACCGGACAACTTGAAGGTCGGGATTGCGATATCAGATCTATGCGGCTGCTGGGTTTCGAGGAGGGACGGGCGACAACTTCCACCCGCACAGGGGTCGTGCCGGAGTCGACAAATCCCAGGCGTTCTGCCGCTTTCCATGACACGTCGATAAGACGCTGCCCGAAGTAGGGCCCACGGTCGTTGATTCTGAGCAAGATGTTCCTGCTGTTGCTGAGGTTGGTGACCCTCACCGTAGTTCCGAACGGTAGGGTGAGGTGTGCTGCGGTAAGTCCATTTGAATCAAATACTTCTCCGCTTGCCGTGGTGTTGCCCTCGAATTCCTCGCCATACCAGCTGGCTTCGCCGGTTTCCGCTTCTGCTTTGGGTACAACCGACGGCCGAGGCGGCAGGCTCGAAAGGGACGACCTCGCCTCAGACTTGGGAGACAGGGCAATCAACCCCGCCACCGCGCATCCAATCACAAGTTTTCTCATTCATCCTCCAAACATCGCCCACCCATTCCTGAGGAACTGGCCTAATTTGAAACGAGTTGTCGGGTTGGGGAAGAAGGTATTGTCGAGGAAAGCGAACAAAATGTCAAGAAGAAAAACAGTCTGGCCAGCCTAGTTTACCCAAGCCCAGTGGGCAGCAGGCAGTCGGCAGTAGGCAGTTGGGCAGTAGGCGAGCCGTTTACCGGCGCGCCCGACCAATAAAGGCCGTGAGCCCTTCAATGCTGGAAAACAGGCTTCGCGAGGCAGCAAAGTACCTGAAGGCGAGCGACGTGAGGGTTGGTGCCTACTGCCCAACTGCCGACTGCCTACTGCCTACTGCCTACTGCCTACTGCCTACTGCTTCACCCCGCCAGCGGGATCTTCACCTGGAACACGGAACCCTCCCCCGGCTTGCTTAGGGCGGCGATCGTCCCCCCGTGGGCTTCGGCGATCCACTTTCCGATGGCCAACCCCAGACCCGCGCCTCCGGTCTGGCGCGAGCGCGCCGGGTCGGCGCGAAAGAAGCGTTCGAAGATGTGGGGGAGGTCCTGGGCAGCAATGCCGATGCCGCTATCGCTTACCTCGGCGACGGCAGTCCCGTTACTCGAGCCCAAAGAGACCTTAATGCGGCCCTGGGGCGGCGTATATTTCACGGCGTTGTCGAGCAGGATTACGAACAGCCGGAGCAGCGAGTTGGCGTCGCCATTAATCCATACAGGGGTCTGCGGCAACTCCGCCTGGAGACCAATCTGTTTTGTATCCGCCAGAGCTCGTCCTTCCAGGCAGGCTTCCTCAATGCATTGGGCCATGTTAAGGCGCACTCGCCCGAGGGCTTGGGCGCCCGAGTCGGCGCGAGCCAGGAGCATCAGATTCTCGATGAGCGAAGACGTCCTTTGCAGATCCTCGAGCATTTGCCGAAGCGTCTCGCGATACTCCCCTTCCGTTCGCGTTTTCCGCAGGATGATTTCGGCCCGCGTCCGCATCAGAGCCACGGGAGTGCGCAGCTCGTGAGAAGCATCGGCGGTGAATTGGGTTATTCGCCGGAAGGCCTGCTCCAGCCGTTCCAGCATGCAGTTCAGCGTTTCCGACAGGCGCTGCAGTTCATCTCCGGTGCGCGGCACTGCCAGACGGCTGGAAAGGTTCTGCGCGCTGATGCTGCGCGCCTCCCGCGTCACCTGATCCACGGGTCCGAGCGCGCGCCGGCTTAGCCAATAGCCCCCCGCTGACGCCAACAAAAGGAGAAGGGGAGAAGACAGAACCAGGACTCGCCGGAAACGACTCAGCGCCTCATTAAAGTCGTCCAGCGGGTAGGCGAGCTGCACGATATAAGTCTTGCCGCCCGCTTCCACAGGAACGGCCAGCACTCGCAAGGGCACGCCGTTCGGCTGCTGAGTCGTGATAGAAGTCTGGGTTTCACCAGGCGTCGAAGGGCCGAAGTGCGCCATGGTCCTGGAACGATAAACCCACTCGCCGGCAGGATCTGAGACCTGCAGGAGATCGCTTCCAGCGCGTATTTCTTCGTCCTGCTTGAGGTCGCGCTCCAAGTCAGCCTTGCCGGAGTCTCGCTCGATCAGCTCACGGATCCCCTGAACCTGGTCCTGCAAGTTCTCATCGACAGTTTCCAGGATGCTGCCGCGCATGGCGTAATACGCAACCACTCCGAAGGCGCAGAATCCCGTCGCCAGAACGGCGAAGTACCAGGCCGTGATCCGGATGCGTAGAGGCAGGACAGTGACCAGTTGGTATAAGGAGCGCAATTTCAGGTGACCCCTGGAAGGGCGGGGCTTTAGCCCCGCCGCCTGGAGCCGCGGAGTTGAGTGGGCCTTTAGGCCCTGAAAGCACCGAGCTTCAGGGGCTAAAGCCCCCTCTATACCTCCCGAGGGTGGCGGCGGGGCTGAAGCCCCGCCCTTCCCCTTTCCATAAAGAACTTCGCCAACTAATTCGGCCAAGCACCGGTCATAGCTTAGGATCTGCTCTCAAGCAGTACCCGATTCCCCGAACCGTCTGTATCAGCTTAGGGCTAAAGCCTTTGTCCACTTTGCCCCGCAGCAATCGCACGAAGGCGTCCAGCGTATTCTCCTCTACGTCGTTCTCGAGGCCCCAAACCGCTTCCACAATCGCCGTGCGGGTCACCACCCGGCCGGCCTTCCGCATCAGCAGCTCCAGCAGCCGGTACTCGGTGGGCGAGAGCCGGATCTCCCGCCGCCCGCGAAGGGCCTGGCGCGACGCGGGGTCGAGGGTCAAATCAGCTACTCGCAAGCACGTGGGGCGCGGACCCGAACCCCGCCGCGCCACCGTGCGCAGACGCGCCAGGAACACCTCGAATGAAAACGGCTTCGTCAAGTAATCGTCTGCCCCCAGATCCAGGCCCTTGACGATGTCCGGCACCGCGTCGCGCGCGGTCAAAATCAGGATGGGGGTCTGATTCCCGCCATGGCGGAGCCGCCGCGCCACCTCGAAGCCGTCCACTCGAGGCAGCATGAGGTCGAGCACAATGGCGTCAAACTCATAGGTTTTGGCCAGCTCCAACCCCTGCGCGCCGTCAAAGGCTAAAGCGGCACGGTGGTTTTCCTCCTCCAGCCCTTTCTTGAGGAGTTCCGCCATCGCTCTCTCGTCTTCTACAATGAGCACGCGCATAATCAAGGGTGGTTGGGTTGCACGCCTCTATCATAACCCTGCAAACCTAAAGGCACACTGAAAACCGGTGGTGGGCCGGCTGGCGCTACCAACTCGCTCTTAGACTCATTGACTGACCGACATTTCAGCTTTCTCCGCATTTTCCGCTTGACAAGCGGAGGGAGGTATGATAGCCTATTATCATGGTCAATTTACCGGACACATTGTCGGGGGCGCGGCGTGAGACGCGGGGCGGCGCGAGGCAAAGCGGATGGGTCGAGGCGAGAGGGAAACGCGGGATTGGAAGAAATAAAAAAACTACGATCGAAGCCAGTATGTTATTGAAAATAAATGGGGCCATACGGAACGAAGCTAAGAAGTAACTGGAAACAAAGGAGTTATACGATAGCGCGGCAATGAAGCTAAGAACTTGCTGAAAATAAAGCACATAACCTCCGCGTAGGCTTGGCACGATGCACGTTTTGAGTGCCGTTTTGCACAAAAGACCCCGAAAAGAGCGTATTTTGCACAAAACGAAGCAAAGCCCTTGAATCTGAAAAGGACAGTGTGTCGGCTAGTAGGGGTCGTTCGCGAGCCCCCTTACTCCTTGGTGCGGGCGTCTCACCCGCTATAGCGCGCTAGCGCTAACCCTTCCAAATTCTCCCCGCGAGTGATATTCTCCTCACCTTTGATTTGCGAGGAGGTCCGATGCGTCCACAACCTTCAGGGATTAATTCACGCATGAACAGGCTTGGATTCGCACTCACACTGATTTTCTTTATCGCCAGCGGCAGTACCGCATTGGCCCAGTCTGCGCCGGCCTCTGGCGGCCCGCTGTTTCTCAAGGACGGCTGGGCGATTCAATCCTCGGCCGATGTCTCGGCTGCGGGTGAGGTCGTCTCCACCCACGCCTACACGCCGTCCGGTTGGTACAGGGCGAGCGTGCCCTCGACGGTCGTTGCCGCGCTAGTTCGCCAACGCGTTTTCGAAGACCCTTACGTGGGGCAAAACCTGCGAGCGATTCCGGGAACATCCTACGCCGTGGGCACCAATTTCTCGGGTGTCCCCATGCCGCCGGGCAGCCCCTTCCGCGTGCCCTGGTGGTTTCGCACCGAATTCCCAGTGCCGCAGGAGTTTGCCGGAAAGACCGTCTGGCTGCATTTCAGCGGCATCAACTACCGCGCCGGCGTGTGGCTGAATGGACAGCAAATCGCCTCTCCGGACAAGATGGTAGGGGCATGGCGGGTCTTCGAGTTTGACGTCACTCGCTACGTCACTCCCGGCCAAACGGCTACGCTTGCCGTGGAGATCTCCCCGCCCCAGCCGGACGACCTGGCGATAACTTTCGTGGATTGGAACCCGCTCCCTGCCGACAAGGACATGGGAATCTGGCGTGAGGTGTATCTCGCCGCCAGCGGACCGGTGAGCCTGCGCTACCCGCAGGTGATCTCGAAGCTGAATTTGCCTTCGCTCGACAAGGCTCAACTCACCGTCACTGCCGAGCTTCACAACGCCTCGGACCAGCCTGTCGAAGGCACGCTGAAAGGCAAGATCGAGACCCTCGAGTTTTCGACGCCCGTTTCGCTTCAACCCAAAGAATCCAAAGTGGTCAGCTTCTCCCCAGACCGCTTCCCGCAACTGGCGCTCGAAAATCCGCGGATCTGGTGGCCCTACGCTCTGGGGCCGCAGAACCTCTACCAACTCGACCTCAGTTTCGAAACCAGCGGCCAGATTTCCGATGCCCGGCCGCTGACCTTCGGCATCCGGGAGATCACCGCCGACCTCGACGCCAAGGGTCATCGCCTCTTCAAGATCAACGGCAAGACTATTCTGATTCGCGGCGCGGGCTACACTTTCGACATGCTGCTGCGCGCCGACCCGGCCCGCCAGAAGGCGGAACTGCAATACGTCAAGGACATGCACCTGAACACTGTCCGCCTCGAGGGCAAACTCGAAGACGAGAACTTCCTGGACATTTGCGATCGGGAGGGCATCCTGGTTCTGGCGGGCTGGTGCTGCTGCGACCATTGGGAGCGTTGGCGCGACTGGAAGAGCGAGGATTTCGTGGTTTCCGCCGAATCCCTGAAAGACCAGATTCGCCGCCTGCGCAGCCACGCCTGCCTGCTCGACTGGCTGAATGGCAGCGATAACCCGCCCGTGGAGAAAGTTGAGCAGACCTACATCCAGATTCTGAAGGAATACAACTGGCCGAATCCCTACCAGTCCTCCGCCACCGCCAAGCCCACCAGCGTGAGCGGCAAGACCGGGCTGAAGATGACTGGCCCTTATGAATACGTCGCCCCCTCCTACTGGCTGCTCGATAAAGATGAAGAGAGAGGCGGCGCGCACGGGTTCAACACCGAAACCAGCCCCGGCCCCGCGGTTCCCCCGGTCGAGAGCCTGAAGCGCTTCCTGCCTTCCGATAAACTCTGGCCCATCAACAGCACCTGGGACTACCACGCCGGCGGCGGAGCTTTCCGCGACGTCCATGTGTTTACGGAGGCCCTTAACAGCCGTTACGGACAAGCCACCGGCCTCGAAGACTACGCCCTGAAGGCCCAGGTCCTGGCCTACGAAGGCGAGCGAGCCATGTTCGAAGCCTATGGCCGCAACAAGTACACCTCCACGGGCGTCATCCAGTGGATGCTCGACAATTCATGGCCCTCCTTGATTTGGCACCTGTACGATTACTTCCTGCGCCCAGGCGGCTCCTATTTTGGCGCCAAGAAGGGCTGCGAATACCTTCACGTCCAGTACTCGTATGACGACCAGTCGATCGTGGTGGTGAATTCTTACTATCAAGCGTTCCCGGGGATGAAAGTCTCCGCCAAAGTCTACAACTTCGACATGTCGCCGAAGTTCTCCAAGGACGCGACCCTCGACGTTGGGCCGGACAGCACGAATAGAGTGTTTGCCCTGCCAGCGCTTGCGGACCTCTCGAAGACTTACTTTGTGCGCCTTGATTTGAACGACGCGGCAGGTAAGAACGTCAGCAGCAACTTCTATTGGCTGTCAACCCAGCCGGACGTGCTCGATTGGGATCGCTCGACATGGTACGTCACCCCCACCAAGACGTTTGCCGACCTGACCGCGCTTCAGGGGCTGCCTAAAGTCGACGTGCAGGCGACGGCGCAGTCCGAAATGAACGGCGACGAAGGCGTCACGCGGATTACCGTCGAGAACCCCAGCCGCGGCCTGGCTTTCTTCGTTCACTTCAAAGTCGCTGCCGAGGGAGCACGCTTCGGTTTTGAGGAAGGAGGCGGGGGCGGCGATGACGAAGTCCTGCCCATTCTCTGGTCGGATAACTATATTTCGCTGTTGCCGGGCGAGAAACGCGAGATCACCGCATCCTATGCCAAGCGCCGCCTGCGCTCCGGCAAGCCGGTGGTTAAGATCGACGGTTGGAACGTTGTGGCCAAGACGCTTTGAGGCGGGGGTAAATAGTGAATGGTAAATGGTGAATGGTGAATTATAAATCGTAAATTATAAAGTCTGTGATCGCGGACAGCGACATCTATTTGATATTACTATAATTGTTATTTCATAATTTACAATTTATAATTCACTATTCACTATTCAGTGGTCACGCAGAAGTTCCTTCCGACAAGTGTGGTTCCCGGTCATTTCACATTCACGGGAACGTTCACAACGTGAACGTCACCGGAGCTCGCCGTCTGGACGGCGACCGTGTACGTCCCTGGCGGCGTAGCGGGCGGTAGCCCGGTACCGTTGAGGCTGGCGACCTGTTCGCTAGTGCCAGTCGGACCGTCGTAGACACAGAGAGACGCCGTGCGCAAGCCAACACCTGCTGGAAGAAACGTCACACTGATGGTGCAGCTCGCGCCCGCGGCCAGGCTGCTGCCGCAATTACTTGTCTCCGCGAAGTCGTAATAATCCCCACCCTCCGTGTCGATTCTCGAGATGGCGAGGGCCGTGCTGCCGTTATTGGTAAGCGTCGCAATCTGTGCCGGACTCGTGACGCCCTCATTTTGCGCCGAGAACGTGAGACTGCCGGGAGAAAGGGTAACGGTGGAAGATGTCTGGATTCCTGTCCCGAAGAGCCCCACTGACTCGGCGTTGTAGTTGGCGGCGGTGTCGGTGAACGTTAAAAAAGCACTGCGCGACCCCGTCGCTGCTGGCTTGAAGATTACGTTTACCGTGCAGTTAGATCCCGCCGCAAGGCTAGCCGGGCAAGTACTCGCCTGCGCAAAATCTCCAGGGTTGGTACCGGTGAGAGTGATATTCAAAATGGTCACTGCGGTGTTGCCAACGTTTGAAACCGTTGCACTCTGCTGCGAACTAGTCGAGCCCACATATTCATCGTTAAAATTGATCGAATAGGGGCTGATATTTATACTTCCGGACTGCGTCGGGCACTGACCGGTCACGGCAACCATCTGCGCATCGGTACCGGCGTTGTCGTAAACTGCCATAGTGGCGGACCGACTCCCACTCGCTTGCGGTGTGAAGGTCACTTTGATATTGCAACTGGCTCCTGCGGAAACGGTACTGCCACAGTTGTTGTTTTCTGCAAAATCTCCGAGATTGGCACCCTCAAAGTTGATGGCCGAAATGCTCAGACTGGCATTTCCAGTGTTGGTAAGCGTCACAGCCTGCGGCTGGCTGGACGAGCCCAAGACCTGTTGGCCAAACGCGAGGCTGCCCGGCGTCAGACTTACCTGGGGTGCCGGGCCGGAAGGGGGATTACTGCCACCGCCGCCGCTGCCTCCACCTGCCCCTCCGCAGGCCACCCAAATCCCAACCAAGAGCAACGCAATTGCCAGCATCACCCCCGCCGGACGCCGCGACGTTGCAGCCAGGCTTATCAGCATCGCCACTGCCAGCAACTCCGCCAAAACCCAAGGCCACCGCACCAGCGGACGATGACTCGGCGGAGGCGTTCGTGGCGGGGAGGGCGGCGTTGTGCTCGCGGCCGCGGTCGTGGTTACGGTTAAGGTGAATGTTGGAGACGTGGTGCTGTTGACGTTTAAATATCCTGAGGTCGAAAGCGTGCAGGAAGCTCCCGTAGGGCAGCCTGTGGGAGCGTATATATAGACCTGCCCGGAGAATCCATTTACGGGAGCAACGGTGATCGTCGCAGTGCCTGACTGGCCAGGTGCAGAGATATTGATACTCGAAGGATTTGCGGTCGCAGTAAAGTCGGTAAGAGTGATCTGTAGAGGCGGAGATGTCGCGGGTGCGTAATGGTTGTCGCCGCTGTAATGCCCGGTCAGGGTATAGGTACCGAGCCCGGTTACCGGCGTACTCAGCATCACTTGCAACCCCTGATACCCAAGGAGAGTGGGGTCCTGGAAGATCAATGGCGTCCCGGAAAGGGTTGTGTTCCCCAACGTGTAAGTGACGGTTCCCCCCAACGGGAAGGTGTTGCTCTTCGAGTACACGTAGGACTGGATAGAGGCTGTCTGGCCGCTCGCAAACGTCTGCGTGGGCTGCACATTAATGTCCATCGTCGTCGGAGCCAGAGTCAAGGTGAAGTTGTTCGCGGGAGATGTGCTCGCTTTATAGCTGTTGTCGCCCGAGTAGCTCGCCACTATGCTGTCCGTTCCCCCCGAGAGTTCGATGAACTGATCCTCGGCGTAGCCTTGGCTGTTTAAGATATAGGTCCCTGGCGTGCTGCTCGAAGGGGCGCCGTAATCGACGGGCTGCTGTCCATTTACCGTGACGGTTACGGTCCCGGTGGGACATGCATAGACGGGAATTCCGCTTGTGGAAGACGCGCAGGACTGGCCGCTGGCGTTAGTCACCTGGGTGCGCAATATGATGGTGGAGGCGGCGCTTGCACTGCTCACGCCGGCGGTGCAGGCGCCCGTTGTGGGGTCGCATGACACGATTTCGGCTTGTGTCAGACTGCTTTCTTTTTCGACGGTCACCGGAATTGCCGGGGAAGAGTCGCTCGCGCCGTAGGTTCCATTACCCGCATAATGCGCCGTCACGCCATATGAGCCGCCGGGGAGCATGTCAGTCGAGCCGGAGAAAGCGCCATTGCTGAGCGCGAAGGGGCCGATGCCCGTAACATTGGTTGAGCTCGTGCCGGTTTGCGCGATGAGTGAGACAGCGCCCGTGGGCGTGCCGCTCCCCGAGCCGGGGGCAACATTGATAGTGAATGTCGCCGACTGGCCATGCGTGAGGGTGGTGGGCGAAAGGCTAGCCAGTTTGGTCGTCGTAGGTTTGAAGCTGACGGAAGTCCAATTGTTCACCAGATTCGCGGCGTTTACAGAGCCGAGGCCGGTGGCCAGGTCGTAGCCGGCAGTCGTGGTCCAAGCCGGCGTGCTATTGGTGGGTGGGTTCACCTGGAGAAGGCCGTAGGCACCGCTCGTTGTGCTGCTACAGTTCGGCGTGCCGCCTTGGCAGGCTACCGAGTTGTTGCCCGTCACCACGTCGTAGAAAATGCAGGCAGAAGTGTTCGCGGTGGATGCCATGCTCGCACTTGACGTACAGCTTGCGCCACTCTTGGCGGCGAGCGGATAGAGAACATAATTTGCATTACCCTGCCGCTCGCCGGTTTTCTGATTCACCAACACCAGGATGGCGGCGAAGGTCGGCGCCGCAGCGGAGGTTCCCCCGGCGCCTTCGAAATACCAGGCGGAACTGCTTGGGTCGCACGTCGCGTATCCGGCTGGTGTCACGTCGGACTGGCATATTGCGTAGAAACTGCCAGTCATTCCGTTACTTGCGAAAAGGGACACGTCCGGGAGGTCGCGAACCCCGTCGTTGGGCACGCCTTTTCCAGTCTGCCAGGCAGGTTTGGGATATCCTCCGGTGCAAGTTATGCTGGTGCCGCTGGCTGTAGATGTGACGCAACTGCTCGCACCGCCGCCCCCGGCGACGAGGTCTATCCCTACGGGCGTGTCGCTTCCTGCTGACCCGCAGTCGCTCGCAAGCCCCGTGCGCGCGCAGGAGTCATTCCACGTCATTTCGGGAATGTATGACAAGGCGGAGGCTTGGGTAGTGGGATTATTCGTGCTCGACCAATACAGGGACCAGGAGTTGTCGTCGTTAAAGTCGGTACCTCCCACGGCGACGTTATAAGGTGTTGAGGCCAGTCCGCTGACTGCCAAACCATACTGCGCCGCAACTGCGCCGCTCGTCTGGTCGCATCGGGCGGAGCCGGCGTCGCCCGAGGAATTAACGATCGTGATGCCCTGAGCGGCGCCCTGCTCGCGAGTGGTTGCTTCGAACGCGTTCCCGCCAGCACCGAGGAAAGCCTCGCAATAACCGAAGCTTTCACTCATCACAGGCGCGAGGTTGTTGTCAATGACGTACAAGAATGCGAGGTCAATTCCGGCGGTCGACTCGGTGGGTTCAGCAATCACCAGGTCGACGGTTGCGTTCTGCGCCACTGCGCCGGACCACTCCACGTCCAAATCGGCTTCGCTTTCCGCCCCCGTGATTCCCGGATCGACGCCATCCACGATGATCTGCGGGCTCTTTGCCGGCAAGCCGAACATGCTGCGAAAGGAGGCCACATCGTCAACATTGATGTTTGACTCGCCAACAATGGCGATCGTCTGCCCGCTTCCGTCAATGCCCCCTTTCCAGAGCGGCAGTACGTTGTAGATCGTCGCGAAATCGGTTGGCCCAAGCACGTATTGCGTCCCGCCATTAAAGGTATTGGTGAGCGCGGGATGCACCTCCCCTGTGACTTTTGATCGCGAGAAGGCGCCCAGGCGCTGGATTCCCGGTTCCCGCGGGAAATCGTTCAAGGATGCAAAACCTGCAACCACCGGCTGAAGCGCCGCCGGAATCTTCGGATCGCTCGCGTTGGCCCAGTGCTCCTCCCCGTTTACCGTGAACTTGTGAATTTCCGTGTGCAATGCCTGCCGCACCGTCCCCGCCGTGCCCGAAAACTCGATCACCGTGCGGCCGGTGGCCACTCGATTAACCACGAAGCCCTGCGACGTAAGCCAATCCCTTACAGCCTGGATATCCGCATCGGCGGGGCCAAACTGTTGCCCGAACTGCTCCGGGATGAGCCACATGTGATAGTTGGGCGACGACTTGGTCTGTTGCTCTTCCAGCAGTTCGTGCAACGCCGCGTCCTGTTCCGCCGAGCGTTGCAAAACCAGCAGGATGCGCTGCATCGGGAGACTGTCGGGCGCAACGCCCTGGTCAAATTCTGGCGTTGCCAGCGGATGGGTATTTCCCCGCAACGTAACGAGCTGCTCCGCGTCCACGGGTTGGGTTACGCGCGTCGCGGGCGTTTGCCCGATGGCTGTAATTGAGCAGAGAAAGATCAACGCGATGATGGCGATGAGTCGTACGGAAAGGGAGCGCAGGAGTTTCATGCTGCCTCCAGAGTTTTAGGTGGCGCTCTCCGTACCGGTGCGCAGC
>Ga0326728_10016974_pt1 | contig 14705 bp, 10 predicted proteins | sample MB3enrmetagenome_FD_207602 | JGI IMG/M metagenome (GOLD analysis project Ga0326728, IMG submission 207602) | Lab enriched peat soil microbial communities from McLean, Ithaca, NY, United States - MB31MN | ecosystem: Environmental > Terrestrial > Soil > Wetlands > Peat | place: USA: New York...
CGGATGAGTTCGCAGATCGTGCTATCGGTAGAGAAACGTGGCTCGTGCAGGATTTCGTGGTTGCCATTAGAATTTCGAGGGAGCGCATCGATTCGACCTCGCTGGCGGCTGTGCCTGATCGTAACGAGGCATTATAGACCATAGACCGAGAGGTTGGATGCGGAAGGAGCGGCTGGGGCTGTGCGGGAGAGCTGCGCAGTGCATGAAGGCGGGAGCCTACAAAGAGAGTAAGTTCGAGCGCGCCGCAGCCTCGCTCGCGCTGCTCTAGTCTCAAATTTCTTGCGTCGAGGGTTGAAGGAGCATTAGGATGCGCGCGGTGGGCGCCCGAATCGGAAATCCCAGCTCAAGGAGGACGCCATGCGCTTCATGCGCATTTGCGGATATGTCACGCTGGTTATCGGCATTCTTATGTTTATCCTGTGCGTGGTCTTGGAATTCGTCGGCCCCCATCTCGGATTCATGCCTTTCCTTTACTCGATCTGTATTATTGCCATAGGTTGGAGGCTCCGTTCGTGGGGAAAGGGACTCCTGCAACCGAAGCCGGCAGCGACGGCTGAATATCCAGGCGCGGCGCCGTCGGCCACACCGGACCACCTCGCTGCGCCCGAAGGGGAATTTTCGACGGTGGAGATGCCACTGACGCCGGAGGTCGCGGCCGTGATCACGCGCGCAAGTGCACGCGCACGGCGAATTCTCCTGTACATCGTTGGTGGGTGCCTGGTCTTCGGTGTCGTGTTGGGCGGTGTGCTCGCTGCAACGGACAAAACCCCGGGGGAGGGCCACACTTTCATGGTGATATTCGCGGTGGCCCTACCGGCGGCCCCCGCAGCCGTGATTTACGCGTTGTACTGGCTGATGCAGAGGTCCCTGCGCCGCGATCTGCGCGGGATGACTTACCTGCGAACGACGGGTCCCGTGAAAGTAGTTTGGATGGGGCGAGGGACGATGCTGCGGCTGGCCGACCGCGCGTTTCCGATCGCCGCGAAGGTCGGGCAGGCGTTGACCACTCTGAATTGGGTAAGAGTGGACTACACCCTACACCAACACCTGATCCTGGGTGCGTGGGACCGTGACGGACGGAGCGTCTATTGCCTGCCGGGGTATAGCGTCGGAAGCGGCACGAGCGGCGCGTAGGAAAAGCATCACCGACATCGCGCCCACGCGTCTTATATCGCGTCCTGGAATGCGGAGCTTGCCTCCGGTCCGTTCTGCTTTTTCGACGAGCTTCTTACTCTCGACACGAACGATCTCCGGATATCGCTCTTGCGCGCGCAGCATCCAGTAGAGTCGTATGGCCAACTTCCTCGCCGCCACATTCGCCACTTCCTTCGGCTTCGTGCGGCAACGATGCAAATACTCGTATAGAACATACGACGCCCGTAATGGATGCGGTTGGGCGTGCCCGGTGTTGCGCGGGCACTTTGCGCAAGAGAGAGACGGCCCGGAACGCACAGGCCGATGAAGTTGGGTCGCGCCGCGGACGCGAGCGCATTATACTTGGATGGGCGGCTAAAATATTGTCGCGCGCTGCGGAGGCCGAATCCGCAGTGAATTCACGCGGGTTGCACTTCGCGCAGGTTCGAACCACGGCGCCAGGGAAGGATTCGTGAAACGGTTGTCCTTGTTTGCGAAGTGGACGCTGGCCGGCGTGCTGGCGGCGATGGTCCTCTTGTACGCGGGGGACTATCTCGTCGTTCGATTCAAGATGAGCCAACCGAAGTTCGGGAGCGCGTTCGGATCAGTGAGACTCCAGCCAATCTACGCCGTTGCCCAAAAGGACGGCAAATCGGAGCTTTATCTTGACGACCCCGAAACAGACACCTGCGTCCACTCGATTTTCCCTCATTTCGGCGATGCGCCGTGCTGGTATTTGAATCATAAGAAGAATGAAATGATCCCGATGATGATTCTGCCGCGTTAGGACCTCGCTCCACTACAAGGCTGCAGAACAGGTGATTCCCGCAGAGTTGGCGACGCGGGCGCCGCCGCTGCCTGACGGCTTCCTGCGGGCCAAACGGCCTGATTCTCTTCGCATCAGGCGGCCGGAGGCCGGATCAAGGCACATCTTGCTCCAGACGAGATATGGTGTAACCATATTTCCCCCGGAGCCATCTATTCCATGATGGGTTAGGTCCAGGGCGCAGGATCACTATTCACTAGGTGAGATCGCGGGGACGCGAGAAGCTTGAAAGCTTCTTGACCCCAGTCCAGAATGAAATGCCCTTCCATCCGGCGCGGAGCGTGGGGCTTCTGGCGCCGGTCCAACTCACTGGAGCGAGCGGCGCATGGACGCCCATGTGGTAGAACAACGGGAGCCGTTTTACAGGTGATTGCTCCGATGAGTCAGAACCGTGCCATGGGGACCAAGTCCCGCATGAAGATTGGCGGCGCGAAACGAAGATGCCGCCCGGAGACCGGCCCGGAACGAAATGCGAATCGAAAAGAAGTGAGGACTCTCCTTGCCTGAACAACATTCTGAACTGGACGCAAACACAGGCGGTTCGCTGACGCGCGAGCGATCCTCGGCGAGCGGACACGCGCCTCGAAAGAGGCATTGGTGGATTTGGATTCTAGTGCTGGCCGTGATCGCGGGGTACTTGATTTATCGCTGGCACAGCGCGTCGGAGGCGGGAAAGGTCAAAGCGGCGCCGCCCGTGCGCAGCGTTCCCATCGTGGCCGCGACGGCCCAGAAGGGCGACATCGGGGTTTATATCAACGCCATTGGCACCGTTACGCCGGTCTACACGGTCACGGTGACAAGCCGAGTGCAGGGCCAGATCATGCAGGTGTATTACCAGGAAGGCCAATTGGTTCACAAGGGCGATCCGCTGCTCGACATTGACCCGCGACCCTACCAGGCGGCATTGACCCAGGTGGAGGGCCAACTGGCGCGCGATCAGGCCGTGCTGAATGAGGCGCGGATTGACCTCGATCGCTACCAGCAGGCGTACAGCCGCAACGCGATCGCCAAGCAGCAGCTCGACGATCAGCAGCAGATCGTCCTGCAAGATGACGGCACGGTGAAAAACGACGAGGGACAGCTTGCGAACGCGCGCGTGAATCTCGAGTACTGCCACATCACCTCGCCGATTGATGGACGCGTCGGCCTGCGGCAAGTGGATCCCGGGAATATCGTGCAGGCGAACAGTTCGACGGCGCTGGTCGTCATTACTCAGCTTCAGCCGATTACGATGATATTCAGCGTCGCAGAAGATTATCTTCCGCAGATTCAGACGCAATTGCACCAGGGCCACCGGCTGGTGGTGGACGTCTTCAATCGCGATCAAACTCAAAAACTCGCCAGCGGTTACCTGCTCACGCTCGACAACGTGATTGACCCCACCACGGGCACGTTGAAGCTGAAGGCTCTTTTCCCAAACACGGACAATGCCCTGTTCCCCAGCCAGTTTGTGAACGCGCGGTTGCTGGTGGAAACGGAAACAGGAGTCACGCTCATTCCCAGCGCGGCCATCCAGAGAAATGCCCAAGGGGCGTTCGTCTACGTCATCAATGCGGATCAAACCGCGTCCATGAAGCCCGTGACATCGGGCACGGCGGACGGCACGTTTACGACGGACGGCGCGATGAGCCGTGTGGTAGGCATCGATCCGGGGGTCGTCGTCGCCGTGAATGGCTTCGACAAATTGCAGGACGGCGCCAAGGTCAGCATCCAGAAGAGGCCGGGCGGAGCCGGCACTGGAAGCGGCACGAGCGGAGCGGGCGGCGCGACCTCCGGCTCGAGCGCCGCGACCATTCCAACTAGTCCGAGCGTGCCCAGCAACCCGAACCGAGGGCCTGGGGGACAATGAGTCCGTCTCGCGCATTCATCCTGCGGCCGGTCGCGACCTCACTTTTGATGGCGGCGATCCTGCTCGCGGGATTTGTGGCGTTTTCGCAGTTGCCCGTCTCCGCGTTGCCGGAAGTTGACTACCCCACAATCCAGGTTGTGACGTTTTATCCCGGCGCGAGTCCCGACGTCATGTCCTCCGCCGTGACGGCGCCGCTCGAGCGGCAGCTCGGCCAGGTCCCCGGCCTGAATCAGATGACCTCGACCAGTTCGGGCGGAAGCTCGATCATCGTTCTGCAATTCTCGCTCGAACTGAGCATTGACGTTGCGGAGCAAGAAGTTCAAGCCGCTATCAACGCGGCGCAGAGTTATCTTCCGTCCGATCTCCCGACGCCGCCGATCTACAGCAAGACGAACCCGGCCGATTTTCCGATTTTGACGCTTGCCCTGACTTCGAACACAATTCCGCTTCCCCAAGTCGAGGACCTAGCCGACACGCGGCTGGCGCAGAAGATCGCGCAGTTGCCCGGTGTAGGACTGGTCACCATCGGCGGCGGCCAGAAGCCGGCGGTTCGCGTGAGAGTGAATCCGGTGGCGCTGTCCTCCTACGGGATCAACCTGGAAGACATTCGCACGGCGCTGCAGCAAACGAGCCTGGACCTGGCGAAAGGCAATTTCGACGGCCCGCAACAGGATTACCAGATCGCCTCGAACGACCAACTGCTGACCAGCAGCGATTTCAACAAGGTGATTGTCGCCTATCACAACGGCGCGCCCGTACAACTGTCCGACGTCGCCGTGGTCGACGACGACGTGGAAAACACACGGCAGGCGGCGTGGATGAACGAGACGCCCGCGGTCATCGTGAACATCCAGCGCCAGCCGGGGGCGAACATCATTAAGGTGGTGAATAGCATCAAGGCGCTGCTGCCGCTGCTGCGGACCACGCTGCCGGCGGCGGTGAATGTGGCGGTGCTAACCGATCGCACGACGACGATTCGCGCTTCGGTGAACGACATCTATTTTGAATTAATGCTCACGGTGGTGCTGGTGATCATGGTGATCTTTCTGTTCCTGCGCAGCGTTTCGGCCACGATCATTCCGAGCGTCGCGGTTCCGCTGTCGCTGGTGGGGACGTTCGGCGTGATGTACCTCGCCGGATACAGTCTGAACAACCTCACATTGATGGCGCTGACGATCTCCACCGGGTTCGTGGTGGACGACGCAATCGTGATGATCGAGAACATCGTCCGGTACATCGAGGAAGGGATCCCGCCGCTCGAAGCGGCGCTGAAAGGCTCGGAGCAGATTGGATTTACGATCATTTCGTTGACGGTTTCGCTCATCGCCGTATTGATTCCGCTTTTGTTCATGGGTGATGTTGTGGGCCGGTTGTTCCGCGAGTTCGCCATTACGCTGAGCGTCACGATTCTGGTTTCCGCCGTCGTCTCCCTGACGCTGACACCGATGATGTGCGCCCGATTGTTGCGGCACAAGACGGCAGAAGAGCAATCTCGCTTTTTCAAGGCGTCCGAGCGCGGGTTCGAGCGCGTGATTGCATTTTACGGCCGGACGCTTCAATGGGTTCTGAAACACAGGACTGGAACGCTGGTGGTGGCCGCGGGGACGCTCGTCCTGACCATCGTGCTGTACATTCTCGTTCCAAAGGGCTTCTTTCCCGTGCAGGATACGGGAATCATCCAGGGAATTTCCCAAGCCGCGCAGACGATTTCGTTTCCGGCGATGTCCGAGAGACAGCAGGCGCTAACGAGAATCATCCTGAAGGACCCTGCGGTGGATAACGTGTCTTCCTACATCGGAATTGACGGGACGAATACAACGCTTAACTCCGGGCGGCTCCAAATCAATCTCAAGCCCCTCGATCAGCGCAAGATCAGCGCTTCGGACGTCATCCGCCGCTTGCAGCCCGAATTGGACAAAGTGGACGGCATCACGCTCTACATGCAGCCCGTCCAGGACTTGACGGTCGAAGACCGCGTCAGCCGCACGCAGTATCAGTACACGCTCGAAGACCCCGACCTGAACGAATTGAACTACTGGACGGCGAAGCTGATGGCGAGGCTACAGCAAGTGCCGGAGCTTCGCGACCTCGCGACCGATCAGCAGACCGGCGGCTTGTCCGCGACGCTCGTGATTGACCGCGAAACAGCATCTCGAATGGGAATCACGCCGCAGGCGATTGATGAAACGCTCTACGACGCCTTTGGCCAGCGGGAAATCTCAACGATGTACACGGACCTCAATCAGTACCACGTGATTCTCGAAACCTTGCCGGATTTCCAGAAGAATCCCTCCAAACTTCAAGACATTTACGTGCGCTCCGCGCTGGCCCCATCCGCGACCACGACGGGGTCGGGGTCCTCCGGGACGGCGCTGGTCACGTCGACGACAGCGAGCGGGAGCGGCGCATCGACTAGCTCGGGCCCGGCAGGCCCCTCCTCTGCCGCCCCCACTGGCGGTTCGGCAAGTCCCGGCGGCGTGACGGCGGTCAATGGCGGGGCGGTTCCGCTGAGCTCGTTCACCCATCTCGACTGGCAGGCCGCGCCGCTTTCGGTGAATCATCAGGGACAATTCCCGGTGGTAACGATCTCGTTCAACCTGGCGCCGAATGCCTCGTTGGGCAGCGCCACAGCGGCCTTTCAGGAGGCGCAAACCGACATCAAGATGCCGCTGAGCGTGCTCGGGGCGTTTCAAGGAACCGCTGCATCCTTCGAAGCGTCGTTGACAAACGAGCCGATTTTGATTCTGGCGGCGTTGGTGACGGTGTACATCGTTCTGGGCGTCTTGTACGAGAGTTACGTCCATCCGCTAACGATCCTCTCGACGCTCCCATCGGCGGGAGTCGGGGCCATTCTGGCCTTGCTGATCTGCGGGTCCGAGCTGAGTGTCGTCGCACTGATCGGAATCATCCTGCTGATTGGAATCGTGCAGAAGAACGGCATCATGATGATTGACTTTGCGCTCGATGCCGAGCGGAAAGACGGCAAGAAAGCCGAAGACGCGATCTACCAGGCCTGCTTGCTCCGCTTCCGCCCCATTCTGATGACGACGATGGCGGCGATGCTCGCCGGCCTACCCTTGGCTTTGGGGACGGGGATCGGCTCCGAGTTGCGCCGGCCATTGGGAATCGCCATGGTCGGCGGCCTGATCCTGAGCCAGATTCTCACGCTGTACACGACACCCGTCATCTACATCTTTTTCGACCGAGTCGCTCACCGAGTCTCCGCACGCCGCGCGGGCGCGGCCAGCCCCGAAGCTGTCCCGGGAAATTAGGCATGAGTCTCTCGACCCCATTCATCCGGCGCCCCGTAGGCACAACCTTGTTGACGGCCGCGGTGGCGCTGGCGGGCGCGGTCGCGTTTCGCGTCCTGCCGGTATCTCCCTTGCCCCAAGTTGACTTCCCCACGATCTCCGTGGGAGCGAGTCTGCCAGGAGCAAGTCCCGAAACGATGGCGTCTTCGGTCGCTACCCCGCTGGAACGGCAATTGGGACGCATTGCGGGCGTCACGGAAATGACTTCATCCAGCAATCTCGGGACGACTTCGATTACTCTTCAGTTTGACTTGAGCCGGAACATTGACGGAGCCGCGCGCGACGTCCAGGCGGCGATCAATGCCGCCCGCAGCTATCTGCCGACCAACCTGCCGAGCAACCCCACTTACCGCAAGGTGAATCCCGCCGACTCACCGATCATGATTTTGGCGCTCACCTCTAATGTGTACGACCGCGGAGCGCTCTACGACGCCGCATCCACGATCATGGTTCAGCGGCTTTCGCAAATCCAGGGCGTGGGACAGGTGACTGCGGGAGGGAGTTCTTTGCCCGCAGTGCGCGTCGAAGTCAATCCGACGCAACTGAACAGCTACGGGCTGGGACTCTCGGACGTCAGCGCCATGCTGAGCCGGCAGAACGCGAATCTGCCGAAGGGGCAGATCGCCGACGATAAGACTTCTGCCGACATCGCGACCAACGACCAGCTCATGAAAGCGGTGAATTACCAGCCCTTGGTCGTTGGATATCACAACGGCGCGGCGGTCAAGCTCTCCGATGTCGCCGACGTCGTGGACTCGACGGAAAACGTTCGCGCAGCGGGTTTTGTGAACGGGCAGCCCGCGGTGCTGCTCATTGTCTTCCGGCAGCCCGGCGCCAATATCATCGACACGGTCGATCGCATCCGGGCCGCGCTTCCCTCGCTGAAAGCCTCGATTCCGGCCGCGATCGATGTTTCCATCACGCTGGACCGCACGTTGACGATTCGTGCGTCCGTGAGCGACGTGGAGCGCTCGCTCACGATTTCAGTATGTCTGGTGATTCTCGTTGTATTCGTCTTCCTGCGAAATCCCCGAGCGACCGCGATCCCGAGCGTTGCCGTCCCGGTTTCCTTGATCGGCACATTCGGCATCATGTATTTGTGCCATTACAGCATAGACAATTTATCGCTCATGGCCCTGACGATCTCAACGGGATTTGTCGTGGACGACGCGATCGTGGTCATCGAGAACGTCATGCGCCACTTCGAGAAGGGCATGCCGCCGATGCAAGCGGCCCTGCTGGGAGCCAAGGAGATTGGTTTTACCGTGCTTTCGATGAGTCTTTCGCTCGTGGCGGTTTTCATCCCGCTTCTCCTGATGGGTGGCGTCGTTGGGAGGCTTTTCCATGAATTCGCCGTCACGCTTTCGGCAGCCATTCTCGTCTCGCTGGGGGTTTCGCTCACGACGACTCCGATGATGTGTTCGCGGCTGCTGAAGCAGGAGCGAGCCGGACAGAAGCACAACGTGTTCTATCGGGGGAGCGACCGCGGGTTCCGGGCCCTGCTGGGGACTTACGAGCGCACGCTGACCTGGGTGCTGCATCACGCCCCACTCACCCTCGGGGTATTGTTCCTCACCATCGCCGTCAACATCTATTTGTTCTATATCGTGCCTAAGGGCTTTTTCCCGCTGCAGGACAACGGCACCATCGGCGGCGGGATGCAGGGCTCTCAGGACATTTCGTTTCAGGCAATGCAGGTCGCCACTTCTCGTTTCGTGCAATTGATCAAGACCGACCCTGCCGTGGAAAACGTGGTGGCGTTCACCGGAGGCCAAGGAGCTACGAACGGCGGATTTCTTTTCATGAGTTTGAAACCTATCTCGGAGCGCAAGGTCTCTTCAAGCCAGGTGATTGACCGTTTGCGGCCAAAGATGATGTCCGTGCCCGGGGTCACGGTCTTTATGAGTGCAGGCCAGGACTTGCAAATTGGCGGCCGAAGGAGCAACGCCCAATACCAGTACACTATACAAAGCGAGAACCTGGCGGACCTGGTCAAATGGGGACCGCAACTTTACCGTAAGTTGAAGACGCTGCCGGACCTCACCGACGTCAACACAGACCAGCAGAACAGCGGCTTGGAAGTCTCGCTGATCTATGATCGCGCCACGATGTCCCGCCTCGGCATCACGCCAGCGACGATGGACAACTCCCTCTACCAGGCGTTCGGCCAGGCGCAAGTCTCGACGATGTACACCGGCGTGAATCAGTACCATGTGGTGATGGAGGTCCAGCCGAAGTATTGGCAGACGCCGGAAGGATTGAACGACGTTTACATTCGCGCTTCCCAGGGAAAGATCGTGCCGTTGAGCGCGCTGGCGCATTTCGAGCGGACGACGGCGGCACTGGCTGTGAATCACCAGGGCCAGTTCCCGTCAGTGACGGTGTCGTTCAACCTGGCGCCCGGGGTGTCACTGGGGCAAGCGGCGGACGAGATCACCGCAACGGAACAAAACATGGGCATGCCGAGTTCAATCCACGGGATGTTTTCAGGCACGCTGGAGGCGTTTCAAGCTTCGTTGTCATCCGAAGGGTACCTTGTCATCACGGCACTTGCTGCGGTTTATATCGTGCTGGGCATTCTCTACGAAAGTTTGATTCACCCGATCACGATCCTTTCGACGTTGCCCTCCGCCGGAGTCGGCGCGTGGCTCGCCCTTCTTCTGTTCCGCACGGACCTGACCCTCATTGCTGTCATCGGCGTCCTCCTTTTGATCGGCATCGTGAAAAAGAATGCGATCATGATGATTGATTTCGCTCTGGCGGCCGAGCGAACTGAAGGCAAGAGTCCGGCCGATGCGATCTACGAGGCGTGCATTCTTCGATTCCGGCCCATTCTCATGACCACCATGGCGGCGATGTTCGGCGCTTTGCCGCTGGCGCTGGGAACCGGAACCGGATCGGAGCTGCGGCGGCCCCTGGGAATTACGATCATCGGCGGGCTGTTGCTGAGCCAGATGCTGACGCTCTACACGACGCCGGTGGTCTACCTTTATATGGACCGGCTGCGCGACTGGCTATTGCGTTGGCGCCGGCGACACGCTGGCGCGTCGCCGCAGGAGTCCCTCGGATGAGGTGTCGCAACATGAAGTTGAGGTCTCGAGTTCCACTGGCATTTCTGCTGGCGGCGTTGCTGGCCGTGAATGGCTGCGACCTGGCGCCTAAGTATCACGTGCCGGCCGCACAAACTCCTCCCGCGTACAAAGAACTGACGCCGGCGGACCAGAAATTGACGGACGGCTGGCGCGTCGCCGAACCCAAGGACGACGCCCTTCATGGCCAATGGTGGACGATCTTCAACGACCCGCAATTGAACCAACTCGAAGACAAGGTCAACATTTCCAACCAGACGATCGCGGCCGCGTTTGCGAATTACATGGCCGCGCGAGCCCTCGTCCGTGAGGCTCGCAGCCAGTATTTCCCCACCGCGACGACCGACCCCAGCATCACCGAGGAACATCAGGCCGCCACGGTCACGGCTTCCGGCAGGACGAGCGGCACGACATTCACCAATTATTCGCTTCCGTTTAATGGGACCTGGGTGCCCGATCTTTGGGGCCGCGTGCGAAACACCGTGAGGGCCGCGAGTGCGGGCGCGCAGGCCAGCGCGGGCGATTTGGAAAATGCGCGCCTTGCGGTCCAGGCGGAGCTCGCCGCGGATTACTACGCGCTCCGCGGACAAGACGCCTTGAAACAATTGTTGGATTCCACCGTCGTCGCGTACCAGCAATCCCTGGATCTCACAAAGGTTCTATACCAGACCGGAATCGCCTCCGATGAAGCCGTCGCCCAAGCGGAAACTCAACTGAAAACTGTCGAAGCGCAGGACACGGCGCTTGGTATCCTGCGGGCCCAATACGAGCATGCGATTGCGACGCTGGTCGGCGAGCCGGCCTCCACGTTTTCGCTTGCCGCTTTGCCGCTCAATGAGGCTCCTCCGGCTATCCCCTTTGGAGTGCCTTCCCAGCTTCTCGAGCGCCGTCCGGACATCGCGATCGCGGAGCGGCAAGTGGCCGCGGCAAACGCCCAAATCGGCGTCGCGCGCGCGGCTTACTATCCGGCCGTCACTCTGAGCGCCGCAGTCGGACTGCAAGCTACCTCGATTTCAAATTGGTTTACGTGGCCGAGCCGGTTCTGGTCGGTGGGGCCGGCGGTGGCGGAGACGATATTCGATGCGGGATTGCGCCGCGCAACCGTCGAGCAATACCGCGCGGCGTACGATGCGACGGTCGCGAATTATCGGGAAACCGTTCTGACTGCCTTTCAGCAAGTGGAAGACGATCTATCTTCACTGCGAATTCTTTCCCAGGAGAGAATTCAGCAGGACGACGCCGTCTTGTCGGCGCAGCGGAATCTTGCGCTGGCCACCGATCGCTATAAGCTCGGGATCGATCCTTACCTCAACGTCATTACCGCCCAGACAGCGCTCTTCACCAACCAACAAGTGGCGGTGAATATTCGCACGCAGCAAATGACCGCGAGCGTGCAGTTGATCGAAGCGCTTGGCGGGGGTTGGGATGCGTCGCAACTGCCGACGCCGCAGCAAGTCATCTCGCGGAGTGCGCCCGCTCCGGCCGCGACTCCGGCGCCGGCGAGCCCCGCGCCTCCGAACGGAAATGGGCAGCCGCAGCAGTAGAAAATTGCGTGCGGTTATTTCCCGGGCATGACCTGCACTACTGTAAGACTCCTCAGCGCGCGCACCCATCGCGCCCCAATCTTGTCCCCGACCACGATGATCCGCAGCGGACCGGCGTTTGCCGGAAAGGGCTGGCCATCCACGCGATCGGCAACAAGAACGACGGCGGCTCCGAAACTGGGATCGAGTTCTCCGAGAGAAAAAAGGACGTGATAATCGTCGGCCGCGTTGGCGACAATGCCGAGCGTCATGCCCTTGGCGTGCATGTCCATCCCTGTGGGCAGGCCCGCTTTTGCCAATAAGTCCTTCAGCGCAACGCCCTCGTAGACTCGCGGCTGCGGATCGTGCTCGCCTTTCGCGGTGACTTTCGTTCGCGGCAAAGCATTCCAATCCGCCGGCGTGAGATGCAATTCCTGCTTCACCTGGCCGGTTACCGAAAGCAGCTCCGCCGTATTCGCCGCCGGCGCCTGAGGCGCGGCTCCCGCGAGGACTCCGTGGGACGGCAGAAAAAGCAAAAGTGCGGCGAACGCCTGAATCGAAATCAATATTCCGGCCCAACCCCGTGACTCCCGGCGGGCCATGGCGCCGATGCTCGCTGTGTCGATTCGCATCTTCCCGGTGTCCCCTTTCCGATCTGCTGACCATCTCATCAAATCATAGAGGTTGTGGCCTGCTTCCACAATCCACTGGCTTCGCCCGCTGACGGCGCGTCTCGCCTTCGCCCGAATCTCCACGGCCAACGCTGCATTTCATATCGCAGTCGGCCGCGGCCAACGATACCATCGAGGTGCCGCGAACGCGGGCTCGGGCGCGTCTCTCGTGTGCCGGGCGCGGTTATGATAGTCTCGCGCCCGTTGCGACGGCGCGTTAGGTCATAGCGCGCTCCCCGAGTGGCCGTGCTGATTCTCGCCGTGGTCGTTTTTTCGCAAGCGAGCCAGCACGTTTGAAGGGGCCGGCGCGCGATCGGCCAGCTTCCAGGGAAACTTACAATGTCCGAACAAGAAAAGTTATTTCTCGGCGTGGATATCGGGGGCACAAAAGTCGCGGCGGGTCTTGTCACCGGCAGCGGCGAAATCATTTTCAAGATGCGCGCTCCGATGGATGCCCACGGTTCCGCCGACGAAGGCTTCCATTCGGTCCGCCGCGCAATGGACGCCGTGCTCGCCGCGAAGCCTGGAGTCGTGCTGGGCGGAGTCGGCATCACTTCGCCCGGGCCGCTCGATCCGCGCGCGGGAGTGGTACTCAACCCGCCAAATCTTCCCTGCTGGCGCGATTTCCCGCTGGTCGAAAAAATCCGCGCGGCGTACGGCGTGGACGCGCGCCTGGACAATGACGCCAAAGCCGCCGGCCTCGCCGAGGCCCTCTGGGGCGCGGGCCGCGGCTATCGCTGGGTCTTCTATGCGACGTTGGGCACCGGCATCGGCACAGGAATTATTCTGGACGGGCGCATCTATCACGGTCGCACGGGCGCGGCGGCCGAGGGCGGCCACATGACGATCGATTTTCACGGCCCTCGTTGCGGCTGCGGGAAGTATGGCTGCATCGAAGCGTTCGCTTCGGGCCCCGCCATTGCCGCGCGTGCTCGGGCCCGAATCGCGGCGGCAGGAGATCGCGGCGCGCAATTGTTGCAGCTCGCCGGCGGCAGCGCCGAACAAATCCGGGCGGAAACTGTCGCCGCCGCGTGGCTGAAAGGCGACGCCTTGTCTTCGGAGATCCTCGCCGAAACGTTCGACCTGGTCGCCATCTGGCTCGGAAACATCGTGGACATTCTCGAACCGGACGTGATCATATTCGGCGGCGGCGTCGGCGAACTTGCAAGCGAATGGTTCGCCTACATTCGCTCGAAGCTGCCGGCTTGGTCCATCAATCCCCGCTGTCAGGAAATCCCGCTCCTGCTCGCCCGCTACGGCGCCGATTCCGGCGTGCCCGGCGCCGCGGCACTCTGCCTCACGTAGCCGCCATCCACCAGGAAGGCGAGGCCGTCTATTGCGGCGGACAACATGCGACTTTTTTCGCGCATCTGAGTTTAATGAGAGTAGGAAATGATGAATTGCATTTGCCGGGCGGCGGTTGGGATGCCCGGCGGGAGGTTGAATGCCATGAAACGGCTTCTTATCCTTGTATCTATCGCGCTTGTGGCGGTCTTCGCCATCGCGCCCGCGGCCTCTGCGCAAAGAGGCGTTGTGATCGTCCGCGGCGGATTCTACGGCGGCTTCTATGGCCCGCATTTCTTCGGCTATTTGGGCCCCGGCCCCTGGGTTTACGGCTATTGGGGAGCGCCGTACGGCTTCGGCTACATTTCCCGGCCGAACTCCGGAGACGTCAAAATCGAAACGAAAATGAAGGATGCCTCGGTCTACCTGGACGGCGGCTTCATCGGCAAGGCGGATAAGGTGAGGAAGTTTTCGATAAAGGCCGGCCCGCACGACATCGAGTTGCGCGACCCCAGCGGCAAATCTTTCTATCAGGAACACATCCAGGTTCTGCCTGGCAGAACGGTTGAGATTCAACCCGATTCTTCATCGGGCAGCTGATCGTTGCAGGGTTGACGAACGACGAGGGTTCCCCGCCCTGCCTTGATTGCAGTGGAGTGAGATTCCCGGGGGCCGGGTGAAGCCGGCCCTCGGAGTAATCCCGCAGAGGATCTCCCCGCCAAGCCCCAAATTAGGAAGAGCCAGCGACGCGGACGATGGCCTTGATGACGCCGTCGCGATAGTTGGCAACCATCTCAAACGCGTCCTGGGTTTCGGCGAGCGGGAAATGATGCGTGGCGAGTTGTTCGATGTCGATCTTGCCGGTCGCCAAGAGATCGATCGCGGGAAGCACGCAATGATTCTGGCGGCGGACGTTGCGAATCATAAGCTCCTTGCGCCGCAACGTATGGATCGGCATGCTTACGCAATCCGTCTCGGGAATGCCGACGATCACTAATGTGCCGCCGGGCTTGAGCAA
>Ga0326728_10016975_pt1 | contig 14705 bp, 11 predicted proteins | sample MB3enrmetagenome_FD_207602 | JGI IMG/M metagenome (GOLD analysis project Ga0326728, IMG submission 207602) | Lab enriched peat soil microbial communities from McLean, Ithaca, NY, United States - MB31MN | ecosystem: Environmental > Terrestrial > Soil > Wetlands > Peat | place: USA: New York...
TTCACGCCGCGCAGCGAGCTGCCCTTCGCCGGGCACCCCACGCTTGGCAGCGCCTACGCGGCGCTGGAGGCTGGGCGCATTGCGCCGCGTGATGGGAAGTTGGTGCAGGAGTGCGGCGCGGGCCTCATCGGCATCACGGCGGAAGGAGCTGGGGCGGAGCGGCGTTTGACGCTGGGCCTGCCGCCAGCAGCGTTGCGGACAGTCACGCCGGACGAGGTAGGCGAACTGGAAGCCTTACTCGGTCAGCCCATTCTCAGGGACGTGCCACCCGCCCTCGTCAATGTCGGCGTGGTTTGGGTCGTGGCGCAGTTGCCGAGTGCGGCGCATCTCCTTGCGTTGGAGCCCGACCTCGCCCGTTCGGCCGCGTTCGAGCGGCGGCTCGGCGCGACGGGAATTTCGCTGTTCGGTGCACATGAGGGCGGCGACGCCGAAATCGAGGTGCGCTCCTTCGCGCCATCCGATGGCATCAATGAAGATCCGGTTTGCGGCAGCGGCAATGGCAGCATCGCGGTGTTCCGGCGGGAGCGGGGTTTATTACCTGCCGGTGGTACGAGCTACGTGGCCGCGCAGGGGCGCTGCGTCGGACGTGATGGGCGCGTCTTGGTGACGGTGGATGCCGCAGGCCAAGTCAGCCTGGGCGGCGCCTGCGTAACATGCGTTGATGGCACGCTATCCTGCTGATGGCTAACGAACCTGGGCAACCCACACCCGAACGGCTGCAAAGGTTCGGATCAGTTTTGAGGCTCGAGGACCAATGGCGGTTTTTCTTAACTTTCACTCATAAGCGGTCGGTCTCCAGTCTCCATAAGACTCGTCACTGCTGCTTTGCGCCCATGGACATCAAACGGGCCCGTCCCACTTCCTGAAAGCAGATTGCGTGTCAGCCGCCGTGGCCGGGACAGGTGGTTTGGGCGCAAGTCGGTGATGGGCCTTCGCCGCGTCCAGCCTCTAGGCTCCCCCCCTTCGCGGCATCGATCTGTGAAGTCGACGGAGTGCTAGCGTTGGGCGCCTTGACCCATCAACATTGGAATAAGCCCCCTTTCACCGGAGCAACCTGAACCAACGTCGGCAGGCCCGGTGAGGCCGTCAGGCAGCAGACGATCGGCGGGAACCGGCCGCTCGTCTCGATGCTCTCCAGCACCACGACCGTCCCGGCCAGCCGCAGCCGCTTGAAGTACCGCTCGGGCTCGCTTCCGCTGCTCTCGACCGTGGCAAAGACCGGGGCGCCATCGAGCGCACGGAGTTCCTCCCGACCGCGAACGGGTGCGCCGACGATCAGGAATTGTCCATCCAAAGCAACCGGCACGGCGCTGTCGCCATCCACCTGCCACACGCTCCCGTCTCGCCCGGCGTGCGCCATAACGTCGATCGGGCGGCCAAGGTCCTCGGCCTCGTTGTCGAACGGTGAACTTAGTGCTGCTCCAGGGGCGGAGAAGAGCACTCCACAATGCGGATCTCATCGCCGGCTGAACCGATGACCAGTGGCGGTTCACCGCCCGGCCCGTATGGCTCCGCCAACAGAGTGATCATCTCGGGGGTGCCGCCGACCATCCGCAGACGCCTCGCCCGCAACACCCCATCAACATCCGCCACCACCAGGTCGCCGTCCTTTGGCTTGCCGTAGTTCCTGAGGATCAGGATATCTCCCGCTGATGCAATCGGCACGAGGGTGTCGGCAAGCATGCGAACGGCGCTGTGCCGAACAAAGCGGCGCTGTTCGCCTCCGTCGGCGTCGCCGACCGTTACTCGTCCGTCCGTGGCAGCCGCCACATGTCCGGATAGCACGAAATCGCTGTTCGAGACCTCCGTCACCGGCGCGAACCGATTGACCTGAGGGTAAGGCAGGACCGTTGCCGGGGAGATCCGTCTCGGACCATAGAACTCGAAACGTCGGGCGAGGATGTAAGCCGCTTCCAACTGGTCATCCAGCTTCTGCCACGCCTTCTGAACCGCAGCCGCGTCAATCTCGGTCAGCGCCCTGCGGTCCGATGCATGATGCGAGGCATTGATGGCGCTGGTGAACTGCTTTGCCGTCCGACGGGCATGCCGCCCCCGCCCGCAATTCTCCCTCTTCATTTCTTGGAGCGCAACCCAGCTCCAGTCGCGCGGCTTGCCAAGTGCGTCGTGCAGCACCTGACTCCTGCCCCGGCAGCTCTGGGATCGGCTGCTTTCCCGGCCTAACCGCCGGAAACCCGCCATTCCGCTTCCAGACCAGACGAGCTTGTATCATTCACTGGGCTTCATGGCACTCCTGCTACTCTCGGGCTGAAAAATCGCCATCATCGCGTTTTGAGCCTCTGGCAACAATGGTAATGGCATCGTCGTTCAGCGGACGTTGCAACGCGGTCGCTTCGCCCCATGGCGCGCACATCCAGACATCCATTTCTTCAGCCGTGGTGAGGATTACCGGCATGGCCTTCGGATGAATGCGACCAACAACGCCATTGGCTTCGGTCGTCAGAAATCCGTAGAGCTTGTGTTCACCTTCGACCGGCTCTGCCTTGGTTCCGCGTGTGCCATGCCACACCGTCCATATGCCCGCGAAAGCAAACAGGGGCCGGCTTTCATCCAGGGCAAACCATATGGGCGTCTTCCTCGGCTTGGTGTCTTCCCACTCGCAGAAAGAGGTGGCCGGCACCAGGCAGCGGCTTTGTGGTCCAAGCCAGCGGCGCCAATGCGGGCTGCTGGTGTTGCGGATGTTGGTAATCGGCGCCCCGCCAAATTGAGGCGGGCCGGGCATGCCCCAGCGCATCATCGTCAGTTCACGGCCCTGATCGGCGGTGTTTCTGACGATTGGCGCCAGCATATCCGGAAACACGCCTGGCAGAGGCGGCAGGTTGCCGGTCGTATCCGTTAGGGCCCGGGTGAATTCCCGGATCGCCTGCTGCCCCTTGGTGACGCTGTAGAGGTTGCACATCGCGCGCTGCCTCTCTACCGCCACATGTTGCGCATACGCGCAGCAACATCGACCCGCGGGCCTTGGCTGGCCGTCTGTCCCGGTGTGGCGGTGACAACTGGCCATGCCGTGCATTGGAACAGGTTCAGAATCTCGTTGGGAATGAACCGTGTTCGCGCCGCGTAGACATGGCGACTGCCCATCATGTTCTGCCCGTAGGTGTAAAAGCGCTGTGGCACCATCAGGTGCAAATCGTCCTTGGCGCGCGTCATGGCCACATACAGCAGGCGCCGCTCTTCCTCGATCTCGTGCGCCTGCCCGGTGCCGAGATCGGAGGGCATGCAGCCATCGACCACGTTTAGGACAAAGACGGACTTCCACTCCTGGCCCTTGGCGGAATGGATGGTGGAGAGGTTGAGGTAATCCTCATCGAGCAGCGGCACGCCGGCCTGGTCGCTGGTCGCATCCGGCGGGTCGAGCGTCAGCTCGGTCAGGAAGCGCTCGCGTGACGGATAGCCGCTGGCGATCTGTTCCAGCTGCAGCAGGTCGGCCCGCCGCGTGATGGCGTCTTCGTGGTTGCGGTCGAGGTGCGGCTCATACCAGAGCCGTGCCAGCCCCAGCTCGGCCGGCCATGTGGCACCTCTGGATTTGATGGCCTGCACCGTGTCGACAAAGTTCGGCCAGTCCTCGCTGGCGCGGGGCGGGGCTGGGGACTCACGCAAGGCGGCGATCGGATCCGATGTCGCCAGTACGTGGTCGAGGATGCGTGCGGCTGAGGCCGGACCAACCCCGGACATCAGTTGCAGCACCCTGAACCCCGCCACCCGATCGCGTGGATTTTCCACCCAGCGCAACAGCGCCAGCATGTCCTTGATATGCGCGGAGTCCAGGAATTTCAGGCCGCCGAATTTAACGAAAGGAATGTTGCGCCGGGTCAGCTCGACCTCCAGCGCGCCGCTATGGCTGGAGGTGCGGAACAGCACCGCCTGCTGCTTCAGCATGATCCCGGCCTCCCGGTTTTCCAGCACGCGTTCCACAATGTAGCGGGCCTGATCGGCATCATCGCGCACATTCACCAGCAACGGCCGGTCGGACGAGACGCGCTCTGTCCACAAATCCTTGGTAAACCGCTCAGCGGCCAGACCGATGACGCCATTGGCGGCGGCGAGGACCGGCTGAGTTGAGCGGTAATTCCGCTCCAGCGTGACGATCTGTGCCGCCGGGCTGAACTGCTTTGGATAATCCAGGATGTTGCGTACGGTCGCACCCCGGAAGGCGTAGATCGACTGCGCATCGTCACCCACCACGGTCAGGCCATGGCCATTGGGCTTGAGCGCCAGCAGGATCGTCGATTGCAGCTTGTTGGTGTCCTGGTATTCGTCGACCAGCACATGATCGAACCGGCCGCCGATGTCTGCGGCCAACCCTAGGTCGGAGACCATCTGCGCCCAGTAGAGCAGCAGGTCGTCGTAATCCAATACATTCTGCCGCTGCTTGGCCTCCACATAGCCGGCAAACAGCTGCCGCAATTCGGCTTCCCAGGCGGCGCACCAGGGGAAGGCGCCCGGCAGCACCTGGTCGAGCGGCTGCTCGGTGTTCACGCAGCGGGAATAGATCGCGAGGCAGGTGCCTTTGGCCGGGAAGCGGCTCTCGGTCTTCGAGAACCCCAGCTCATGGCGGACCAGGTTCATCAGGTCGGCGGAGTCTTCGCGGTCGTGGATGGTAAATGCCGGGTCCAGCCCGATCTGCTCGGCATAATCCCGCAGCAGCCGCGCGCCGATGCCATGAAACGTGCCCGCCCAGCTCAGGCCGCCGGCCAAGGCCCCGGCTTTGTCGCCCAGGGCCTGCGCCGAGGTCCGTTCGACCCGCCTTGTCATCTCCGCCGCTGCCCGCCGCGAGAAGGTCATCAGCAGGATGCGCCGCGGGTCGGCGCCATTGACGATCAGGTGGGCAACGCGGTGGGCCAGGGTGTTGGTCTTGCCCGAGCCCGCGCCGGCGATGACCAGGAGCGGGCCAGCTTCTTCCGCGCCAACGCCGTACTCGACGGCCTGCCGTTGCTCAGGGTTGAGTTTGGAGAGGTACGCCGCCGAGGCCGTCACCGCAGAAATTTTCCAAAAAATAAGGGGCGGCCAGCTTCCGATTTTCTTGTTTTGTTCGCAAGAGGTTTTTCCCTGATTTTCATCCAGGCTGCCAGTTTGGCGGCGGGGCTTGGCTGATTCTGCGCTTGACTCTTTCCGTGCGCAGGAGAACAAAAAAAGAACATCGTAACCTGAGTTTGAGGACACCCTTGCCGTGGGATCACCTCCCGCCATTGCCGTTCTGCGCGAAAAAATCCAGCGGATTGAAGCCGGTAACCGCCATGCGGCGGCGGTGCTGCCGTTCGGTTTGCCGGCGATTGACGCGCGCCTGCCGGACGGCGGTCTGGCGCTGGGGGCGCTGCACGAAGTGGCTGGCGGCGGCAATGGCGCGATTGATGGTGCTGCTGCCGCCCTGTTCGCCGCGGGCATTGCCGCGCGCAGCAAGGGGCCGGTGCTGTGGTGCGTGCTCCGGCAGGATCTGTTCGCCCCGGCCCTCGCCCAGGCCGGTCTGGCGCCCGATCGGGTCGTTTACGCGGAGGCGGAGGATGAGAAGGCGGTTCTGGCCTGTTGCGAGGAGGGATTGCGCCATGGCGGGCTCGGCAGCGTCGTCGCCGAGATCGGCCGGTTGGGCATGACCAACTCGCGGCGGCTGCAGCTGGCGGCGGAAAGCTCCGGGACGCTCGGCATCGCGCTGCGCCGCTGGCGTCGCCAGAGCGACGCGGCGGATTTCGGCCAGCCCACCGCCGCGGCGACACGCTGGCGCGTGACGGTGCTGCCCTCGGCGCCCTTGCCGGTGCCCGGTGTCGGGCGGCCGCGTTGGCTGGTGGAGTTGATTCGCTGCCGCGCCGGCGAGAGTGCGGATTTTGAAGTGGAGACATGCGATGCCCAGGGTCGTCTCGGTCTTCCTGCCGGCCTGGCCAACCGACAGACTTTTCCGGCAGCTGGGCGCGGCCGCGCCGCCAGCTGAGGCGCCGCTGGTCCTGAGCAGCCGGAGCGGCAGCCGCCGGGTGGTATTCGCGGCGAATGAAGCCGCGCAAGCAGCCGGGCTGCGCGTGGGGGTGGCGGTAACCAAGGCGCAGGCGCTGGTGAGCGGTCTCGTTATCAGGGATGCCGAGCCAGCCGCCGATGCCGAGGGGCTGGAGAAGCTCGCGGTGTGGGCCTTGCAGCGTTATTCACCGATCGTTGCTGCCGATCCGCCGGATGGGCTGATTATCGACGCCACAGGGGCGACGCATCTGCTTGGCGGCGAGGCGGCCATGCTCGAGGATCTGGTAGGTCGGTTGTCTGCCGCCGGTTTCAAAGCTCGCGCCGCGATGGCCGATAGCTGGGGCGCGGCTCGCGCGATTGCCCGGCATATCACCCGGCCAACGGCTGTCGTGCCGGAAGGCAAAAGCGCCGAGGCGATGCTGCGCCTGCCGGTTGCGGCCTTGCGCCTGCCGCCCGACATGGTGGCCCATCTGCGGCGGCTGGGCTTTGAGCGGATTGGCGATCTGGCCGACCAGCCCAGAGCCCCGCTGGCCTTGCGGTTCGGCCCCGAGTTGCACCGGCGCCTGGATCAGGCCATGGGCCGGTTGCGCGAGCCCATCGAGCCGGTGCGGCCGCCGGAACTGTTCGAAGTGCGGCGGCTGTTTGCCGAGCCCATCGGCGCGCCGGAAACGCTGGCGCGGTATACGGAAAAGCTGGTGGTGGCGCTGTGCGAGATGCTGGAAGCCAAGGGGCTCGGTGCGCGTCGACTCGACCTGCTGTTCCACCGGGTCGATAGCCAGATGCAGGCGATCCGCGTCGGTACCGCGACGCCGGTGCGCAACGTCAAGCGTCTGACCCGGCTGCTTTGCGATAAACTCGAAACCATTGATCCCGGTTTCGGCGTCGAGATCATGAGCCTGTGCGCGACGCTCGCGGAGCCGTTCGAGGCTAAGCAGATCAGGACCTCCTTGCTGTCGGAAGAACCGGAGCCGGATATTTCTGGTCTGATCGACATCCTTGCCAACCGCGTGGGTGAGGCGCGGCTATATCGTTTCGCCCCAGTCGCCAGCGATGTGCCGGAGCGCTCCGTGTGCCGGGTGGCGCCAGCCGCGCCCCGAACCGGGCAGGACTGGCCCGAACAATGGCCGCGGCCGGCGCGGCTGCTGCCAATACCGGAGCAGATTGAGACCGTGGCGCTGCTGCCGGACCATCCGCCGGTCAGCTTCAGCTGGCGCGGTATCCGCCGCCGGGTGAAACGCGCCGACGGGCCGGAGCGCGTTTTCGGCGAATGGTGGAAGCGTGACGCCGAGCTGGCGACGGTGCGGGATTATTTCCGGGTCGAGGATGAGGCCGGAGAGCGTTTCTGGATTTACCGTGCTGGCGATGGTGAGGATGCCGCAACCGGGTCCCACCGCTGGTTTCTGCATGGCATTTTCGGATGAACGCCCCCCGATATGCCGAACTGCAATGCACCTCGCATTTCAGTTTTTTGCGCGGTGCCAGTTCCTGCGAAGAGCTGTTCGCGCAGGCCGCGTATCTCGGCATCAGGGAAATGGCGATCGTCGATCGCAACAGCCTGGCGGGCATTGTCCGCGCCCATGTGGCGGCCAAGGAGGCCGGGATCCGGCTCATCGTCGGCTGCCGGCTCGATCTCACGGATGACATGGCGGTCCTGGTCTATCCCACCGATCGCCCGGCCTATGCGCGGCTGTGCCGGCTGCTCTCGCTCGGCAAACAGCGCGGCGGCAAGGCGCAATGCAGGCTCGATTGGTCCGATCTGGTTGCCTATGGCGAGGGGCTGATCGCCATCCTGGTGCCCGACGACGCGGATGAGCTTTGCGCGGTACGCTTGCGACGGCTGTCCGAGGCATTTGGCGACCGCGCCTATATGACGCTGACCTTACGCCGCCGGCCGAATGATCAGTTGCGGCTCTTTGAACTGTCGAACATGGCGGCGCAGGCGCATGTCCCCACCGTGGTCACCAATGACGTGCTGTTTCATGTGCCGTCCGGGCGTATCCTGCAGGATGTCGTCACCTGCATCCGCCATGGCTGCACCATCGATGATGCCGGCTTCCGCCGCGAGCGCCATGCGGACAGATACCTCAAACCGCCCGCCGAAATGCACCGGCTGTTTGCCCGCTACCCGGAAGCCTTGGCCCGCACGGTGGAGATCGCCGATCGCTGCCGCTTCTCGCTGGACGAGCTGACCTATCAATACCCCGAGGAAATTCTGCTCCCCGGCCTCACGGCGCAGGAGGCATTGGCGAAACTCACCTGGGAAGGTGCGAAAGACCGCTACCCGGATGGCGTGCCGGATGAAGTGATCGCGATCCTCGAGCATGAGCTGAAGCTGATTGCGACGCTGGAATACGCCCCGTATTTTCTGACGGTGAATTCCATCGTGCGCTTTGCCCGCAGCCAGGGGATTCTGTGCCAGGGCCGTGGGTCCGCCGCCAATAGCGCCGTCTGCTATGTGCTCGGCATTACCTCCATCGACCCGGCGCGCAACGACCTGCTGTTTGAGCGCTTCGTGTCCGAGGAGCGCCGGGAGCCGCCGGATATCGATGTCGATTTCGAGCATGAGCGGCGCGAGATTGTCATGCAATGGGTGTTTGATACCTATGGCCGCGACCATGCCGCACTTTGTGCCGTGGTGATCCGCTATCGGACACGCGGCGCGCTGCGCGATGTCGGCAAGGCGCTCGGCCTGCCGGAAGACCTCATCACCATGCTGAATGCACAGGTTTCAAGCTGGTCGGAAGAGGGGATCGATCCGGAGCAGGCCGCCGAACTGAACCTGAACCTTGGCGACCGGCGGCTGAAACTGGCGATTGATCTGGCCCGCGAGCTGATCGGCACCCCACGCCACCTTTCACAGCATCCGGGCGGCTTTGTCCTTACCCGCGACCGTCTTGACGAGTTGGTCCCCATCGAGCCCGCCGCCATGGACAACCGGCAGGTGATCGAATGGGACAAGGACGACATCGACGCGCTCAAATTCATGAAGGTCGATTGCCTGGCGCTCGGCATGCTCTCCTGCATGCAGCGCGGCTTCGATCACCTCGCCCGGCATAAGGGCATCGCGCTCGACCTTGCTAGCATCCCGGCCGAAGACCCGCGCACCTATGCGATGATCTGCCGCGCCGACACGGTCGGGACCTTCCAGATTGAGAGCCGGGCGCAGATGTCCATGTTGCCGCGCATGCAGCCACGGACCTTCTACGACTTGGTCATTCAGGTGGCGATCGTGCGGCCGGGCCCCATCCAAGGCGATATGGTCCACCCCTATCTGAGCCGCCGCCAGGGCAAGGAGAAGGTCGAATACCCAACACCGGAACTGGAAAAGGTGTTGGGCAAGACGCTCGGCGTGCCGCTATTCCAGGAGCAGGCGATGCGCGTGGCCATCGAATGCGCGGGCTTCACCCCCGGCGAGGCCGATCAGCTGCGCCGCGCGATGGCGACATTCAAGCATACGGGCAGCGTGACAAGATTTCAGGAGAAATTGGTCTCCGGCATGCTCGCCAATGGCTATGAGCGGGAATTCGCCGAACGGATTTTCAAGCAGCTGGAAGGGTTCGGCAGCTACGGCTTTCCGGAAAGCCACGCTGCCTCCTTCGCCCTCATCGCCTATGCCTCGTCCTGGCTGAAATGCCATCACCCGGACGTGTTTTGCGCTGCCCTGCTCAACGCCCAGCCCATGGGCTTTTATGCCCCGGCGCAGATCGTACGGGACGCCAGCAATCATGGGGTCGAGGTCCGGCCGGTGTGCATCAACGCCTCGCGCTGGGACTGCACCTTGGAGCCGACGGATGACGAAAGCCGGTTTGCGGTGCGGCTGGGCCTGCGCATGGTGAAGGGCCTGTCCAACGCCCATGCCGCCACGCTGATCGGCGCCAGGGCGGACCAGCCTTTTGCCTCGGTGGATGATCTCTGGCGGCGCGCTGGCATACCGGCGGCGTCTCTTGTGCAGATCGCCGAGGCTGATGCCTTCCGGCCGTCCTTGAAACTGGCCCGGCGCGAGGCGTTCTGGGCGATCAAGGCGTTGCGTGACGAGCCTTTGCCGCTATTCGCCGCAGGCCGCACGGCGGGGGGAATGCCGGAGCATAGCGTGCCGGCCATTGCCCTGCGGCCGATGACCGGGGGAGGAGAGGTGGTTGAGGACTATAGCCATCTCGGTCTGACGCTGCGCGAACATCCGGTCAGTTTTCTGCGCTCAGATCTGCGCCGCCGGAAAATCGTCACCTGTGGCGAGGCGATGCGGGCATCTGATAACAAGTGGCTCGAAACGGCGGGGATCGTGCTGGTTCGGCAAAAGCCTGGCTCGGCCAAAGGGGTGATGTTCATCACCATCGAGGACGAAACCTGCATCGCCAATCTCGTGATATGGCCATCGCTTTACGAAAAACAGCGGCGGGTTATTCTCGCCGCAGGCATGATTGCCGCTTATGGGCGTATCCAGCGGGAAGGTGAGGTCGTGCATCTCGTCGCCCACCGGGTTGTCGACTTGTCTCGTGAACTGGCAAGTATCGGGGACCGCGATGCCAGGTTTCCCATGCCACATGGCCGTGGCGACCAGGCCAAGATTGGCGGGGGCATGGACCCGCGTGAGACCATTGGCCGCCAGGCAAGGGAATTCCATCTACCTGATCCCAATTTTGACCAGATCAAAGTGAAGACGAGGGACTTCCGATAGCATCACCCCACATAGACGCCGAGCAGTGTTTATGTCCGCATCGGAAGCGCCAGATGTTCCGCTTGTTCTTGGTCTCCGGCATCCATTAGCCAAGGCTTATCTGCATCCGATATAGAGTGAACTGGTCGGCTAGCCGCGACTTCTTTGACCGGCGCGACGGGCGCACGTCCCTGCCGTGTCGCACCATAGCGTTGTTGAGATTTGCCGGAAACATGACCAAGCATCCGGGCTAGCGTCGCAACAGCGACCCCTTGTGCTTTATGGTCTGCAGAAAACTGATGGCGGAAGCTGTAGGGGGTAACAGTGTGTTGGGGTGCCGGCTTGGGTCATCGCGAAGCTGCCGGCCCTGGCGCTGGCCAAGGTCAACGAGGGCGTGGCCGACCGGCTGGACCTGCGCGCCAAGATCATCAGGGACTACGCCGAGGCGGTTTAGCCGCTCATGGTCTCAATGGGCCCGGCCGGCGTGGATTGCCAGCCGGGCCCATTGACGTCCGGTGTTCCCGCTCGCGCACATTCATCTTCATATTAGGCCGAATGCGCCAATTTATTCCCGCTCGCGCATATTTCAGCGGATATTCCGCCAAATACCGCACTATATTCCCCGTTCGGGAACATTGATTGACAAAACATGGACGAAAATAACCTGGCAAAGGCGTTCGGCGAGATGGTTCGGTCCAACCGGCGCAAGGCCAGGCTGACCCAGGCCGAACTCGCCTTGCTATCCGGCACCGGCATCCGGTTCATCGTCGATCTCGAGGCAGGCAAGCCGACGTGCCAGCTGGGCAGGGCCTTGCGGGTTGGCAAGACGCTGGGGATCCACATGGTGGCCGGCCCCGGCAATGCCGATTTCAGCGTGCCGGACATCACACCATGACCGGCATGCCAGTTTTCCATGAAACGCGGCTGGTCGGCGAGATCCTGGCCGACGCGGACGGGGCGTTGTCATTCAGCTATGCCGACGAATGGCGGACTCGCGCCTCGGCGTTTCCGATTTCCGTGCTGGCGCCGCTAAGCGCTAGTGGCATGCCACCGGCCTTGTTCACGCCTTGGCTGACCAATCTGCTCCCGGAAGGGCATGCGCTGACCACGATCGGGCGAAACGCCGGCGTCTCGCCGGGTGACGTGCTCGGCGTCCTGGAAAGGATTGGCCAGGACACGGCCGGCGCACTGAGCATCGGTGGACCGGCGGAGTGCGGGCAGCCAGCCTATTCAAGGCCGGTCGGCGACCGGCTGGAGCGGATCATCAACGATCTGCCGAAGCGCCCATTTCTCGCTGGGACGGAGGGCGTGTCCATGGGCCTGGCAGGTGCTCAGGAAAAACTCCCGGTGGCGCTGGTGGACGGCGAGATCGTAATCCCGCTGCACAATCACCAGTCCACCCACATTCTCAAGCCCGACAATCCCCGGCTGGAGGGCAGCGTGCAGAACGAGGCTCTGTGTCTCACGCTCGCAAAAATGCTCGGGCTGAATGCGGCCACGGTCACGACCGGGCTGGCGGGCGGGCGGTCATACCTGCTGGTCGAGCGCTATGACCGGCGGCTAAAGGCGGATAGCTGGATCAGGCTGCACCAGGAGGATTTCTGCCAGGCGTGCGGCAAGCCGCCATCCTCGAAATATGAGCACAACCAGACCGGCCCGCGCGGGCCCGGCCTGCCGGACCTGTTCAATGTCGCCAAGCGGTTTTTGCCGCCGCTGGACCGGATCGCCCTGCTGGATGCCGTGATCCTGAATGTGCTGATCACCAACGTTGATAGCCATGCCAAGAATTACGCGCTCCTGATCAGTGGAACGGGCGCTCGCCTGGCGCCGCTTTACGATCTGATGTGCGGCCGGGCCTGGGATCACATCACGAAGAACATGCCAATGGTGCCCGCTTAGGCTTTGAAAACGGTCCCTGATGGCGCCAAACTGATGTGGAGGGCGCACAAAAATGTCATTGCTCGAAGACATTTTTTCTTGTCAGCGTTCGACGACATTTATATTGTGTCAGCGAACATTGACATGGGAATGAGGCTGTATGTTCATTCGCACGGCGGCCGATCTCGGGGCGGTCATTCGTGAGCGCCGCAGGAAGCTTGGCCTCGATCAGGCTGAACTGGCGCAACGCATCGGTGTCAGCCGCCAATGGGTGGTTGGCATCGAACGCGGGCGGGCGCGCGCGGAGCTGGGGCTTGTGCTGCGTGCCCTGGATAGTTTGGGCGTCCGCCTTAACAGCTCCATTGAGGCAAGCGACATTAAAGGGGCGGCAACCCCCGACATCGACGCCATAGTCGCGGCGGCGCGCGAGAGGGCGGACGATGACCGATGAACTCGTCACCTTGCTTGGCGGCCGCGAAATTGGCCGCGTGCGTGCCGGGGCGCGCGGCAAGCTGACCTTTACCTATGACCCCGCATGGCGTGAAGCTTCCGATGCCTATCCGCTGTCGCTGTCCATGCCATTGGCGGCCGAGAAACATGGCACGGACGCGATCGAAGCTTTTCTATGGGGGCTTCTGCCGGACAATGAGATCGTGCTCGAACGCTGGGCGAGGAGGTTCCAGATTTCGGCCCGGAATGTCTTCGCGCTGATAGGAAATGTCGGCGAGGACTGCGCCGGAGCGGTGCAATTTGTAAAGCCCGAACGCCTGGATGCGGTTCATAGCGGCAGTGCGGATGAGGTCGAATGGCTTGACGAAAGCGGTGTCGCCCTGCGCCTGCGCGCCTTGAGAGAGGACCATGCCGCCTGGCGATTGCCACGAGACACGGGCCAATTCAGCCTTGCCGGCGCGCAGCCCAAGACCGCGCTGCTGTTCGAGCATGGCCGCTGGGGCATCCCTTCCGGCCGCGCGCCGACGACGCATATCCTGAAACCTCCGACCGGGCAGTTCGACGGCCACGCGGAAAACGAGCATGTCTGCCTCGGGCTTGCCCGCGCGCTTGGGATACCGGCGGCGTCCTCGCGGGTCACGCGTTTTGGCGAGGAAATCGCCATCGTCGTCGAGCGCTATGATCGGCTGAGGATCGGCAACGAAATTATACGCATACATCAGGAAGACGTCTGCCAGGCGCTCGGCATTATGCCGGCCAAGAAGTATCAGAACGCAGGCGGCCCCGGCGTCGCCGATGTTGTGGAATTGCTGCGTACTCACTCTAATGCGCGCGCGGAGGATGTGAATGCCTTTATCGACGCCATCGCGTTCAACTGGCTGATCGCCGGCCCGGATGCACACGCGAAAAACTATTCTCTGCTTATAGGCGGCGGACCGCGCGTCCGGCTCGCTCCACTTTATGACATTGCCAGCATCCTCCCCTACGACGACATCGACCCGCACAAGGTCAAGCTGTCGATGAAGATCGGCGGCGAATACCGGCTGCGCGACATCGGGATCAGCGAATGGCGCAAGCTGGTCCGTGAGGTACGTCTTGATGCTGATGCGCTGATCGGCCGGATTGCCGCGATGGCCGATCGGCTTCTGGACGAACTGAGCACGGTATGCGCGCGTGCGCGCGGGGAGGGGTTGGATCAGCCTATTATTGAGCGTTTGGCCGCGCGGATCGCGGAGCGGGCGCGAGTATGCGGGAAGACGGTAACGTAGTACAATGTGGAGTCAGATGGCCGGCGCGTAGAACCGGCGCTTCCTATGCCGCATGCTGATGGGGGCTTCGGCAACATAACGCCCAACTCACCACAAAAGCCTGCTGCGGAACTGCCGTCCCGCGCCGCGGCTCCTGTACGTCTGTCCGGCTTGAGCCGAAGCCACATTTAGCCCGCTTTCGGCATCTCCTGCTCCTCGTAAGGGTAGCGTGGAGTGTAACGCTCTTCCGGCGTCTTCCAGCCGCGGAAGAAATCCAGGGGATCCTGACTGCCGAGAAAGGAGCGAGCGCCAGTCGTTCGAGGACATGACGCCTGTCGATCTCCGGAAGGTCATTCGCCTGCTGCTCCACCCCCGTAAGGAAGCGTTCGATGCTCATCTGTGATGGGGTGGACGCCCCCCGACGGCATCGATGTGCCAAAGTGTGGTCGTCAAAAACCACTTAAAGGAGAGCGTCCATGGAACAGGTTAGCACAGTCGGGTTGGATATCGCCAAG